>SXGQ01316831.1_pt1 | contig 32569 bp, 26 predicted proteins | sample 3178371 | NCBI WGS metagenome assembly SXGQ01 (sample SAMN11356859, study PRJNA531348) | freshwater metagenome | isolation source: freshwater sample F1-20 | place: China: Fuxian Lake, Yuxi | collected 2017-12-25
CTCCTCGACCCGCCCGAACCGGCCGAGCGGGAGCTCGGCGCGCTTGTTGTCCAGCCACTCCTCGGGCATGCCCATGAGCATGTCCGTCTCGATCGGCCCCGGGGCGATCGCGTTGACGTTGATGCCGTGCTCGGCGAGCTCCCGCGCCGCCGCGCGGGTGAAGCCGTGGACGCCCGCCTTCGACGCCGCGTAGTGCGTCTGGTGGTAGCCGCCCTTCAGGCCGATCTGCGAGCCGATGTTCACGATCCGCCCACCGGACCCCGCGGCCACCATCGCCCGAGCGGCCTCCCGCGCGCAGAGGAACGTCCCCTCGAGATTCACCGCGAGCATCTGCCGCCACTCGGCGCCACTCATCTCCAGGAACACGCCGGCCGGGCCCATCCCCGCGCTGTTGACGAGCACCCACGGCGCGCCGAGCTCGGCGACGACGCGAACGAACGCAGCCTCCACCGCGGCCTCGTCGCTGACGTCCACCGCCATTGCCACGGCGTTGCCCGCGCACTCCTGCGCGACCGCCTCGGCCTCGGCCAGGTCGCGATCGAGCACCGCCACCTTCGCGCCCTCTGCGGCGAAGCGCAGCGCGATCCCGCGACCGATCCCGCGGCCACCTCCCGTCACCACGGCCACCCGGCCCGTCAGCTCACCCGGCATCGTCGGCTTCCCCCGTCGTTTGGTCCGTTCACGCGTACCAGGCCTCCGGACCCAGCCGCGTGCTCTCGCGCCAGGACAGGTCATGGGTGAAGATCAGCTGCGCGTCGTGCTCGTCACGGAGCGCCTCGATGCGCTCCCAGCTGGCGACCATCGCGTCGGGATTCCACAGGATCCCCGGCAGGCGCCGCTCGCTCAGACTGCGCGGCGAATAGGCCGCGTCCGCGACGAGGATGACCGCGCCGCCATCGAGCCGCACGAGCATCGACTGGTGGCCCGCGGAGTGCCCGGGCGTCGGGAACACGATGATGCGCCCGTCGCCGAAGAGGTCGAACTCGCCGACGCGCTCGTTCCAGCGGACCGGCAGGTCGAAGTCGCTGCGGATGTAGAACCCGCGCTGGTAGACCGGCGGCCAGTGCGCGAACTCCAGCTCGCGGCGCTGGACGTGGAACGTCGCGTCGGGAAACAGACCGACCCCGCCCGCGTGATCGATGTGCAGATGCGACAGCACGACGTGCTCCACGTCGCCCGGCACGACCCCGATCGACGCCAGGCGGCTGACGACGTCCTCGCCCTCGCGGACGACGATCTTCGCGCCGTCGGGCTCGGGGTCACGCGCCGGGTCGTACGCGCCGGTGTGCCGAGGGTGCGCACCGGTGTCGAAGACCACCGGTCCCCGCTCGTGCATGACGACGTAGAAGAAGTACGGCGTCTGCACCTTCGTCCCCACGCCGTCGCCGAGCGGGTCGAAGTTCGCCATGTCGACGATCTCGACACCGAGGTGAAACGCGAACAGCCGCATGGGCGAGACGGGATCCAAAGTGGATCCAATATAGAGATCTAGCGGTCGATCTCAATCCCCAGTTCCGCGGCCATCGCCGCGGCAGACGCCACGACATCGGCGGCGGGCATCCTCACCCCGCGCAGCGACGAGATCCCGAGCACGCCGTCGAGCGAGGACCCGCGGATCTCACACGCGCTCAGCCGCGCCGACCGGAAGTCCGCACCCTCCAGCACACACCGATCGAAGATCACCTGCGTGAGGTCGGCCCCCACGAACGACGCCTCCCGCAGATCGACACCCTCGAAGACCGACCGGTGCAGCCGGCTGTGCCCGAACGACGCAAGCATGAGCGTGCCGTCGGTGAAGCGCACGCTCTCCAGCTCGGACTCGATCAGCCCGAGCCCCACCAGCCGGCAGCCGCGCCATGCGACGCGATGCAGGTGGGCGCCGCGCGCCTGCACGTTGGACAGGTCGCAGTCGGCCAGCAGCGCGTCGCGCACGTGGAGCTCGACCTCGCCGCCCTCCAGGCCGAGCCCGCCGACATCGGCGCTCACGATCCTGACCGCGTGCGCCGCGAGCGGGTCGTGCGCCGCCCGCCGCACCCGGCACTCCTCGATGACCACCCCGCCGCTGTGCTCCTCGGGCTCGCCGTCGACCAGGTCGTCGGGAAGCTCGGGCGGACGGACCCGCCACAGCGACGGCTTGAACGTCACGCCGACAGCGCCCCCCGGAGCATCGCCTGCAACGCCGCCGCGGCGGTCTCGACGTCCTGCTCGCCCGTGCCGTGGCGGCGGACGGCCATCCCGGTGAGCAGGGCGACGACCGCGCGTGCGTAGCGCGCGGGGTCGGGCACGTCGAGCGCCTCCAGCGCCGCGGTCGCGAAGTCGTCGTAGGCGGCGAAGCAGCGCTGCGAGGCGTCGCGCAGCTCGGGGTTGCGCGACGCGTGGAGATGCAGCTCGAGCTCGGCGACCCCTGCGGTCTTGCGCTCGGCTGACGCCGCGATGGCCAGCTGGACCTCGGCGACGACGTCCTCGGTCCCCGCGTCACGCGCGCGCAGCCCCGCGGCGATCTCGGCGAAGCGGCTGACCTCCTCCTCGGCGTAGAGGACGAGCGCCTCCTGCAGCAGCTTGCTCTGGTCGGGGAAGTGGTAGGTCAGCGACCCGAGCGCGACGCCTGCGCCGGCGGCGACGCGGCGGTTCGACACGGCACCGATGCCCTCGGACCCGATGAGGTCGATCGTGGCGTGAAGGATCTGCTCGCGGGCGGCCACGGTTGCGCCATCGTACGCGGTCCGGTAGAACCCCGTTCGTTCGAACGAACGGGAGCCGTATGACCACCGTGATGACCGAGGAGGACCTGGCCTTCGCCGGGGTCCGAGCACAGGCCGACCTGGTGGCCTCTGGCGAGATCTCCTCCGTCGAGCTCGTCGACCTCTCGCTGCGCCGCATCGCCGGCGCCCAGCCCACGCTCGGCGCGTTCACCTGCGTGCTCGACGACGAGGCGCGCGCCGCCGCCGAACAGGCCGACGCCGCGCGCGCCGCCGGGGACGCCCGCCCGCTGCTCGGCGTCCCGATCGCGGTCAAGGACGACGTCGACGTCGCCGGGCACCCCACCCGCTTCGGCTGCGACGGCCGGTTCGATCCGAAGACCGAGGACAGCGAGATCGTCCGCCGCCTGCGCGACGCGGGCGCGATCGTCGTCGGCAAGACCACGTCGCCCGAGCTCGGCCAGTGGCCGATCGCCGAGGGCCCGTGGTTCGAGCCGACCCGCAACCCGTGGCACCTCGACCACACGCCCGGCGGGTCCAGCGGCGGGGCCGCCGCGGCCGTCGCGGCCGGCCTCGTCCCCGGCGCGATCGGCTCCGACGGAGCCGGCTCGGTGCGCATCCCGGCGTCGTGGACCAACCTCGTCGGGGTCAAGCCCCAGCGCGGCCGGCTCTCGACGTGGCCCGACCCCGAGGCCTTCCACGGCCTGACGTGCTTCGGCCCGCTCACCCGGACCGTCGGTGACGCCGCGCTCCTGCTCGACGCGCTGTCGGGCAACGTCGAAGGCGACCGCCACGCGCCGCCCGCGCCGCCCGTCCCGCTGAGCGACGCCGCGCTGCGGCCCACGCGCCGGCTGAGGATCGCGCTGTCGTTCCGCGCCCCGTTCGCCCTGGTGCCGAAGCTGCTCGACGACGAGGTCGAAGCCGCGACGCGTCGCACGGCCGAGCTGCTGCGCGACCTCGGCCACGAGGTCGTCGAGCGCGAGCCGCACTACGGCCTCGTCGGCCTGAGCTTCGTCCCGCGCTCGACCGTCGCGCTGCGCCACTGGGCCGAGAAGTGCGAGGACCGCAAGCTGCTCGACAAGCGGACCCGCGAGAACCTGCTGCTCGGCCGGATCCTCGACGGTCCCGCGCTGGCCGGCAGCCGGGCGCTCGAGCCGGTCTTCCGGCGCCGCATCGGCGCGATCTTCCGCGACGCCGACGTCGTGCTGGCACCCACCACCGCGGGCCCGCCGCTGCCGATCGGCAGCCTCGACGGGCTGACGCCGTGGCAGACGCACCAGCTCGTCGTCGGGTCGTGCCCGTACGCCTGGGCGTGGAACGTCATCGGCTGGCCCGGGGTCAGCGTGCCCGCCGGACACACCGAGAAGGGGCTGCCGGTCGGCGCGCAGCTGCTCGGCCCGGCGAACAGCGAGCCGCTCCTGCTGGCCCTCGCGGGCGAGCTCGAGGCGGCAGAGCGCTGGCACGAACGCCGTCCGACATTCCCAGTGTCAGCGGCCTGACAGACCCCGCACCGAGGCGCACATACGGTCGGCCGATGCGCCGACCGACCCTCCTCATCCCCGCCGTTCTCGCTGCGTTCGCCTGTGCCGCTCCGGCCGCACAGGCCTACGACACGCAGCCCCACACCGACATGACCCGCGACGCGCTCAGCGCCGAGGGCTTCAACCAGAACGCGGGGGACATCACCGCGTTCACCAACTGGTTCGCCGACTTCTACTCCCAGGCCAGCCACAACCCGCACTCCGGCCACGCCGACGCCCTGACCCGCATCATCGCCGGCGCGGTCTTCACCGAGAACTGGCCGCAGCGCTGGCTCGACGCCGCCGAGAAGACGCACTTCGACTCGGTCACGACCCAGGACCCCAACGCCGAGCAGAAGGTCCTGTCCACGACCCTCGGGGTCGAGCGCGAATGGGAGCGCCTCATGCGCAACACGGCCGCGGGCCTCCAGCAGGCCAGGCAGCGCCAGGACGCGCACCAGCTGCTCGCCGTGATGGGCACCTCGCTGCACACCGTCCAGGACTTCTACGCGCACAGCAACTGGGTGGAGCCGGCCAACACGCCCGGCTTCGACGGCCCCGGCTGGAAGCAGCGCGGCTACGGCGACTTCCCGACGTGGTTCGACGTGCCCAAGGGCGAGCGCGACGGCAGCCGCATCGAGATGGCCAACGCGCCCGGCGGCCACCGCAAGCACGGCGGCTGGAAGGACGACCACAACGAGTCGCTCACCACGTCCGAGAACAAGGACACCCCGGGCCGCCCCATGTACGAGCAGGCGTACATCACCTCGCACTTCGCCTCGCGCCAGTGGGTCCAGGCCATGAAGGTCTGGCTCGGCGACGACGCGCTGTGGAGCCGCGCGCAGCGGATCGGCACCACCCCCGCGCTCGGCCGCGACCGCAACGCCGCCCTGGAGATCTCGCTCTACACCGGCCGCTGGGCCGGGGGCGGCGGGCCGTGCGTCCCCACCCACGACGGTGGCGGCGCGTTCTCGTGCGGCCCGATCGTCGGACCCGCCGGCTCGCTGGTCAACCTGCGCCAGGCCATCAACGGCTACTTCGACCAGGGGCCGAGCGTCTACCGCCGTGCGTTCCAGGACACGATCGAGCACTTCGGCCGGGACTTCACCCCCGGGGAGCCGGCGCCGAACCTGCCGCTGCCCGCGCCGAGCCGCGACGTCCAGGCCCAGACCCAGTTCACCAAGCTCCAGGTCACCAAGCAGGAGGGCATCGACCTCGGCGACCCCGCCAGCGACGACGCCGACCTGTTCGTCCGCGCGGGCATCGCCGGCCAGGAGTACCAGTCGACCGTCATCCACGACCACGACAGCTTCAGCTTCCCGCGCCCGCACCACCCGCACACGTTCCTCAAGGCCGTCCCAGTGGGCGCGCGTTTCAAGCAGCCGGTCACCGACATCCGCGTGCGGATCAAGACCGGCGACGTGCGGTACGCGGGGACGAACGACGACGTCACCGTCGTGCTCGGCAATGGCCTGCGCTTCAGCCTCGAGAAGCGCGCGTACGACGACTTCGAGCGCGGCGACAACGACACGTACGCCATCCCGCTCGACCGCCTGACGCTGCAGGGCGGCGTCACGCTGAGCGACATCACGCGCTTCCAGATCGTGAAGTCGCGGGACGGCGCCGGCGGCGGCTGGCGCCTCGGCGGCGCGGAGCTCATCGTCAACGGCCGCACCCTCGTGCGCAACGACGCCATCAACCGCTGGCTCGAGGACGACCAGCGCACGTTCTCCGCGACGTTCCCCCGCGATCACCGCACGGCCGCCGCGATGCCGGTGTGGCTGCGGCTGATGGAGGACGACCTCGTCTACGGCGGCGACGACGCGGGCGACATCAACCCCGTCGACCGCAACACGCTGGCGCACCGTGCGTACACGCCGGGCACGTCGTTTGCGACGACCGCCACGGGCGGCGACCGGCTGTCCGGGCGGCTGGCGATGGACAACGGCGAGAAGGGCCGGATCGGCTACCGGCTGAGCACGGTGCGCGGCACGCCGCCGCCGGCGGCACCGACCCCGACCCCGAACCCGTCGCCGGTGAAGCCCGATCTCGTGATCACCGCGATGGACAGCCGCGAGGTCACGGTCACCAACCAGGGCGACGCGCTCTCCGGGGCGTTCAGCGTCACCGTCAACGGGTACACGCCCGTGCGGTTCGGGGCCGGGCTACCCGTCGGTGCGTCGGAGACGAAGCGGTTCAACTTCAGCGGGGACTGCGGCGGCGTCTATCGCGCCACGGCAGATGCGCTGAACGAGGTCGCGGAGACGAATGAGGCGAACAACACGCGCGCCACCGAGAACATCGTCTGCTGACGATCGCCATATCCGGGCACTGGAGCGCCACTCTAGAGCGGCGCTCCAGTGCGGGAGCATGTCGTTCGTTTCCAGGTCAGCGCGAGACGGGGGCCGGATCGAGCGCCTCGCGCTCGGTCTTCGCCCAGTCCCGCCGCTCGGTGAGCTGGCGCACCGCCGACCGGATGAGCACAGGCCAGAGCAGCCAGCTGTAGAACGCGTAGACCTGCGCGGCGAGCAGGCCGCGCAGCCATCCGCGCGCCGACACGCAGCCCATGATCGTCCCGCCGAAGCCGAGCACGTAGATGAAGAGCAGCTCGTAGGTCGGGCCGCCGTCCCAGAACGACGCGCGGCCCGTCACCGCGAGGATCACACCCACGACCAGGGACAGGCCGACCAGCGCCTGCCAGAACGGCATGAGCAGGTAGGCGGACTGCTCGACCCGCGGCGCGAGCCCCAGCGGCGCGCGCCACACCGTGCCGAGCAGGCCGATCGCCTGAAGGTTGCCCTGCGACCACCGGGTGCGCTGGCGCAGCAGCTTGCGCAGGTCGGACAGGCCCTGCTGGTCGACGACGCAGCGCAGCTCCTGCCGTCCCTGCCAGCCCGCGCCGATGAGGCGCAGGCCGAGGTCCTGGTCCTCGGTCAGGCGGTCGCGCCAGGGGCCTGAGGAATCGGCGACGTCGTCGAGCGCGCGCAGGCGGTTGAACTGCCCGTTGCCGCCCATGCCCGCGGTGCCCCAGCCGTTGCGCCCGGCCTGGAAGAGATTGCCGTAGACCGAGAACTCGAGGTCCTGCATCCAGGTCAGCGGCCGCTGGCGGTTGTAGATGCGCACGAGCGACTGCACGCCGCCGACCGCGGGATCGGCGAACTGCGCGGCCGCGAACCGCGGGGCGTCGGGGTGCAGGCGCCCGTCGGCGTCGACGACGCAGACGATCACCTCGTCGCGCGGGGTGTCGCCGATGATCGCGTCGAGCCGTCCGTAGGCGTCGTTCAGCGCGGCGGCCTTGCCGACGTGGGCGTCCGGTGCGTCGCGCCGCAGCACAACGAGGTCGGGGTGGTCGATCGACGCGAGGACGTCCGGCGTGCCGTCGTCCGAGCCGTCGTCGATCACGACGATCCTCCGGCGCGTCGCCTGCACGCCGAGCAACCGTTCGACGCTGTCGCGGATCGTCACCTCCTCGTTCAACGCAGGGACGAGGAAGACCCAGAGGAACGCGTCGGCGCCGTCGGGCGGCGCGTCAGGCGCGTGCGCCCGCGCGCGGCGGCCGCGGAGGAACAGGAGCGTCGTCCACAGGAACATCGCCACGATCACGGCGAAGCCGATCCACAGCGGCACGGCCCACCCGAACGGCAGGCCGCTGAACAGGTCGATCACGCGGCGTCGCGCTGCGCGGCCTGCAGGAGCAGCGCCGCCCGCGTCGCGTGCGGGAGCGGTGTGAACCCGGTCGCGCGGACGACCGCGGTGCGCGTGAAGCCCGAGCCGAACGGGGTGGGAGCCCGGTCGCCCTTGATGAGGTACTCGCACGCCTCGACGATCCGCCGGGCGGCGTGGCCGTCGCCGTACGGGTTCTCGGCCTCGCTCATCTGCGCGTACGCCGCGTCGTCGGTGAGCAGGTGATGGCCCTCGGCGAAGATGACGTCGGGATCGGTGCCGACGAGGCGCAGCGTGCCCGCGTCGACGCCCTCGGCCCGCTCGGTCTCGTCGCGGGTCACCAGGACCGGCTTGCCGAGCGCGGGGGCCTCCTCCTGGATGCCGCCCGAGTCGGTGATGACGAGGTGGCTGCGACCCAGCAGTGTCGCGAACGGCGCGTAGCTGACGGGCTCGCAGAGGAGCACGTTGTCGATGCCCCGCAGCGGCTCGCCGAGCTTCTCGCGCACGATCGGGTTCGGGTGCAGCGGGACGACGAACGTCACGTCCTCGTGCGCCCGGGCGAGCCGCGCGACGCCCTCGGCGATGCCGGTCAGGCCGGTGTGCCAGCTCTCGCGCCGATGGGCGGTGACGACGACGAACCGCGTGCCGCCCTCGCAGAGCGCACGCAGGGCGGGGTCGTCGGGCAGCTCGCCGAGATCGGACGCCCACCGCAGCGCGTCGATGCCGGTGTTGCCGGTGACGAAGATCTGGTCGACCGGGATGTTCTCGTGGACGAGCGCCTCGAGGTTCTTCGCCGTCGGCGCGAAGTTCAGGCATGCGATGCAGGAGATGAGCTGGCGGTTGAGCTCCTCCGGGAACGGCGTGAGGTTCAGCCCGCCGGTCCGCAGGCCCGCCTCGACATGCATGACGGGGATGCGCAGGTGGAACGCGGCGAGCGCCGCGGCCATCGCCGAGCTCGTGTCGCCGTGGACCATCACCGCGGCCGGGTAGCGGCCGGTGATGACGTCGGCGGCGGTGAACGGGTCGCCGCCGGCCTGCACGTCGAACGCCTCGAGGATGAAGTCCTCGAAGCGCCGCATGACCGAGGTGACCTTCTCGTTCAGGCCGCGGCGTGGGCCCGTCCACAGCGTGACGTCGGTGTGGATGCCCGCCAGGCCGAAGATCTCCTCGACGAGGTCGTGGTGCTGCCCCGTCGAGACGACGACCGGGTGCAGCGCCCGGCTCGCGCGCATGGCGAGGATGATCGGGACGAGCTTGATCGCCTCAGGCCGGGTGCCGACCACGATGGGGATCACGAGCTTCGGCGTCTCGGGAACGACGGAAACGGCGACGGACTCGGGCGCGGCGTCGTCAGCTCGCGTGCTGGCAGCGGGCGGCACCGAGGTCGAGAGCTGGTGCGCGGCCCGGTCGTCGAGCATCTGCTCGTGCAGGTCCCCGTCGTCGTGGTGGTGCGGGCGCAGCTGGCGTGGGTTCATGGCAGTTCCTCACGATCAATCGGCATCGGGGGCCGGGAACTGAGCCGCCCTACATTCGGGCCCGCCGTGTCCGACTGAGTGAGCATGCGCCAGGTCCTGCTTGCCCTGACCGCGACGCTCCTGCTGAGCGCGCTCGCCCCGACCGCCCATGCCGCCACAGGGCTCGGCATTCCCGCGAACACCCCGACGCTGTTCGCGCTGAATGCCGACCGCGGCACGCTGACGCCGGCGGCCAGGAAGGGCGAGTTCATCCTCACCCTGTCGCAGCTGGACCGGCGCGGCGTGTGGTTCACCGACAAGCCGTCGCGCCGGAGCGGCACGGTCCGCCCGGCCACGCTCTTTTCGTCCTGGAAGACGCTGGGCTTCGTCCAGGACCGCCCGAACGCCGTCGTGACCCTCCCCGGCGGACGCGATGGCGCCGACACCGTCGCCTTCGAACTCGGGCGGCCCCGCTACAGCGCGCGCACTCGCACGGTCCGCTTCACGGTCTCGACCCTGAGCTCGCTGTCACCGGGCCTCGCACATCACGGCCCGCAGGTCGACGACCGCATCCCGCGCCGGTTCGGAGAGGCCGCGCTGTTCATCGACGACGGCCAGGACGACGGCGGGGTCGGCCGCGGCGGCGACTGCTACGTCGGCGGGATCGTGCTGATGGCGACGCCACGCCGCGTGACCAACGTGTTCCCGGCGGACGGGTCGACGCTCTCGATCGCGTTCAACCCAGGGCTGTACAGCGTCCTCGGCACGAGGTTCGGTGCTGCACCGGCGGGAACCTTCCGGCTTCCCCGTCTCACGGCACCGGCCGGCATGGCCTACGGCGTCTGCCAGTTCGGCACCTACCCGCTCGACGCGAGCAGCGGACCGGACCTGCAGTGCTCGAACGGCGCGCTCGCGCTGTTCCTCGGGCAGCCGGCGTCGAACTGGATCGCACGGGCGGACATCCCGTCCCCGGCGCCCGGCCTGGGGTGGTACCGGTGCGCGAGCGGAACCCCTGTCGGCGAGGACCAGTACGGCTGCACGATGGGCCAGCTCACCCCGTTCACCGGGGCGCTCTCGGTCGGGTACACGCCCGCGGACGGCCGCCGGCTGGCCATCTGGCAGAGCCCTGCGCTCTACGCCCTCCTGGGTCCCGCCTTCGGCGGCGACGGCCAGGCCTCGTTCGGCCTGCCCACGCTTCCCGGCCCGGTGGCCGGCACGACCTACGGCATCTGCACCGCGGGGTTCTTCCCCAGCTTTGACTGAGCGGGACCGCGCGCCGCGGCGCGGCCCCGCCCATGGCGCGCGTCAGCCCATCGCGATGCTGCCCGCGTCGCGCACGAGCTGCCGGCGACCGTCCTTGTCGGCGGCCTCGACCTCGACGGCAAGGCGCTTGGCCGACGTCTCCTGCAGACCCAGGGTGACCCGGGCGGTGACGTCCTTGCCCTTGCGCGTGACCTTCGCGGCCCTGCGCCCGACCGTCACGGCACCCTGCGCGCGCACGCGCTGCCCGGCCGGGTCGATCGTGACCTTGCCGACCGGGACCCCCTGCTCGAGGATCCGGAGCGTGACGCCCTTCAGGCTGCGCCAGTCGCGCGGGTGACGCCAGCGCAGCTCGACGGTGGCCCGGCCGTCCTTGGCGGTGACGGTGCGGTCGGCGAGCCGGAGCACGCCGACGGCCACCTGCTCGCAGCCGCGGACGACGCCCTCGGCCGCGTCACGGGTGAGGGTGTCCTTCTCCGTGCCGCAGTCGATCGCGTCAGGACCGCCGTCCCGTGCGTCGACGACGTCCGCGCCGGCGCCCGCCTGGATGTTGTCGGCGCCCGCCCCGCCGATGAGCGTGTCCGGACCGTCGCCGCCGATGAGCGTGTCCGCGCCGCCGAAGCCCTCCAGCCGGCTGAACGCGCTGAAGGAGTTCAGCGTGTCGGCGCCGTCGCCGCCCATGACGTTCTCGACGTTCGAGCGCACGAGATCGAACTCGCCGGCCTCACCGTCGTTCGTCGTGTTGTCGAGGCTGATGTTCAGGGGCCGGGTCCGGCCGATGTAGACCATCGTGTCCGAGCCGGGGCCGCCGTGGTAGTCGTCGGCGCCGTCGCGCAGCGGGGAGTAGAACATGTCGTCCCCCCCGCCGCCGGCGATGAGGTCGCGCTCGCCCAAACCCGCGATGGAATCTGCGCCCGGCGTGCCGAGCAGCGTGTCGCGGTGCTCCGAGCCGTAGAGGAACTCGAAGTCCTCGATCACGTTCTCGCGGTCGCCGGGACGACCGTCCTCGGCCTTGCGATCGGCCATGTCGACGGTCACGCCCTGGTCGGCCGCCGCGTAGTTGATGACGTCGTAGCCCCCGCCGCCGGTGTAGAAGACCTCCTGCATCTGCCCGATGCGCTCGCGCGTTCCCGCGATGATCGTGTCGTTGCCCTCGCCCAGGTGGACGATGCCCGCTGTGGGCACCCGGTACTCGGCGCGGTCGTCGCCGCCGCCGGTCACGACCTGCACCGACTGCGGTGTCGGACACTCCATGTCGCCGTTGAACACGCGGCACCCGGTTCCGCCGGTCTCGCCGACGGTGTCGGAGACGAGGACGCGACCGGACCCGAACGGGCGCACCGTGATGCGGTTCGCCTCGTTGGCGCGGGACTCGGTGATGGAGAGCACCGCGCCCGCCATGACGACGTTCGCCGCGTTGGCCGCGGTCGGCGCCGACGCCGCGAGTGCGACGGGCAGCAGCGCGGCGAAGACCAGCGCGCGACGCCGGACTCCGGCCTGGGGTGATTCGGCGCGCGCCCTCTCACGCGCGGCGAGCAGTGAACGACGGTGGTTGGTGATGGCAGCGGTCATGGCGCATCCCTTCGGGTGGTGATTGACGCCTCGCAGTCTCCAGTCGAGGGGACGCCGTGCCATCCGCGAGACCGGCCATTCGGGCGAAGATGGCCGGGACGGGCCATGCTCGACGCGACGTCCCCGATAGTTGGGTGTTTCGCGTCGAGATCAGGCCGCGAGGGCGACGCACACCGGGTCGGCCAACAGGCGCCCGGCCTGGCTCAGGGCGGCACGGCCGGCCGCGTGGGCATCGCGGTCCAGCAGGCCCTCGTCGAGCTGCCGCGCCGCCGCGGCCCGCCCGTTCGGCGTGAGCGCGTCGAGCGAGATCCCGTCCCGCAGGCGCAGGCCGAGCATCACCCGCTCGAGCCGCACCGCGTCGCCGTCCGGGATCTCCCGGCCGGCGGCCGGGGACGTCCCCGCCTGGACGTGCGCGGCCCAGGTGCGGGGATGCAGCGCGTTCCACCACCGCACGCCGCCGACGTGGCTGTGGGCTCCGGGCCCAGCGCCCCACCAGTTCCCGCCCGACCAGTAGCCGAGGTTGTGGCGGCAGCGCGCGGTGTCGTCGACGGCCCAGCTGCACGTCTCGTACCAGTCGTAGCCGGCGGTGGCGAGCACGCGGTCGGCGGTCTCGAAGCGCTCGACGATGACCTCCTCGCCGGGCACCTGGACCTCGCCGCGGCGGACCTGCGCGGCGAGCAGGGTGCCCGGCTCGACGACCAGGGAGTAGGTGCTGACGTGCGTCGGCCGGGCGGCGGTCGCGGCGTGCAGCGAGGTCTCCCAGTCGGCGGCGGACTCTCCGGGCGCGCCGTAGATGAGGTCGAGGCTGACCTGATCGAACCCGGCGGCGCGCGCCTCGGTGGCGGCCTGGGCGGCACGGCCGGGCGAATGCTGCCGATTCAGCGTGGCGAGCACCGACGGGACCGCGCTCTGCATCCCCAAAGAGATGCGGGTGAAGCCGGCCTCGCGCAGCGCGGTCAACTCGGCCGGGCCGACGGATTCGGGGTTGGCCTCGGTCGTGATCTCCGCGCCGTCCTCGATGCCGAGGTGGTCGCGCACCGCGGCGAGGATCCGGGCGAGCTCCTCCGGCGGCAGCAGCGTGGGCGTGCCGCCGCCGAAGAAGACCGTGGTCGCCGCGGGCGCGTCGTCGCCCAGGACGCGGCGGGCCAGCGCGAGCTCGGCGATCAGCGCGTCGGCGTATCCCGCCACGGATTCCGCGCCACCCTCGCCCGGGACGTAGGTGTTGAAGTCGCAGTAGCCACAGCGGGACGCGCAGAACGGGACATGGATGTAGACCCCGAACGGCGCGTCGTGCAGCCCGGCGAGCGCGCCCGGAGGGAGCGCGCCGTCGGGCGGAGCGGGATCGCCGTCGGGCAGCCGGGCCATCGCGCCGAGTCTAGGTCGCCGGCGCCACCCGCGGCTCGATCCGCAGCACCTTCGCCGCGCCCGCCGGCATCCACCAGTTCCAGCGCCCCAGGAGTGCGACGAGCGCCGGCGCCAGCACACCTCGGACCACCGTGGCGTCGAGCAGGATGCCGCCGCCCAGCGCGGTGGCGAAGATCTTCACCTCGGTGCCCGGGCCCGTGCTCATGGCCACGAACGCCAGACCGAGGATCAGAGCGGCGCTGGTCACGAGCCGACCCGTCCGGCCGATGCCCTCGACGACCGCCGTATCGGTCGACCCGGTCCGGTCGTACGCCTCACGCATCCGGCTGAGGATGAACACCTGGTAGTCCATGGAGATCCCGAACAGGAAGGCGAAGACGACGATCGGCATCTCGACGTTGATGGCGTTCGTGGCCTCGATGCCCCAGATCGCGTCCGAGCCCCAGCCGTACTGCCACACCAGCACCATGAGTCCCCACGCGGCGCCGACCGACAGCAGGTTCAGCAGCACCGCCTTCAGCGGGATGATCAGCGAGCGGAAGGCCCGGGCGAGCACCAGGAACGTCAGGCCGGCGATCAGCGCGATCACCAGCGGCACGTTGCCGTAGACCGAGTCGAGGAAGTCGGCGCTCTGCGCGGCCTCGCCGCCGATCGCGACGTCCGGCCCGGCAGCTGCGCGGACCCGCTCGAGCGTTGCCCGCCCGTCCGGGGAGTTGCCGTCGGCCGTGGGGATGACGGCGAGCAGCGACGCGTCCGCCTGCCGCCACTCGGCGGGGGCGACCGCGCCACGGACACCCTCGACGTCCTTCAGAGCGGCAACAACAGCAGCCGGGTCGGTCGTGCGGGCGAGGGCATCGAACGGCGACAGCGGACCGGTCCCGATGCCCGAGCGCCCCAGGTCATCGAGGGCGGCACGCGCCGGCCCCGCCTGGGCGAGCGACTCGGCCTGCGGGTTGCCGAGCTGGATGGTCGACGCCGCCACCACCAGGCCACCCAGGACCGCCGCCGACAGGATGGCCGCCGCCCAACGGTGCCGCACGACGACGCGCGCCCAGGCCGTCCACGCGCGGCTGGCGTGGTCCTCGCGGCGCGCGTGACGACGGTCCAGACGCGGGCCCACGGTCGCCAGGACGACCGGCAGCAGCGTGACCGCCACCGCGACGCTGACGAGCGGGATGAGCATCCCGGCGATGCCGATGCTGCGCAGGAACGGCACGGGCAGGGCGACGAGGGCGAGCAGGGAGATCGCGACCGTCGAGCCGCTGAGCACCACCGCCCGGCCCGCGTGATCCATCGCGGCGATCACCGCCGCCTCCCCGTCCTTCCCGCGCTGACGCTCCTCGCGCCAGCGCACGACCACCAGCAGCGCGTAGTCGATGGCGATCGCCAGACCGACCAGCGCGATGAGGACCTTGACGATCACCGACACGCCGGTGACGTTCGCCAGCGGCCACACGGCCAGGAACGTCACCGGGACCGCGACCATCGCCATGAGCACGGGCACGAACGCCATCCATGACGCGAAGGTGAAGGCGAGCACGAGCAGTGCGCCGCCGCCGGCGATCGCCGCCTCGAGGGCCAGGCTCGAGCGCTCTTCGGTTCCCGCGGCGGCGGGTGCACGCAGCGCGTCGAGTCCGGTGACCCGCACTGGGGCACCGCCGACGCGCATCCCCTCGACGGCGGCCTGTGCCGCGCGCGCCTCCGCCTGACCGGGGTCGATCCCGCCCTTCCCGGGAATCGCGACGAGCGCGAACGTCGTGCGGCCGTCGTCCGAGACGAACGCCCGGTCGCGCGTCGACGCATACGACGCGACGCGCGAGCCGGGCACCGCGGCCTCGATCTCGCGGAGGGCCGCCGCCAGGTCGGCGCGGACCCCCGGCGAGTCGACGGTCCGGCCTGCCGGCAGGGACACGACCGGGACGAGCGGCGCCGCGTCGCCCCCGCTGCCGTACCGCTCCACGATCTCGCTGTTGGCAGTGAACGCTGCACCACCGGGGATCGAGAACTGCTGTTCCAGCGACCTGTCCGCCGGCCCGATGGCCGCGATGCCCGCGACCGTCAGCGCGATCCAGAGGGCGACGACCGTCTTCTTGTGACCGAGAACCCACCGGGTGAGTGAGGCCATCGTGGTGCGGCGGTGCATGGCAGCGTCCTTTCGCTCGTTCGTTGGACTTACGGTGTAAGTCGATGCTGGAGGAAGGTTTACACTTACGCTGTAAGCTTGTCAAGGCGCCCATGCGAACCACCCGAGGAGAGCCGCCGTGCCACCCGCCGCCAAGAGCCGTTCGAAGACCAGACCGCCGCTGTCCCGGGAGCGGGTCCTGCAGGCCGCCATGGCGCTGGCGGACGAGCGCGGCGCTGGCGACCTCACGATGCGCAAGCTCGCCAAGGAGCTCGGGGTCGAGGCGATGTCGCTCTACAACCACGTCGCCAACAAGGACGACCTGCTCGACGGCATGATCGACCTGGTCTTCGCCGAGATCGACCCGCCCGTCCCCGGCGGCGACTGGAAGGCCGAGCTGCGCAAGCGTGCCTTCTCGACCCGCGCCGCCCTCCTGCGCCACCGATGGGCCGTCGGCGAGATGGAGGGACGCTCCAGCCACGGGCCGTCGAACCTCAAGGTGCACGACGCGGTCCTCGGAACGCTGCGCGCCGCCGGCTTCTCCCTCGAGATGACGGTGCACGCGATGTCCGTCCAGGACGCCTACATCTACGGGTTCGCGCTCCAGCAGACCGACATGTCGCCCGAGTCGCCCGAGGACTTCGCCGCGGTGGCCCGGCAGCAGATGACGGACTACGCGGAGGCGCTGTCAGAGCTCCCGCACCTGGTCGAGGTCGTCGGCGGCCACGTGGCCGAGGCGGGCTACGACTACGACGCGGAGTTCGCCTTCGGCCTCGACCTGATCCTCGACGGCCTGGAGCGGCTGCTCCCCTTGTAGTGCTAGATTCATAATGGTTATGAATCTATACCTACTTGGGGGAGAGGCACGCCATGGCAACCTCGGAACTCACGCGCCGGCGGCGCTTCGGCATCCTGGCCATCTGCTCGATGAGCCTGTTCATCGTCGGCCTGGACATCACGGCCGTGAACGTCGCGCTGCCGACGATCGGGCGTGAGCTCGACGCGAGCCTGTCGTGGCTGCAGTGGTCGGTCAGCGCCTACACCGTGGCGATGGCCAGCTTCCTCATGCTCGCCGGGTCGATCGCCGACCGCGTCGGCCGGCGGCGGACCCTCACGATCGGCCTCGGGGTCTTCACCGCGGCGTCCGCGCTGTGCGCCCTGGCGCCGACCGTGGAACTCCTGGTGGCCGCGCGCGTCCTCCAGGGCATCGGCGCGTCGATGCTCAACCCCGTGGCGATGTCGATCATCACGAACACCTTCATGGACCGCAGCGAGCGAGCGCAGGCCGTCGGCGTCTGGGGCGCCGTGTTCGGCGCATCCATGGCGCTCGGCCCGATCGTCGGCGGCGGACTCGTCGCCACGGCGGGGTGGCAGTGGATCTTCGCCATCAACATCCCCCTCGGCCTGACGGCGATCGCACTGCTGCGGCGCTTCGTCCCCGAGTCCCGGGCGCCGTCGCCCCGCCGCTTCGACCCCGCCGGTCAGGCGTTCGTCGTCGTCCTCCTCGCCGGGGTCACGTACGCGATCATCGAAGGCCCGGGATCCGGCTGGGGCGCTCCGTCGATCGTCGCCGCGCTGATCGCGGCGGCCGGGTCCCTCACCGGCCTCGTGGTCGTCGAGTCGCGCCGCGACGAGCCGCTCATCGACCTGCGCTTCTTCGGCTCGGTGCCGTTCTCGTCGTCCATCGCGTTGTCCGTCGCCGGGTTCGCGTCGTTCGGTGGCTTCCTGTTCCTGGGCACGCTGTACCTCCAGGACGCGCGCGGGGCGTCGCCGGTGGAGGCCGGCCTGGTCGTCATGCCGATCGCCCTCATGACGGTGATGCTCTCACCCGTGTCCGGCCGCCTGGTGGGGCGCAGCGGCCCTCGGCTCCCGCTGCTCATCGCCGGCGTGTCGTTCCTCCTGGCCTCATCCATGCTCGCCGGGCTCTCGGCACAGACGCCGCTGGCGTGGATCCTGGCGGCATACGCGGTCTTCGGGGTCGGGTTCGGGTTCATCAACGCACCGATCACCAACGCCGCGATCTCCGGCATGCCGGTCGCGCAAGCGGGGGTGGCGGCAGCCATCGCCACCACCTCGCGGCAGTTCGGGCAGGCCATCGGGGTTGCCGTCGTCGGCGCGATCGTGGCCTCGGGCTCGACGAGCTCTGCCGCCGCGCTCGCGTCGGCGACGCACCCGGCATGGTGGACCCTGACTGCGCTCGGGGCACTCGTCCTCGGGCTGGGCGTGCTGGCGACCACCGACCGCGCGCGAGCATCGGCCCGGCGCACGGCCCTGCAGCTCAACCCGGAAGCCGCCGCCGCGTAGGCTGCGCGGGCCATGCCCTCCGACCCTGGACCCGGTGCCACGCCCGACGACGACGCGCGGGAGGCGTGGCTCCTGATGTCCGACCTCGTGCTCGACCACCAGCGCCGGCGCGCGGTCGCCGAGGCCAGCGGGATGACGTTCTCCCGGGTCCGTGCGGTCAGGCGGGTCGCGCGCGGCCCCCTCGCGATGGGTGAGCTGGCTGCGGCGCTGGACATGGACCGTCCTAACGTCACCGTCCTCGTCGACGACCTCGAGGAGCGCGGCCTGGTCCGGCGCGCGCCCCATCCGACCGACCGGCGGGCCAAGGTCGTGCAGGCCACGAGGAAGGGCCAGGCGCTCGCCCGGCGCGCCGAGGAGATCCTCGCCACGCCGCCCGCCGCCCTGCGCGACCTCGACGCGCAGGACGTCGCCGCCCTGCATCGCATCCTGCGCAAGGCCGCGGCGACCGAGCCCTGAGCCGCGCGGACCTCAGGTCGTCAGCGTGCGATCCAGCCCCTCCGCGACCCGGACGGCGACCGCGGGGTCGGCGCCCTCGAACACCGAGGCGTGGATCCCCCGCATGGCGCCGCTGATGACGCGTGCCGCTGCGGCGGGGTCGACGTCTGCGTCGAGCTGGCCGCGCGCGGCGGCCTCGGCGACGATGGCGGCGACCGCCTGCTCGAAGCGCTGGTGCCACTCCTCGGCGTAGCCCTCTGACGCCGGGACGCCGAGGTCGCGGAACAGCACGTGCGCCTGCGGGTGGGCGTACGCGGCCTCGGCGGAGAGGCGCAGGAAGACCCGCAGCCCCGCCAGCGGGTCGGCGGGCCAGTCGGCGGCCTTCGCGCGGCGGTCCATGTCGTCGACGACGGTGCGGGCCGCGTCGTCCACCACGGCATGGAAGAGGTCGCGCTTGGTGGCGAAGTGGTGGAACGCCGTGCGGAGTGCGACGCCGGCCTCCTCGGCGATCAGCTCGACCGTGATCTCGCCGTAGTCGTGGCGGCGAAGCAGGTGCTCGGCGGCCCGGATCAGTCGTGCCCGGGCTCCGGACTCCGCCTGCTCGGGAGACGCCATGTCGGCCGCCCAGCGATACAGCGTCGCCGGGTGCACCCCGAGCTCCTGCGCGACGGCCGTCGGCTGCCCGGAGCCGTCGCCGAACGCGCGTGCGACGGCGTCCTGGCGTTCGTCGCGTGTGAACCGTGATCGGGGCGGCATGCGCAGACCACAGCATACGCGACGAGTTGCACACTGCGCGCAGTTTTGTGCATCATTGCACTCAACATGCCAATTTCGGAAAACTTGCCAGTGGTCATCGTCGGCGGCGGGCCGACAGGCCTGGCCATGGCCATCGAGCTCGACCGCCACGGCATCGCCTCCCTGCTGCTGGAGCGCCACGCGACCACCCGCCAGCACCCCCGCGCGTCGGTGATCAACGCGCGAACCACCGAGCTGTGCCGGCACTGGGGTGTCGCCAAGCAGGTCGAGGCCGAGGCGATGGCCCCCGCCATGAACCTCGGCGTCACCTGGACCACGCGGCTGACCGGGCGCGAGATCGGACGGCTCGTGCTGGTCGACGACGTCGCGAACGCCGTGGCCGAGTTCTCCGCGAGCCCACAGCTCCCGGCGATCTGCCCGCAGGATCGCTTCGAGCCGATCCTGCGAGAGCGCGCCGAGCGGGCCGAGCTCGCCGACGTGCGGTTCGGCACGGAACTCGTCAGCTTCACCGACACCGGCACGGACGTCACCGCAACCATCCGCGACCGCGCCAGCGGCCGGGAGGAGCAGGTGCGCACGGAATGGCTCGTCGCCGCCGATGGCTCGGGCAGCCGGATCCGCGACGAGCTCGGCATCGGCATGGAGGGAAGCGACACGGTCACCGACCAGGTCAACATCTACTTCCACGCCGACCTGACGCCGTACCTCGCCGGCCGCCCGAGCGTCCTGTTGTACATGGTCAACAGCGACCTGGCGGCGTTCTTCATCGCGCTGGACGGCAAGCACCGGTGGCTGATGAACGTGCCCCGGGACCTCGTGCCCGACCTCGATCCAGATCGCTGCGCCGAGCTCGTCCGGCTCGGCGTCGGTGACCCGCATCTCGACGTCGAGGTGGTGTCGATCGACGCCTGGACGGTCATGGCGCAGGTCGCCGAGCGCTACCGCGCGGGTCGCGTGCTGCTCGTCGGCGACGCCGCGCACCGGTTCCCGCACACCGGCGGCTTCGGGCTGAACACCGGCGTGCAGGACGCGCACAACCTCGCGTGGAAGCTCGCGGCCGTCATCCGCGGCGACGCGGGCGAGCGGCTCCTGGACAGCTACGAGCAGGAACGCCGGCCGGTCGCGCAGAGCAACAGCGAGCACAGCCTGCGCAACGCGCTGAAGCTCGCCGAGACCGGGGTCCCGTTCGCCGCGCCGTCGCTCGACATCAGCGCCGTGGAAGAGGACTCCCCGGCCGGCGAGGCGGTCCGCGCCACGATCGCCGCGGCGATCCCCGCACAGCGCGCGCACTTCTCCTTCCGCGGCCAGGAGCTCGGGTTCCGGTACGCGGACTCCGACGCGGTCGTCGGCGACGGCACCGAGCCCCCGCCGCTGGACCCCGTCCACTACGAGCCGAGCGCCGCGCCCGGCTGCCGCGCCCCGCACCTGTGGATCCAGCGCGACGGCCGCCGCGTGTCGACCATCGACCTGTGGGCCGGACGCTGGGCCCTGCTCGCCGGGCCCTATGCCGCGGGCTGGCTGCAGGCGGCCCGCGCGTGCGGCATCGACGCCTACGCGTTCGGCCGCGACGTCAGCGGCAACGTCGCGGAGTTCCGCCGCGTCTACGGCGTGGAGGCCGACGGCGCCGTGCTGGTGCGCCCCGACGGCCACGTCGCGTTCCGCAGCCGCGATGCCGGAAGCGCGCCGCTGCAGCAGCTCTCAGCAGCCCTCGCGCAGATCCTCGCCGACCCGCACATCGCCACCGATTCAGAGAAGGAGCACACCATCCCCGCCATCCACCGACCCACGCTGCATCACGTCAATCTCAAGACGACGCGACTCCAGGAGATGATCGACTGGTACGGCGCGGTCGTCGGTGCCGAGGTGATGTACCGCTACGACCATGCCGCGTGGCTGTCCAACGACGAGGCGAACCACCGGATCGCCCTCATGGCGTTCCCCGGCTTCCACGACGACCCGGACGCGGCGAACCGCACCGGGATGCACCACACCGCCTTCGAGTACCCGTCGTTCGAGGAGCTCAACGACACCTATCTCCGGCTCAAGGAGATCGGCATCGAGCCCGAGATCTGCCTCGACCACGGCCTCACCCTCTCGTACTACTACGTCGATCCCGACGGCAACCGCGTCGAGCTGCAGGTCGACTGCCTCGGCGATTGGGAGGCCTCGTCGGAGTGGATCCGCACCTCGCGGGACTTCCAGTCCGACCCGATCGGCGCGATCGTCAATCCCGCCCTGCCCGCGGCGGATCTCGCCAACGGGGTCCCTTTCGAGGAGATCCACCGCAAGGCCCGCGCCGCCGCGTACGCGCCGCGGCTGAACCCGCCGGCCGGCCCGCCGGCGCCCGACACGCTGGCGACCCGCGCGACGCAGGCCTTCGAGACGGCGTTCGCCGCCGCCACCTCCCACCTGAGCGACGCGGTCCTCGAGCAGACGCTGGGCCGAGGCCCGGGGCTGCGGGCGATCTTCACCGGGATGGCGAAGATGTACGTCCCCGAGGTCGGCGAGGGGTTCACCGGTGAGATCCTGTACGAGCTGCGTCGCCAGGACGGCACCGTGCACCCGTGGACGATGCGCATCGACCCGAACTCGGCCACCGCGCGGGCGGGGACCAGTCAGGACCCGGCGGTGACGCTCAAGCTCCGCGTCACGGACTTCATCCGGATCTCCTCCGGTGAGGCGGACCCGGGCACGATGGCACTCGACGGCCGCGTCGAGGTCACCGGCGACCTCATGCTCGCCGCGCTCATGGGCCCGATGTTCGGTCGACCGCTGCCTGAGCAGACCCCGGGCCTGAGCCCGCGCTTCCAGACGGCGTGAACGAAAGAGGACCATCGCCATGCACCTGAGAACGACCTCCGAAGGCACGCTGATCGAGCACGAGGGCACCTGGATCGTCCTGCGCCGCGCGCTCACGTCGGCCGGCAACGACGACCCCGAACTCGCGGCCGCCGCCGTGGACGCGCTGGCGTTCCTGCGGGCCGACGACGGCGTGCGGGCGCAGGCCGCGGCGCTCGTCAGCGCCGTCGCCGACAAGGCGGAACTCGCGGTGGATCCGTCGACGGCGGGGCTGCCGTTCACCCCGCGCTCGATGCGGGCGTTCACGCTGTGGGAGTCGCACTGGACCGCCTCGAGCCGGATGCTGGTCAAGAACTTCTTCCCGCCGGTGATGTGGGCGGCGGTGCGGACGTTCGAGAAGACCGGCCGGACGTTCCCGGCGCTCAAGCCGAACAAGCACTTCTGGACCCGGCCGAGCTTCTACGTCGGCAACCACACGATGGTCGTCGCCGACGGGCAGGACATGTGGTGGCCGTCGCACACCAAGGCGCTGGACTTCGAGCTCGAACTCGCCTGCGTCCTGCGCTCACCCATCGCCGACGCCACGCCCGAGCAGGCCCGGGCGGCGATCGGCGGCTGGTTCATCCTCAACGACTGGAGCGCGCGCGACGTGCAGGCCGAGGACGCGCGGCACAACGCGTTCGGACCCGTGGTCAAGGCCAAGACGTTCGCCAACTCGATCGGCAGCGAGATCGTGACGCCCGACGAATTCGGCGACTGGAAGCTCGCCACCGGACGGGTCCGAGTCGACGGCGAGGTGTGGTGCGAGGGGTCGACTGCGAACCCGGCGCACGACATCGGCGAGATGCTCGCCTACGCCTCCAGGGGCGAAGTGCTCGATGCCGGTGACGTGATCTCGATGGGGACGATGCCGGGCTGCTGCGGCCTGGAGCTCGACCGCTGGATCGAGCCCGGCCAGACGGTCGAGCTGGAGATCGACCGGATCGGGCGCTTGACCAACCGTGTCGTCGCCGACCCCGCCCCGAGAACGGCGGTGCCGGCCTGATCGCGTCGGGCCGGCGTCACGCCTGGGTGCCGCGCCGCGGGCCGCGCGGCGACCAGGTGCCGAGGACCATCAGCGTCTTGGTGCCGACGACCTTGCCGGTCCGCCGCAGCTGATCGATCACGCGCTTGAGGTCCTGGACGTCGCGCACGCGGATCCACACGAGCGCATCGGGGTCGCCGGCGATGGTGAACACCGTGCGCACCTCCGGGAGGCCGTCGGCGATCGTGGCGATGTCGTCGACCTTCGTCGTGCCGGTGAACCGCAGCTCCGCGAACGCCTCGAGCGGGCGGCCGAGGAGCGCGTGGTCGACCGTGATCGTGTAGCCGGTGATGACGCCGAGCTCCTCCAGGCGATCCATCCGCCGCTTGACCGCCGGCGCAGACAGGCTCACGACCCGCCCGATGTCGGCCAGCGATCGGCGCGCGTCCTCTTCGAGGAGCCGGAGGATCTCGAGGTCGGTGCCGTCGAGTTCGTCGGGAGCCAGCATGCCTCAACGATAGAGGCCAGACCACCGTCAAGACTAATGATTTCGCCGTCAAATGCGCAGACAACGTTTGATTCTTGCGTGTATTGAGCGTGTCGCAGCGATTGAGTCGACCAAGCGTGGCCCGTTCGCTGGAGTGGCGGCCGCGTGTCCGACCTCACCACGATCACCCCCGTCCCTGCCGACGACCTCGACATGGCCGCCCTCGAGGCCGTGCAGCGCCGCGTGCTCTGGCTGGCGACGTCGATCGTCCACCACGCCAACAAGGTCCGCGAGACCCCGTCCGGAGTGAAGGTCGGGGGCCACCAGGCGTCGTCGGCCTCGATGGTCTCGCTCATGACCGCGCTGTACTTCGCGCACCTGCGCGGCGCCGACCGCGTCTCGGTCAAGCCGCACGCCGCGCCGGTCCTGCACGCGATCAACTTCCTGCTCGGGCGGCTCGACGCGTCGTACCTGCCCCGGCTGCGCGAGTACGGCGGGCTGCAGTCCTATCCCTCGCGCTCGAAGGACCCCGACCCGGTGGACTTCTCGACCGGCAGTGTGGGCATCGGCGCCACCGCGACGCTGTGGAGCGCGCTGGCGCACCGCTACGTCGCCGGGCACTTCGACGTGCCGCAGGGCGGGCGCCAGGTCGCGCTGCTCGGCGACGCCGAGCTCGACGAGGGCGCGATCTGGGAGGCGCTGGTCGACCCGATGGTGCCGCGGCTCGGCGAGGTCCTGTGGGTCGTCGACCTCAATCGCCAGTCGCTCGACCGCGTGGTCCCGGACATCGCGGCGGGGCGCATCGGCGCGATGTTCGAGGCTGCCGGGTGGCAGACCATCACGGTCAAGTACGGCCGCCGTCTGCGGGAGCTGTTCGAGCGGCCCGGTGGCGATGCGCTGCGCCGCCGCATCGACGCGATGGGCAACGAGGAGTACCAGCGGCTGCTGCGCACGCCCGCGGCCGATGTCCGGGACCGGCTGCCAGGCGACGGGCGCGGGCGCCGCGCCATCGCGACGCTCCTGCGCGACCTCGACGACGCCGAGATCGCCGCCGCGCTCCGCGACCTCGGCGGCCACGATCTGGAGGACCTGCTCGGCGCCTTCCGGGCAGCAGACGCCGACACCGACCGGCCGTCGGTGGTCTTCGCCTACACGATCAAGGCCCGGGGCCTGCCGACCGAGGGCCACCCGGCCAACCACTCCGCGCTGCTGACGCGTGAGCAGTGGACGCAGCTCGCGCAGGACACGGGCGCCGACGCCGACGACCCGTGGGCGCCGTTTGCGGAGGGCAGTCCCGAGGCGGCGCTGTGCCGGACGGCGGCGGCGCGCCTGCACCGCGAGGAGCGCCCGCCCGCCGTGGCCCCGCCGGTGGCCGTGGAGTTCGGGCGCGAGCACCGCGGCACCGCGTCGACCCAGCAGGCCTTCGGCCGCTTCTTCGTCGATCTCGCCCACCAGGCAGGCGACGTCGCCGACCGCGTCGTGACCGTCTCCCCCGACGTGGCCTCCTCGACGAACCTGGGCGGGTGGATCAACCGGGTCGGGATCTTCAACATCGGCGACCGGATCGACTGGTTCGCCGACGACTCCGAGACGGCGATCCGCTGGAAGGAGTCGGCGCACGGGCAGCACATCGAGCTCGGCATCGCCGAGGTCAACCTCGTGGGCCTCCTGGGCGAGCTGGGCGCCACGTGGTCGCGCGACGGGCAGCCGCTCCTGCCGATCGGGACCATCTACGACCCGTTCGTCTCGCGGGCGCTGGAGCCCTGGTCGTTCGGGATGTACGCGGGCGGGCAGTCGATCCTCGTCGGGACGCCGTCGGGCGTGACGCTCGCCCCCGAGGGCGGCGCGCCCCAGTCGATCTCCACCCCGTCGATCGGCATCGCCCAACCGGGCTGCGTCGCGTGGGAGCCGGCGTTCGGGCAGGACCTCGAGTGGACCATGCTGCACGCCCTCTCGCGCCTCGGCCGCCCCGACGGCACCTCGGCGTACTTCCGGCTCAGCACGCGCCCTGTCGACCAGGCCCTCGCCGCCGTCCCCACCAGCGCAGCCGCCCGCGAGGAGCGCCGCCGGCACGCGCTCGCCGGCGGCTACCGGTTGCGCGAAGCCGCAGGTGCGCGCATCACGATCGTCGCCGTCGGCGTGATGGTCGTCGAGGCCTGCCAGGCCGCCGACGAGCTCGCCGCGGCCGGCGTCCCGGCCGACGTCGTCTGCCTGACATCGCCCGACCTCGTGTTCCGCGCGCAGCAGGCGCGCCACGGTCTCGCCGACGCGGACGACGCGATCCTCGACGTCCTCTTCCCGCCCGGGCGCGGCGCACCCGTCGTGACCGTGCTCGACGGCCATCCCCACGCCCTGGCCTTCCTCGGCACCGTGGCACAAGCGCCGGTGGCCAGCCTCGGCGTGCAGCACTTCGGGCAGTCCGGCGATGTCGAGGACCTCTACCGCCACTTCGGAATCGACGCCGACACGATCGTCGGCGCCGCCCTGGACCTCCTCGGGTGACCCGCACATGACCGACATCCAGATGCCGCGCCTCACCGATCAGATGGAGGAGGGCACCATCGTCGCCTGGCTCGCGCAGGACGGAGCGCAGGTCACGGCGGGGCAGGAGATCGTCGAGATCGAGACCGACAAGGCCACGGTCGCCCACGCCTCGGAGGTCGACGGCGCCCTGCAGATCCTTGCGGCGGTCGGCGACACCGTCGCCGTCGGTGACGTCATCGCACGCGTCGGCGGTGCGACCGGGCCCGGCGACGAGCCGGCCCGGAGCAACGGCCACGTCGAGCCCGGGCCCTCGCCGGTCCCGGTGACCGCCGGGACGGCACCACGGCAGGACGAGGAACCCCGCGCCACGCCGCTGGCCCGTCGCGTGGCCCAGGTGCACGGGATCGACCTCGGCGCCCTGCGTGGCACCGGCCCCCGCAACCGGATCACGAAGGCCGACGTCCTCGCCGCTTCGGGCGTGCCCGCACCGCCGGCCCCACCGGAGCCCGCGGCTCCGCCACCTGCCGCACCCGCGCACCACGTGGTGCCGCTGACGCGGCTGCAGCAGGTCGTCGCCCGCCGCATGCTGGAGGCGACGACCACGGTCCCGCACTTCCAGGTGCAGACCGAGGTCGAGATCGACGCGGCGCTCGCGCTCCGGCAGGCGCTGAAGGACGCAGCGGCCGAGGGAGCGCCGGCGCCCTCGGTCAACGACCTCATCGTGAAGGCGTGCGCGCTGCGCCTCCCCGAGCACCCGCTGGTCAACGGGTCCTTCGTCGAGGGCGGGTACGAGCTGCACGAGCACGTCCACGTGGGGATCGCCGTCGCCGCACAGGACGGGCTGCTCGTCACGACGATCCGCGACGCCGACGTCAAGTCCCTCGGCAGCATCGCGCGGGACAGCCGCCGGCTCGCCGCCCTCGCACGTGACGGAGAGGCCACGCCACAGGACCTCACCGGCGCGACCTTCACGGTGTCGAACCTCGGGATGTTCGGCATGACGGCAATCACCGCGGTCATCAACCCGCCGCAAGCCGCCATCCTCGGCGTGGGCGCCGCGCGACCCACGCTCATGCGGTCGGCAGACGGCGAGGTGGTCGACCGGCACCTGCTGACGCTGACCCTCAGCGGCGACCACCGCATCCTCAACGGAGCCGACGGCGCGCGCTTCCTGCTCGACGTCAAGCAGACGCTCGAGGCTCCGATGCGGCTGGCACTCTGAGGCGTGCTCGGCTGCACGCCGGGCCTGCACGGCGAGGCCCAGCTCGTGGAGGGCTACGAGCCCGCTGCGGGCAACGGACCCAGGACCCGGGTGACGAACGCGGTCAGGGGGTCGGCCAGCTGTTCGATGCGCTGTGGGTGTCCTGCCTCGACCTCGCGCAAGAGCAACACCGCGACACCTCCAGCCAATGCGGCGGCGATCTCAGGCGTGAACGCGTCGCCGTGCTCGCCGGCGCGCACGGGAGCGCCGGCAGCATCAGCCATCATCCAGGCCAGCCTGTCGGCGACCGATCGCCGTTCGATGGCTGCCCGGCCGGGGACGGTCGGAACATCGAGGAGCAGCGCCTCGGCGAGCAGTGGCCGCGCCGCGGCGCGCTCGACCATGACGGCGATCACGCGCCCGAGCGCCGGAGCGCCCCGCTCCGAGCCGATCGCACGCTCCATCGCATCGATGGTCCGGTGCGATACGTCGAGAAAGAGCGCCACCAAGCATGCCTCGCGATCGGCGAAGTGCTCGTAGAAGGTGCGCTTGGACACGCGCGCGTGCCGCGCGATGTCCGCAACCCCGACGTTCGCGTATCCACGTTCCTCGATCGCGGCGGCCAAGGCGGCCAGCAGGCGCCCGCGGGTCTCGCGGCGGGTGGACTCATCGACGCGGCGCCGGCGGCTGGGTGCGTCGTCAGGCGTCATCGGTCCGCGACAGTACCGGCCGAAACTCGAGAACGGCAACCACCTCTCGGTGTCCCACGCGGCGCCCCCTCGACGCTCCAGCGTGGGGACCGCCGATGCCCACCACCATGACTGGAGTTCGCCTGTAAACCGGTGGCTTGTCGCTATCGCGCGGCGTACGCCGCCCACGTCGCCTTGGATGTCGTGCGTCCCTTCACGCTGGGCGCAGCTTCGGCACCCTTGCCTCGCCAGGGTCGCCACAGGGCCCTCGACCGAAGCATACTCGCCAGTAAAGTAACGTGACCAGGCACGTAGCTGTATTCGCCGGCCAGCTGCGCGGTCAGTCCGGCGGCGTCGTCCGCAGACCCCGGGTCAGCACCTGGGCCGTGAGCGCCTCCGCCTGCTCGAGGGTGACCTCGCGATCTCGCAGCGCGAGCCCGACCGCGCCTTTGGCCGCCCCCAGCATGAGCGCGGCGATCAGCCGCGCTTCGGCTGCCGGCAGCGCGACGCGGTGACGGTCGGCCAGCACGAGCGCGACGGAGGAGACCAAGCCGTTGACCTGCTCCGTGACCTCGTCGGCCACGTGGCCGGCTTCGCCGCCGCGAGCAGCCGAGAACAGCAGGCCGAACGTGTCAGGGCTGGCCTTGAAGAACGCGAAGTACGCACGAACCGACGCCCGGATGGCTTCGTCGAACGACGCACGCTCGACGCCCATCGACGCACGCAGGAGATGATCAACCAGCCGCTTCCCGTCGGCCTCGATCACGGCCCGGTGCAGGTCCTCCTTGCTGGCGTAGCGCGCGTAGATGGTGGGCTTGGTCACACCTGCGGCAACGGCGATCGCCTCCATGGTCGCCGCGGAGTAGCCGCGCTGCGCAAAGACCCATCGCGCCGCGTCACAGATACGGAGGTCGATGTCTGCCCTGGGTCCACCCTGCCGCGTTCGGTGCGTATGCCCCACCGTGCGAAGCCTCGCACACCCCGACCCGAGGCTCGGCTGCAGGCCCGTCAGCGGCGCCGGTCAGCGCCGTCGGGTGCGACCCCCTCGACCGGCACCGTCGCATCCATCTGCAGCGTCGACGCGGCATGGACCGTCAGCGCCAGGAACAGCACGGCGACGACCGCAAGCACGACACCGATGGTCATGACGATCTTGCGCGCCGCGCTGTGACGGTGTCGCGCGGAGTGGACGCCCGACTCAGACGAGCTCACGGTGACACAGACCCTCGAAGGCCGCCATGAGCAGCGGATCGAAGAACGATCCCGTCTGCTCTCGCATCAGCCGCAGCGCGTCAGGGACGGACATCGCCTCCTTGTACGGGCGCTCATGCGTCAGCGCGTCGAAGACGTCGGCGATCATGACGATGCGGCTCTCGAGCGGGATCTCGTCGGCCGAGATACCCGCCGGATAGCCCCCGCCATCCCACCGCTCGTGATGCGACAGGGCGATGACGGCGGCCATCTCCAGGTACTCGGAACTGCTTCCGGCCAGGATCTCCGCACCCGCGACGGTGTGGCCCTTCATGATCTCGAACTCGTCGTCGGTCAGCTTCCCCGGCTTGTGGAGGATGCTGTCGGGGATCGCGACCTTGCCGATGTCGTGCAGCTCGGCGGCCCTCCCGAGGATCTCCACACGCTGCTCGTCCAGCCCGATCCTCGCACCGACGAGCATCGCGATGCGCCCGACCCGCTCGGTGTGATGATGCGTGTCGTCGTCGCGATACTCGGCGACCCGCGCGAGGTGGCCGAGCATGTCAAGGTGCGCGCGCTCCAGCGCAGCGGTGCGCCGGGTGACGAAGAGCTCCAGTTCGGCGTTGTGCGTCGCCAGCTCGAGTTCCAGCCGTCTGGTCCGCAGGAGATTGTGCGCCCGCAGGCACACTTCCGAGGCGTCGAACGGCTTGCAGAGGAAGTCGCTCGCCCCGAGCGCAAGCGCACGACGGCGGGTCTCGATAGACGTGTCCGCCGTCAGCATGAGGATGGGCATCGGGACCGTGGGCGCCGCGTTCGACGACGCAAGGCGGCGCATGATCTCGAACCCGTCCGGCGCCGGCATCTGCAGGTCGAGCATCAACAGATCGGGATCCCACGTCCCGACCAGACCCTCGACGGCGGTCGAGTCGGTGGTGGACTCGATCTCGCGGAATCCCCATGCTCGCAGGATCCGGTCCAGCAGCGCGATGTTGAAGGAGGAATCGTCAACGATCAGCACGCGAGAACTGCGAACGTCGTCGACAGGTAGTGCCGGAGCGGATGGGTGGTGATCGTCGGGCTGGGGGACGACGACACGCAGGGGATGAACGGTCATGGCCCCCGCATCGGTGAGGCTCAACGCTGTAATGCTCGTGGTCCTGCGCGGGTGGACGCATCGCACGGGCGCCCTCCCCGATTCCGACCGTCCTGTCGAGCGCCTACGCGCCAGGTCCGGCGGTGACGCCCTCGCACCACACACGTTCGACCGAGGCAGCGACCAGCTCTCGCCCTTCGCCCCGAAGCAACTCGGCGAGGTGGGCCGCAGGCGCCGCGGTGACGCGGCGAAGACGGTGCCGCTCGCTGATGTCCCATTGCCGGATCGCGGTCAGATGACTGGTCGAGCTTCTCGCAACGCTCGTGGTGCGAAGGTCCGCAACGGTGGGCCGGTCGCTGACCCGCGGCCCAGCCGTCAGTCGCGCGCCTCGGTCAACGAGCTCCTGGAGCTCCACGACGAGCGCTCTCGCCTCCTTCAGCGCGCGGGTCTCGCGGGCGACCGCGTCCGTGATGGCGCGCGGCGTTGCGCCATTCAGCAGCGCCTCGACCTCCCGCAGGCCGCGCAGCGTGCCCTCGTGCACCTCCACGAGCGCCTTCGTCGCCGCCAGGACCACGGCCGCGTGGCGCTGGGTGTGTGGACCGGCCGGGCGCACCTGTGGCCCGTCGCCAGACTGGGAGCCGGTCACGTACTCAGGGTCCACATACGCGGACGTATGGGGTTCGCATACGTACCACTATCCCAGCTTTGCTGCATATATGAAGGGATTTGGGCCCAGAAGTATGCGGTACGCGCCAGCACCACACACGACGAGCGTCGTTGCGTAACCAGAACTGGGGATGGTCGAACGTCCGGTCTCTCAACCCCTCGCTTGCGTGCGTCGACGGCTGGGCTACCGACCAGGTCGAGATGACCTCCGTCGTGACATCGGTCGATCCCCACCGACGAGAGGAGCGCTCGCACGGACCTGTGGGCCGGGTTCCCTGACCCGGCCCACACACCCCGCTCGGGCGGACCCACCGGGGGCAGCGAACCGAAGCGCATCACCACACCCCATCCTCAAAAGGACCCCCCGCAGATGAGACTGTCCATTCGCGCCAAGCTGCTCGGCAGCTCGGCGATCCTGCTCGTGCTGATGACCGCGATCGGCGTGATGAGCGTCAAGAGCCTCGGTGACGTCTCGCACGAAGCCGACCGCGCGTACCGCGTCGCCACCGAGCCACTCGTCGAACTCGCCGAAGCCACCCAGGCCAACAACGAGATTCGCGCGCTCGTCGGCTACCACGTGCTCAGCACGTCTCCGGAAGCCATGCGGGAGTTCGACGCGAGCATCGAGAAGGACAGCAAGATCCTCGACTCCGCCCTGGCGGCCTACGACAAGACGATCGTGACCGACCGCGGCCGGCGTCAGTTCGACGCACTCCAGCGCGAGAGCCGGCTCCTGGAGGACATGCGCGAGCAGGTGCTCGGACTGTCACGCAGCATGCGCACCGCCGAAGCGACCCGCCTCATCAACGAGGAGTACATCCCCGAGGCGAACAAGGTCAACGAGCTGTACACGCAGCTGCTCGGGACCAAGCGTGGCGTTGCCGCGGAGATCGACGAGGACATCCGCTCGACGTACGCCTCGAGCCGCACCCTGACGATCGCCATGCTGATCATCGCCGTCATCCTCGGTGCCACCATCGCCCTCCTGCTCAGCCGCGCGATCTCGCGTGGCATCGGTCAGATGCTTGCCGCGGCGAACGGGATCAGCGAAGGCGACCTCGACCAGCGCGTCGACGTCCAGAGCCGTGACGAGGTCGGCGACATGGGTCAGGCGTTCGGTCGCATGATCGAGTACCTGCGCTCGATGGCCACGAGCGCGAACCGCGTCGCCGACGGCGACCTGACCGTCGACATCGAGCCGCGGTCCGAACGGGACGTGCTCGGCAACGCGCTGCAGCAGATGACGGCCAGCCTCCGCGACACCGTCGGCGAGGTGCAGAAGACCGCGGACACGCTCTCTTCCGCCTCGCAGCAGATGGCATCGAGCTCGGAGGAGAGTGGCCGCGCGATCGCCGAGATCGCCAGCGCCGTCACCCAGGTCGCACACGGCGCCGAGCGTCAGGTCGTCACCATCGAGTCCGCAAAGGCGGCGAGCGACGAGGTCGTCCAGGTCACCGGCATGTCGGCCGAGAACGCGAGCCAGACGGCACAGGCCGCGAGGAACGCCCGCGACGTGGCGCGCGAAGGCGCCGGCGCCGTGGTCGAGGCGACCAGCGCGATGGCCGCCGTCCGCGAGTCGACCGCGCACGTGACGCAGGCCATCCGAGAGCTGGGTTCCAAGAGTGAGCAGATCGGCGGGATCGTCGACACGATCACCGGTATCGCCGTGAAGAAGTCAAAGAGGAAATGAAAAAGTATAGAGAGGAATTAAATTGTGAATATAGTGGGTTGCCTTCACCAAAAGCATACGAAGTAAATAAAATTATAAACAAATAGTATGTTAAA
>SXGQ01674331.1_pt1 | contig 32559 bp, 24 predicted proteins | sample 3178371 | NCBI WGS metagenome assembly SXGQ01 (sample SAMN11356859, study PRJNA531348) | freshwater metagenome | isolation source: freshwater sample F1-20 | place: China: Fuxian Lake, Yuxi | collected 2017-12-25
AGACGGCGGCTTGACGGTCGTTGGGCTGGTTCTCGCCGGGGCCTTCCACGGCGACATAGAGGTCCACGCCATCCGTCGTGATGGCCTTGCCGATGTTCGTGGAGGGGAAGCCGATGGTGAAGTTGGTGATGTTGTTTGTGAGGATGGACACCACCGTCAACGTGGTCAGGTCAATCTCCAGCATGATCGCGTCCCATGTCTGGTTCGCGTTGATCTGTGAGCCGACGGCGTAGGCGCGGTCCAGGCTCTCGATGGCGATCACCGAGCTGAGGAAGCTCGTGCTGCCCACGTTGAAGTTCGTGGTGAGGGAGGTGAGCTGCGTGCCGGTGAGGCTCCACTGTTCGAGGAGGCACGAGCTGTTCAACGTGTTGCCCGCCGCCGCGTAGGCCGAGCCAACGGCGATGAGCTTGTCGCCGTAGGTGGCTATTGAGTTGTAATGGCCCTTGGTGGTCGTGCCAGCGCCGTTGGTGGAGGCGTGCGCCCAGACCGGCGCGCCGTTCGTCGTGTTCAGGCTCATCAGGAAGGGCGCGTTGTTGGTCGAGATCGCCACGGCGTCAATGTTCGTGAAGCCGGCGGCGATGACGTTCGTGCCGTAGGCGACGGCCACGGCGTTGCCCGGCATGTTCGGGGTCTGGGGTGCCTCGACATAGACGCGCGGCGAGACGAACGGGCCGACGATGGGCGTGGCTGGAGCCGTGACGCCCGTCACCGCGCCGCCCGCCACTGAGACGGTGAGCGCAATGGAGCGGAGGGCTGGGTTGGGGTTGAGCGGATCAAGGAGAGTGGCCACCGGCGGGGCGGTGTAGCCAGCGCCACCGGAACCAATGACGAACGAAGTGATGTCCCGCGTCGGGCCCGGCCCGCCGTTGGTTACCACGCCGATGGAAGCCGCCGCCATGTGGCCGCGCGTCCAGATGGGCTGGCCGTTGGTGCCGAACTTGGTGAGGAACATTCGGTCGAAGGTGTTCGTCAGGCTGTTCGTGCTGAACTGCGCGGAGCCGACGGCGTAGAAGAAGTTCGTGCCGCCCTCCGAGCTGCTGGCCACGCCGTTGAACGTCTCGCGGCTGTCCGCGCCGGAGCGCTCAAGGCCGAAGACGGAGTCGGTGATGCCGCGCGCGACGACGACTGCTGATGTGCCGACGGGCTGGGCGTTGGTCGGGCCGTTGAAGGGGAAGATGGCCACGAAGGAGTTCGTCGGGGTGCGGGTCTGATACGGCCCGATCAGCTTCACGCTGTTGTTCGCCGAGCCTTCCGCGATGAAGATCGCGCCGAAGTGATCCGCCGCCAGACCGCGCGGCGTGTTCATCTGCGCCAGCGTGCCGACGGCGTTGGGGGAGTTGCCGGACGCGCTGCCCGCGATCGTCTCCACCTGGCCCAGCGGTGTCACGCGGCGGATGCGGTGCGTTCCGGCGTCGGACACGTAGAAGTTGCCGTAGCCATCGCGGGTGATGCCGGAGGGCGCGCTGAAAGTCGCTCCCAAGCCCACGCCATCCACCGAGCCTGCGACTCCCGAACCGGCGAGCACGCTTCCAAGTCCGTTGACAGTGTTGATACGGTTGTTGCCGGTGTCCGCGACGTAAACATTCGTGCCGGCCACCAGCACGGACCTCGGAGCGGACAACGGAGCCACGGCCACTGGCGTTGTCAGCGTGGTCAGGGCGACGCCGCCGATCTGGCGGATGACGTTGTTGCCGGTGTCCGCCACCAACAGGACGGCGTTGTTGCTGAGGGCGAGACCTTGCGGGCCGTTGAAGCGCCCATCGGGAAAGCCTGGTGCGCCGCTGTCCTCGCTGCCGGCGGTCATGGCCGCAGCACCCCATGTGTAGAGGAGCGTGCCGTCGTTGCTGAAGCGCTTGACCTGGTGGTTGCCCGTGTCGGCCACGTAGATGTCGCCGTTCGTGGAGTTGATGGCCACGCCGCCGGGGCTGCTCAATCCGGTGATCACCGGGAAGGCCACGCTCAAGGGGGAGAACGTCCCATCTGTGCCGGCGAACGGGATGGTCAGCGCACGGCTGAGGCGGAGGATACGGCCGTTGCCGGAGTCCGCCACATAGACGTTGCCGGTGCTGTCGAGGGCGACGCCGCGCGGCGCTGAGAGCGTGGCGGGCGCGACGCTGATGCCCGGCACGGCACCGGACACATAGTCGGACACGGCGTAGCTGACTCCGCCGCTGCGCAAGACAGTGAGAGTGTTCGACCATGTGGAGCCGACCGCTACCGCCGTGGGGTTGGCCGTGATCCGCATGAAGCGGGACGCGCCACTGAACGGGATGTTGGTCGAGTAGGCGGCGGTCCCATTCGCATCCATCAGCGAAAGCCCCTGATACTCGATCAGCATCCGGTTGGCGGTGGCTCCTGCGAAGGTGAACTGGATCGTCCCGGAGGTGCAGCCCAGGTCCACGTCGTTGGTTTGCGGCGAGTTCGTGCCGCTCCAAGTGTGCAGCACGGGCGGGAACCAGTTGCGCGTCTGGCCCACGGCCACCACGCCGTCCGCAGTCACCGCCACGCCGTTGAAGAAGGTCTGCTGCGGCTCCGTGCCGCCGACGCCTGCGCCGCGATAGCCGCTGAATGGGCCAGTCCAGAAATTTGTCACGGCGAAGTTCGTGACGGGATAGCTGATGAGGTTGCTCGAAACCTGGACGCCGGCAATGAACTGGGTGAAGACAAGGTTCGTGGAGACGTTCGTCAGGATGGGCGTCTGGTAAGAGACGAGGAATCCGTCCTTGGTGTTGTTGCGGTTCGCCACGCCTGCCATGAAGAGGGCGCCACCGAGCTGCGCCATGCCGCCGGGGGACTCCTTCACGCTGCCGAAGGTGTCCCGGTAGCCGAAGGTGAGGTTGGTCGCGTTGGTGAAGAGGAGCGGCGGGGAGATGACGGCGGAGAAGGGCGCGGGGATGAACTTCATGGGCATCAGGTAGCCCAGGTTGTGGAAGCCCAGCGCCGCGTAGCCGTTGGTGTCAATGTGGGTCGAGAAGTTCGTGTTCTCGCTGAAGTTCGCGTAGAGGTTCGAGACGCTCAGGCCGTTGGTGCCGTAGCGGTCCTCGAAGAGCAGGACCTTGGTGCCGCTCGGGCTGCTGAGGCGGATGACGAGGGCCGAGACGCGCGGGTGCTTGATGGCCAGACCCACGTCCACGCCGGCGACGACGCGGTCCTGCCCCGCGGTGATGAAGAGGTTGGTGACGGAGTTGTCGAAGAGCGGGGCAAGCGCGTTCGTGAAGGACAGGTCCGTGAGGGACGTGGAGAGGTCCAAGCCCAGCGTGTAGCGGATCGTGAGGGTGAGCAGTCCGGCGGAGTTGTTGATGATGCGGAAATTCCACCGGCCCGGTGTGAGCGAGGGGGTCCCAGCAGGCGCGGCAAAGCTGTTGGTCAGGTTGAGCGAGGCGACGGAGGAGATGCGCAGGTGCGGGAGAAGCAAGGAATCCGAATTGTCGAGGTCGAGCGTGCCGATCGAGTAGGCCAAGGACGACGGGATGAAGCCCGGTGAGCCAGCGAGCAGGTCCACGCCCTGGCCCTGCGGTGCGGGGCCGGGCACGCCCGCGAGACCACCGCCGATGATGTCCACGTCCAGGTTGGTCGCGTAGGTCGGGATGTCGAGGAAGTCCACGAAGGACTGGCCCTGCTGAAGCGCGACGGTGCGGTAGAAGACGCCGGTGTTCGTGCTGTAGGCGTTGGTGTAGGGCCTTATGTAGATGCTCGCATAGTCCAGTGACCCGGTCTGGAAGGGCGCGTTGTCATAGACCTCGAACATCCAGAGGCCGATGGCGTCCTGGCCGATGAGGTCGGTCACGTCCCCGGGGCCGTCGGGCGGGTTGCGGAAGTCGTCGAAGGTCAGGACGTTCGTCACCAGTCCGCCGGGGGCGGGCGCAGCGGTGGGGGAGATGGTGTGGTTGTTGAGCGTGATGACAGTGCCGTTGAACGTGAGGGTGCCGACGAGGTCGCCGAGATTCTCATGCACGTAGGTCAGGGAATTGGAAAGGCTCTGGATGGTGATGTTGGTGGTGCAGATGCCGAAGAGCATGATGCCGCCGGGGGCCTCGGGGGAGCCGTCGGGGATTTCCGCAGGCACGGGGAACAGGTCTATGAACACGCCGCCGTTGGTGGAGTTGGTGCTGGAGGGCAACTGCGTGGCGGCGGCGAGGAAGCCGTATTGGCCGCCCTGCTGGTCCTCGGACTTGATGCCGACGAAGAAGACCTCGCCGGGAGGACCGGTCGAAGAATTGGTCACAGCGATGAGTTCGTAGCCGCCGCGGTTGGTCGAGCGGAGTGTGTTGGCGTGTGAGAGCACCTGGGGATCAAGGTTGGTCAACCCGCCAGCTCCGGAAAGTCCCGGGTAGGCCAGACTGCTGCGGGTGACATACATATCCACGTCGGCCTCCTTGATGCGGCTGCGGGCGAGGTTGGGCGGCAGGAAGGTGGAGAGCGTGACATAGGGACCGCCGTTGGTGATGGGCAGGCGGACCACGTTGGTTGTGATGTTGGTCACCCCCGCGACGACGTTCGTGACCATGTTGGTCGCGGTCGCGCTGGCGTAGTTCTGGTTCGTGAACACGTAGAAGTTCCACTGGTTGGTGACGCCGTTGGTGTTGGCGTTGGCCGTGCCGTTCACGCTGAACAGGCCCGGGTTCGCACCCACGCGCTCGTTGAGGTAGGGCAGGCCGTTGGTGACGATGTTGACGAGGCGGTTGGTGTAGTTGAAGAAGCCGGCTGGGTAGGCTCCGGGCGTCGGCTGGACACCGACGGTCCGCGTGGTCTGGTCGGTGGAGATGACGAGCGAGTAGTCTTGGGCGACCTGGTTGGTGTTGCCGGAGACGGCGTTGACGTTGACCTTCCGGCCGATGACGTAGATGCGGTAGGTCGTGGCGGCGGTGTTGGTCAGCGGGATGAAGATGTTCTCCACGTTGTTCACCGCGTCGCGCTGGCTCTGGCTGCCCGGCGGCGTGGGCTGGGTGAAGGTGGTGCCGGGCGCGAAGTTGTTGCCCTCATACACGGAGCCGGCGGCGACGAGGTTCGTGACGTAGAGGTCGAGGTCGTTGACCAGCTTGGCGGAGGAGATGGGGTTTCCCGCCGGGTCGGTCCACGCGAGGGTGATCTTCAGGAAGTTCGTCTGCGAGGGGGAGCCGGACACCGCCACGTTGTAGGAGTGATACTGACCGGAGGCGAGGTGGTTGGTGCCGTAGGAGCTTTCGTCCACGATGACGATGCGAGCGGTCAGCGGGACAGGGGAGGAGTTGGTCAGGAAGCCGAAGGTCGCGGCTGCGGTGGATGGCACCGTGTTGCTGAGGGAGGGGATGCCCCAGCCCTGATGGGTGACGGGGTTGTTGACGGCCAAGTCGTAGGCCGGGCCGAGGGACTGGGCGCGGTTGATGAGCAGCGCCTTGTTGAGCGAGGGCTTGTTCGTCCGGGTGTGGTTCACGGCGAAGAACTCCTGCATCAGCGCGAGCACGCCGGAGACCTTCGCGGCGGCGAAGCTGCTGCCGGAGTCGTAGCGCCACTGCGAGGAACCCAGCATGTTCTGCACGTCGGTCTCCTGGAGGTTCGTGAAGGTGGAGGCGCGGAGCGAGACGAGATACGCGCCGGGCGCGACGAGGTCGGGCTTGAAGCGGCCCGCCGTGCCCTCGATGCCGACGCCCACGTTGCCACGGCTGGAGAAGTCGGCCACCTGGTCCAGGCTGTCGGAGTGCGCGATGGCGATGGGGTCGTTGGTGCCAAAATTGGTGGAGTTTAGCGAATTGGGAACGAAGCGCAGCAGCTCCGACGCGCCCACGGTGATGACGTTTTTGCCGTTGCCGGGCGAGGCGATGGTGTCCGCCGCGCCGCCGGTGCCGCCGGAGTTCGCGCCGCCGGAATTGCCGGCGGCGAAGACGTGCGTGATGGGCTGGTCGTGCGAGCGGAAAGGGAGGGAGTCGCGCACCGCCTCGTCGAAGAGCGCGGAGTTGATGTCGTAGGTGGAGACGGGGTAGCCCCAACTGTTGTTGACGATGGTCAGCGTGTTGGTGGCCAGCGCGGAGTTGGTGATGAGCCAGACGTTGCCGTAGTTGGTGTAGTCCCGGTCGAAGAGCGAGAGGGGGAAGAGCAGCGCGCCGGACGCGATGCCACGGAAGGAGCCGCCGGCGATGGAGCCGTTTGTTGCGGCGGGTGTGGTGCTGTGGTTGGCGGCGATCAGCCCGGCGACGAAGGTGTCGTGGCCGCCCACGTCGGTGGTGGCGCTGACGGTGTTGGCGAACATCCGGCCCATGAGGCCCGTGTGCGCGAGGTCCACGCCCGAGCCGACGACGCCGACGGTGACGCCGTTGCCAGTCAGGCTCAACCAGTTGCCGGCAGGCGCGACGTCCGTCGTGTTCGTGGACACGTCAAGGCGCACGCGGGAGAGGTCGTTCATCAGGATCGGCGAGTGATACGTCTCGATGTTCTGCACGGCGGACAACTGCGCGATCGCGACGAGGCTGTTCGCGGGCGGCGCGATCGTGACGACGTGGCCGAAGGGGAACGGCTGCTCGCCCTTCACCTCAGCGCCGAGCGCGCGGAGCTGCTCCATCGCCGCCGCCTGCGTGCCGGAGAAGAGAACGAGGTTGAGCCAGCGGCCTGCGGGCATCGCCTCGCGGCGGACGGCCAGCGGGAGAAGCGTCATGTCGAGTTTGTAGAACGGCTCGAAGGGCAGGACGCTCTGCACGCGCGGGGAGATGCGGAGCTGCTGGGCGTCGTTCGCGCTGGCGCGGACGAGGTAGGTGTTGTTCGGCACGTAGCTGACGATCTCCGCGCCGACGCCGCGCAGGATGGCGCGGAATTTGTCGTCAATCGTCCCGCGCGCCTGCACGAGGTAGCTGCCGGGATCGCCCTGCGCGCGAAGGTGCGCGGGGATGTTCATCGTCGCCGGTTCAAGGGTCTCGATGAGGGCGTTGCGCATCAGCACGGCGGTCTCGCTGCGGAACAGCTCGGAGTCCTTCTTCGAGGTGTTGCGGACGCGGAAGGGATATTGGCGGTCATCACCGAGGGAGGTGATGTGCGCGCTGGAAGACCCGGTTGAAGCCTTCTCCACAGTGGCGGGTTTGCGTCCGGTGAGGACGGAGGGCAGGCGGGTGAATCGTTCCCAGAGGCCGGGCTGGGCGGGCGTGTCGTTCGTGGTGTTGCCGCTCGACTCGCGCTGGCGGCGCTGCTCGCCTTGACGCAGGAGGAGCGCGGCCGCGATGAGCAGCAGCAGGCAGGGAAGAAACCAGTTTCGGTTTTTCATACGCACTTCCGCGAGTGTGCCGAGAGGTTACGAGCCAGGGAGGATGGCCGACAATACGGTCTATTGCTGAACGCGCGCAGCTCGCCTGCTTGCAGGCTGGCTGGGAGACTTTTCGTGAAGCACGATCGTCGCGGTAGAGCGGACGCGTTCCCCCTCACCCCGGCCCGCTCCCGCCGGGAGAGGGAGACTCGTCGGCAGCCGGTGGTTGGAACGGGCGCGTCTGAATCTCCGGAAAGCGACCGAAGCGGCTCCCTCTCCCAGCGGGAGAGGGCTGGGGTGAGGGAGAACGGGTTTGAATTTCCAAGCGTGGCACCAAGAAATTGAGATGCGCCCCTGCGCGACGCACGCATCAACCGAGGGGACATCCAGTCTATTTCGCCGGCGTTCACAAGATTTGGCAGTCGGGCGTTCATCAGTTGGGCGGCATCTGCTTGTGGCTCTCGACGACGATGCGGGGGAAAAATTGCGGCGGTGCGTTGGCGGGGAGCGGGCGCGGGAGGAGGCCCGGCTCCGGCAGGCCGTCAATGCGGATCAAGGTGCGCGTGGCGAACTCGCCGGTGATCTGGTAGTTGGTCACCATTTGTGCAAACACGCCGCCGCCAGCACCACCGACGTAGATGCCCCGCTCGGCGGGCTTGAGCGACTGGCCGATGCCGTAGATGACCATGCGCGGACTTTGCTCCAGGGTCAGCAGCCCGAGCGTCTGCTGCGGGATGCGCTCGACGAAGACGTCGTTGAGGGCGTCAATGGTGCCGCCGTTGCGTGCGATGAGCGGGGACTCCAGAGGCCACCAGTAGGATTGGGCCATCGTGCGCGGGGCGGAGTAGTTGAGATAGGGGTTTGGCGGGTTGCCGACGGGCGCGGCGCGGAGCGCTTGATAATACCAGCCCTGCCAGTAAACCCGCGCGCCTTGGGCGTAGGCACCACCGTTCCATCGCTGGCCGACATTCAGATACGGCGAGAGAGTGCTCATCTGGTGCGTGGTCAGGACGCTGCCGATCTTGTTGAATGAGCGCGACGGGTAGTAAAGGTCCCACCAAGCTGGGAACGTGGGCGGCATGGTGGCTGAGGGAATGCGGTTCGCATTCGCCGGCTGGAGTGAGTAGTAGGCGACTCCCTGATGGACGACGACCTGGTTCTGCGCGTAGGACGCGAGGCTGTTCCAGGTCGGGATGTTGGTCCAATAGCTGAAGTTGCCGGCGGAGACTTGAACGAAAGGATTCAGGCCCCGGTTCGTGCCGTTCAAGGCGAGATAGTTGTTCGCGGACCCGTAGAAGCCGACCATGTAGGTCACCATGTCGCCCGGGCTGTAGTTGGCGGCCGGGTTCCACATCGGGAGGCGGTGCTTGGCGTTGATGATGCCGGAGGCGTAATCGCCAACGATGTTGGTGAGCTGGGCTGTCTGTGGCGTGATGACCACCGGCCAGTTCCCGGGCAGCAGCCCGTTGTTGTTCAGCACGAGCGCACCGCCCAGCGCAGCAGCCCACGCGGCGCGGTTGGTCTGGTTCACAGAGAGCAAACCGCGCGTGGAGTCGGCATTGAGAGCGGCGGAGAAGACGTCCACAAGCCGCCAGTCGTTGGTCGGGCTGCTGTCCGAGCTGTGCGCCCAATAGAACCAGTTCGTCGGGTTGGGCTGGTCGGACTTGAGGTTGAACGTCTGCCACGGGGTGCCGCGATGGACGCGTCCGATCCAGCCGAGGTTCGCAAACTTGCGCTGCGGAAAATCCCACGCGTCGGAGTTGAACACGCCGGCGTCCTTGAGCCGCTGGTCGTAGGCGGCGGGGGCGACGGTGTAGAAGTTCGTCAGGTTCGCGAGCGGCGTGCCGACCGGGTTGAGCGCGCGGCCCCAAGGCATGTAGAAACGGTTGATCCCGCCGTTGGTGACGAAGTTGAGCCGGCCGTTGACCAGGCCGAAGTCCACGCGGTAGAGGGTGCCAGCGGGCGGCGCGATGGCGATGGGCGGAACGATGGGCGTGACCTGGTCGCCGGTGCTGGTGCGATACGGGTCCGTCATGTCGCGCGTGGTGTAATGCACGAGCGGGTCGTTGGCCTCCCAACTGACGGTGTAGGAGATGACGCGCGTGGGATTGAAGGGAGACTGGACCGTCGCGCCCAGCGGTAGCCGCTGATTGGGTGGCAGGACGCCGGTGGTGCCCATGAAGCGGCGGAAGCGGTCAATCTCCCGCAGGACAGGAGTGTTCAAGCTATATTGCCGCCAGAGGTTGGTCGTCTGGTTGTTGACGTTTGTGTCCAGGCACATCGCGATCTGGTTGGAGATGCCCAGCGTGCGGTCGAAGACAGTGGCCCCGGCGCGGTTCGTGAACCAGTAGCGCACGCCGAGGTCCGTCGGGCTGTTGGTCACGCGCAGCGCGGTGGCGAGGTCCATGCCGGCCACGAGGTTCGTGAGGGTGACGAAGTCCACCACGCGGTTGTTGGCGGTTTCGTAGAGCGCGTAGAGAAGCGTGTTCGTGATGGTGATGCCCAACCGCATCTCCGGGAAGCCGTTCGAGCGGTTGAAGATGCTCGGGCTGCCGGGGCCGCTGGGGCTGGCGGGAATGAAGCCGCCGTTGGTGAAGCCGGCCAGCGGCGGGTAGTTCGTCGCGTAGGCGTAGCCGCGCGCAATGTTCGTGGACAGCGCGGGGACGTTCGTGAAGAAGAAGCTCTTGAAGCTGTTGGGGTTGTTCCCGGCAAAGCCCGGCCATGTGCCAGCGGGGATCAGGATGTTCGTGCCGTTGGTGCTGATGTTCGTGTAAACCGGGCCGAACTCGTTCGTCAGAACGATCCGGGTGATGTTCGTCGCCACCAGTGTCAACGGACGCCCGAAGGCCAAGGCGTAGGAGTTCCACATCTCGAAGCCGAAGATGTTGGTCAGTCCGATGATCTGCGACTGGTTGGTCTGCACCAGCGGTCTGCCGCCGGCCAGTGCCATCGGTCCGATGTTCGTCCCGTTGGTCTTCACGAACTCCAGCCGCCGCGTGTCGGAGAAAAGCGTCTGCACGCCGAACTCGTTGAAGCTCGGGTAGCCCTTCTTGGCACCGATGATCACCGGCGTGCCGGCGATCAAACACGAGAAGTTGGTGCCATCTCCCGTCCCGGTGATCCCTCCCGCGTTGGTGTAGAGCGCCATCCGGCTGTCTGGATCGGCGAGCTCATACGTTGGGAGGCCAAGCAGGTTGGTGTCCGTGCCGTTCGTCCAGTAGCCGACGATCTTGATGAAGTCGTTGCTGGGCCAGCCGTTCGTGTTGAAGGCGAAGTAGGGGCGGAAGAGCGTGGGGTAGGCGGGCGAGGCGTTGTTGGTGGTGGTGGCGTCGTAGAGGTTCGCCGCGAACTGGAGGAGCCGGTGGACTTCGCCCGAGTAGTAGCTGAAGGGGTAGATGGGGATGTTCGTGACGCTCAGGCTGATCCCGCCACTGTTCGTGCGGTTCACGTCCACGACGAATCCCGCATAGACGTTGCTGATGATCCCGACGCCGGGCGCATAGAGGAACGGGAAGAGCAGGGCGCTGTTGGTGTAGTAGGTGTTGACGTAGTTGAAGTTGAAGCCGCCGCCCATGAACCAGTTCGTGGCGAGCACGAGCGGATCGGGCCCGGCGAACCCGGTCCAGTTGTTGTTCATGAAGATCTGCGGGCTGCAGCTCGCGCGGATCATCAGCTCGGCGGCGTTGAAGAAGAAGTAGTTCGGGTCCCATCCCGAGAAGGCGGTGAGGTCGCCGCCGGAGGAGCCGATGGTGATGTTGGTGGGGTTGAAGGCAGAGTTGGACCAGTTGACGTTGAGTCTGCCGCCCACCGGGGATGACTCGACGCCCAGGACGTTCATGAGGTCGTAGAACGTGCGGCGGTCACGGTCCCCGGCGGCGGTCGCGGCGATGTTGGTGCCGAGATAATGGAGGTTCGTGGTGAACGGCGTGTAGTTGCGCGTGGTGAGGAACAGCTCGTTCATGTCGTGGAACTGCTGCGGGACCGCGGCGGTGTTGGTGCCGCCGACCCAGACGGTGTTGGTGCCGTCCACGTTGGCGGTGAAATTGGTGCTGCCCATCAGCGGGCCGTTTGCCAGCACGTCGAACTCCGCGTTGGTCAGCGCCGTGGCCGCGGCTGCGCCGAAGAGCGTGCCCAGCGTGGGATAATTGTTGTAGCTGCCGTTATTCCGGAACAGGAGCAGGTTGAGCGCGTCGCGGAAGGGGTTACGGTTGTTCAGCGCGGAGACATACACGCTCGGATTGGCAGCCAACGTGTCGTAGGCGGGCGCGGGATTGAACCAGCCCCAATACGGGTTCAACTCCGCGAGCAGTGCGGCCGTGTTCATCTCCTGCGGGCCGAGGCTGTGGTTGCGGTAGTAGCCCTCGGAGTTGACGCCGGGGCGGAGTTTGGCCTGGTTGTGAATCAGGTTCAGATCGAGTGTCTTGCCCGCCGGAGCCATCAGGTAGGTGTAGCGGATGAGGAAGCGGTTGTTCGGCCCGTGCGGCTGGCCGGGGTTTTCAAGGACGCCCAGCCAGTGTGGGTCGCCGGACTGGAAGCGGTCGGTCGGCTCGAAATATCCATTGCGGTTGAAGTCGTAGTAGTAGCGCCCTTGGTTGGTCTCGGCCAGCAGCGGCGCAAAGACGCCGTTGATGAATGCCGATGCATTGGTGAAGTTCGTGGAGGTGACCGGCACGCGTGCGTCGTATTGCAGGTTCGCGATGTTCTGGAGGAAGTTCAGGAGGTTCGGCGCGCTCGGAGTGGTGAGGTAGGCGTTGTAGGTCTGCGCCGAGTTCACGTTCGTGGGGCTGGCGGTCCCCGCTCCAGTGTTGAAAAGCGAGCCGCTTTGGTAGTTCGTCGGCACCATCAGGCCGTAGTTCCATTTGTCGCCGGTGGCGATGAGGCGGGCGAAGAGGTCGGCCTGCGCGCGTTGCACCGCGTATTCCGCCGCGTTGCGCGCCTCGCCCTGCGTGAGCGTGGCCTCGACGGAGCGGCGCTCACGGCGCGCGATGCCGAGAAAGGCCACGACCATGAACGTGACCAGCGAAAGCATGATGAGCGTGGCGACAAGCGCGACGCCGGAGGTGGGGCGGGTAGGGCGCGTCTGTCCCAGCGCGCCGCTCGGGTTGCCGGATGATGCGGCGGCGCGCTGGGGACAGACGCGCCCTACCATGCTGCGCAGCGTCGCGACCGGACGGGATGGGAAGGTGAGTTTCATCACTGGCCTATGCGGACGGGAAGCTGGAGGCGGAAGATCTGGACAGCGTCGCCCTGCAAGTAGAGGAAGGCGGCGGCGGCGGCGGTGTTCGTGCCGGCGACCATGCCTTGAGCCTGCGCGGCGACCTTGCTGTCGAGGAGGCCCAGCTCCAGCTCGACGTAACGCGGGACGTTCGTGCCGAAGAACAGCACGTCGCCTCCGCTCACGGGGAAGGTCGAGTTGTTCGCATACGCGGTGCATTTGAAGTGAACGACGTTGTCCGCGACGCGCCGGAAGAGGTTGGTCTGCGAGGCGGGGGTGTTGGCGGCGAAGTTGTTGATCGCATACCACATCCGGGTCGCGTCGTTGTTGTAGGTGCCAAGCTCGTAGCGGTAGAGCGTGCCCAGACCCGGCGTGGTGGAGAGCGGGTAGAGCGCGTTGGTGGAGCTGGCCACGCGGTAGCCGACGGCCCGCCAGCCGCCCTCGATCTGAAGGGCGCGATTCGCGCCGCCAGCGTAATTGGGGAAACCCGCCATACCGTAAAACGAAGCACCCGCCAGGTAGGTTGTGACCCCAGGTGGATAGGTGAGCGTGTTGGTGGCCACATAGCTAACGCCCGGTTGAATCGATCCACTCGCCACGATTGTCGTGCGGATGTTCGGGTCGAAATACATGAAGAAGAGGTCGTGGATGAAATTGGTCTGGAGGATCGCGCCGCCAGCATTGAGCATCACGGTCGGGGTGGGCGAATTCCAAAGGCTGCTGATGCGCAGGTTCGGAGCGGCGAGCGCCCAAGCGGTCGGGGAGGAGAGCACGTTGCTGTTGAGGCTGCCGCTCAGGGCGAAGTAGGAGTTGACGCCGTTGTTCACTAGGCTGCCCGGCTGGTAATAGGTCGCCGCGCTGTAGCCCGCTGGTGCGAAAAGGATGTTGTTCCAGTTGGTGGCGATGGCGCCGTGGCCCGAGTTGAAGAGCGTCTTCACGTAGCCGAGCTGCGTCAGGTCGCGGCGGATGATGTCCATGGTCGAGCGGCCGGACTCATACTTGTCCGTCTCGCGCACGGCGCGGCGCATCTGTGCCTGCGTGCGGTCGAACATCTGGTAGAGCGCCAGGATGATGAAGGAGACGAGGCTGATGGCGACGAGCAGCTCCAGCACCGTCACCGCGCGGGCGGCCGCGCGCTGGAAGAGCTGGGGCGTGGTTTTCATGGCTGAGTTCTATTGGGCGTTGAAGCTCTCGGTCCGAAAGAAATAGCCGCCGTTGGTCCAGTTGACGAGCTGGCCGCTGATGAGCGAGCGCAGTATGAGCTGGCGGTTGCCGACGCGCGTGGGCGGGGTGGTGATGCCGGGATCGTCATACACGGGCCACTGAAAGGTGAGCTTCAGCTCGTGCAGGTTCGTCGCGAGGGGATTGTAAAAGGGAGTGTAGGGGTCGGGGTTGAAGCGCGTGATCTGGACCTGCACGTAGTAGGTGAAGGCCATGTTCGTCGCGGACCCGGCGGTGTCGCCCAGCCCGCCGCTCATGGCCCGGAATCGCGCCGAGACGGCCACCGTCGCGCCGGTCGTGAAGCCGCTGGTGTCCCACGCCGGGATGCTGAGGCGCTTGACGATGTCGAGGGGTGAGTTCGTGGAGGGGTAGGTGCTGAGGTTGACGCCGTAGATCGGCCCGACCAGCGCGGTGGAGAGCGCGGTGAGGTTCGAGCTGGACTCGCCGCCGCGGATGGCCTCGAGGATCATAGAGGAGTCCTGCGACAGAACGGTGTCGTCGCGGTTTTCCTTCTGCACGTTGAGGCCCGCCGGCATGACGCCGATGATGGCGACCATGGCGAAGGCGACGATGGCGAGGCTCAAGGCGACCTCGACCATGGTGAAGGCCAGTTGGGTGCGGATGCTGCCTGCTCCCTTCGCGGAGCGAGGGGAGAAGGTGGCCGAAGGCCGGATGAGGGGTGCGGCCACGAACGCCGACGCGCCAAACCCCTCACCCCGGCCCTCACCCCTTGCTCCGCAAAGGGAGAGGGAGGAGACCGTGGCGTGGTCACGTCCAGAGCGTTGCTGACGGGGGTTCAAGTTCATTGCAGTTCAGGTTTCACGACCTTGGCCCGGCCCGTGGACCACTCGATCCGCACGCCGTAGTGCTGAACCACGCGGGGCGAACCGGCTGCGACGGTGTAGGTGGTGTTGCCAAGAGTGCCGAGGAAGGTCATGCCGGCTGTGACTGTGCCGACACCTGGGTAGGTGACCGACGACAGCGGCGCTCCAGGAGTCGGGTTTTGGTTGAGAACCATATACTCAATTCCCGACACGATGTTGGTTCTGTCAACCGGTGGCGCAGTCGCGATCGGGTCAACGGTGGTCACGCTGTTCGTCTGGCCGGTGATGTCCTTGGGATGCATGATGCTCCCTTCGACAAGGCTGACGGTGAGGTTTGTGTTGCGTCCGAACAGGCGGCCCTGGTCGTCGAACGCGATGAACGGCAGCGGCAGCGACACCGCCCCCGGCACCTCATCCACCGGGATGAGTTGGCCCGTCTGCGGGCTGCCCGTGAGATTGTGGAAGATGGCGTTTTGACGGAAAGCCTCCCAAGGAATGAAGACGCCGTCTGGCAGGGAGCGCCAGTCCGTCAAATAGCGCGGCGTGCTCTGGCCCGGCTGATCGCCGACTGAGCGCGGTGAAAAAAGCGCATACGAAGTCAACTGCCCGCCGATGACGTTGTTGGCGGCGTAGTTGGTGGTGAGAAAAAGAACGTTGGCCGGTGACAAGGCTCCGAACCAAGCCAGGTCCGGCGAGAAGACCACATACACTGGGGTGCGGGTGCCCAGCGCCTTGAGCCGCGCGTAGGCGAGATCATCCAGCAGTTGCCGGGAGGCGGACTCAGTGAGGTTGCCTTTGCCCGCCTTCTTAAACGACGGCAGGGTCATCGCCGCCAGGACGCCGATGATGCCCAGCACCACAAGCATCTCGATCAGCGTGAAGGCCAGCCGCGCCCGCAGCCGCCGAGGTGCGGGGGCGGAATCCGCTGCCTTCAGAGCGCTCCGCTCTCTCGCGTTGGCGGTCACGAGTTGTCCGGCGAGATTCACAAAATCATTTCCAGCTCAGGACGTTGTCTTTGTTGGGATCAACATTGGCTGCAACTGCTGCCGTGGCGCTGCTGGGAGCAAACCTTCCGTCCGGACCGAAGGAGAAGATCATCACCGAATCCTTTGCAGCCCAAGTGCTGGATGCTACTGCCCCCAGCCGCACCAGACCGGTCCCGGCACTGTTGACGGTGTTGTCGTTGTAAACAGAGTTCGAGACCGAGCCGTCGAACGTCACGTCCAGCGCAACGATGTAGGGATTGCCCCACGGGTCGCGGAAGACGCCGTCGTTGGCCAGCCCAGGCCCCGCCGTGTCTCCAGTGCCATACGGCGCAGGCTTGGCGTTGAAATACTGGTTCTTGCGCGGGTTGCGCGCGTCGTTCCGCACAGTTGGGTCTATGGGCACGCCGACCCACCCGTTCGTGATGCCACCGGTCAAGATCACCATCAGCTCCGCGTTGCTGGCCTGGTAGCCGACATTGTTGTTGTTCACGACGTTTGTCCCGTAGCCCGTGCCGGTGGTGCCATAGGTGAAGTCGGAGCGCTGGCCCGCAGCGTTCACCACCGTCGCCGCCGGCGTCGAGGCTGGCAGGCGGTTGTAATCGTGCTGATACACATTGATGGAGCCCTTGAGGTCGGCCATGTCTTTCTGACACTGCACGACCTTGGCCTTCTTTCTCACATTGGCCAGCGCGGGCAGGAGCATCCCGGCCAACACGCCGATGATGCTGATGACGACTAGGAGCTCGATCAGGGTCATGGCCTGCCGTGCGGTGTAGTTGCGATGAGGGTGATGTTTCATGTTGGAATCCGAGTTCATTTCCAGTTGCCGATGATGTTGGTGCCGGTGCCCTTTTGCTTCAGCTCCGCCCAAAGGTCGTAGGTCTTGGGATTGCGCCCGCCAGCGGGATAAGCGCGGTAGCGCCAGACGTTCACAGGGCTGGTCGGATGCTCGGCAGGAACTTGCAGGAGCATCGCTGCAGGCATTCCGGCCACGCCGTTGGTGAGGAGGACGAAGTCGCCGGTCAGTCCTGTGCCGCGCAAGGTGAGGGCGTATTTGTGTTTTGTGGTGCCCGCCGGCTGCACGTTCACTAGCCCACCAAGGTTGAAGTAACTGGCCAACATGGGAGGCGCTGCGGTGACTGTGTGGGTTGGCAGTTGTTCAGAGGTGGAGTCGCTCACCCCGCTGCGCCGCATGCCGCCTAGCTCGTAGGCCAGCGGGTTCCACCACGGAGTGGCCGCCGCCGTGGTGGGATTGTCTGGCGGATAGGAGCCGAACACAGATTTGTAGCTTTCAATGGCCAGCTCCAGCCTGGCGAGTTGAGCTTTGGTCCCGCTCACGCCTTTCTTGTATTTCACCGCCCCAAGGCCCACGACCGTGAGCGCGGCCACCATGCCGATGATCCCGATGACCACCAGCAGCTCGATGAGCGTGAAGCCCGCCGTGTTTCGCCCGCCCGAATAGTTTTGTTTGGTGCTCATCTTCATTTCGTTCCTCGGTCTCGAATTTCCTGCTCCATTCTCTCGCTCAACCACTGCTTCACCATGCTCTGGTAGTTCAGATACCGCGACCGCGCCAGGCGCTTGATGCGTGAGAGCATCCGCGGGTCCATCCGCAACGTCACCGTCACCGACTCCGTGGATTCCGCGCCCGCCACCATCGAAGAATCCATCAGCCGCATCTCCAGCCGGTGCTCCTTCCAGTAGTCCGCTTCCTCGACCTCGCTTTGAAAGGCCGGCACCGCATCCCAGTTGGAAATCGCCGTCATGGTCAGTCTTTATGATCGAGCAACTGCGTCACGCGCCGCTTGTAGAAGAACTGCTCTTCCTGCAAAAACTCCCGGGCGAAAATCACCCGCACCTGCTTCCCGTTTGTCCGATACAAACTGAACACGCCCACCCCGCTCGCCGACCGGCCCAGATTGAAGTATCGCGCCTGCCCCGCGAACCGCGCCGAGTCCGGCAGCAGCCGCACCACGAACGCGTCGTCGAAGGACTCTTCCACGTCCTGCAGCGTCAGCCCGTCCGCCGGGGTGAACGAAGGATTGTTCCAGTCAAAGTCCATAAACCATCCGGTTCGCGCTGTATGTCCATTGGCGTTGCGGTGTCACGACAATGTATTTACGCGGCCGAAGCCTTCCCGTCAAACCGGGTTTTCACTGTAGGCCGGCGCTCCAAGCGCATCTGTTCGGGTGAGGGGCCGGGGAGGCGTGATGAGTGTTGCGTGTTGCGTGAGGGCGACCGGCCGCCTTCTTTTCTCACGCATCACGCATCACGGCCTCCGTCCGGCACGCAATTCAGGCTTCGCAGCCCTCACCGGCTTTGTCACTGTGTGTGCGTGGGCATCTCGCCGAAAGAGTTTGAGCAGTTGCAGCGTCGCCTGAGCGGGGCCAAACGGCGGACCGCGACTTCTTTGCCGGCAGCACCAGCTACCGCTTCCGCACTCATCCATCAAGTCATCCTCGGCGTGGACCCGTCGCTGCGCGGGACAGGCTTCGGCATCATCCGCGTCGCGAAGCCGCAGCCGGTCACGCTGGCGCACGGGACCATCGAGTGTCCGGCGGGCTGGGAACGCTCGCGTTGCCTCGCGAAGATTCACGCGACGCTGCGCGACGTGATCCGCCAGCACCAGCCGACCGTGTGCATCGTGGAAGGACTCTTCTTCGCGCAGAACTTGCAGACCGCGATCATCATGGGCGAGGCGCGCGGCGCTGCACTGGTCGCGATGGCAGAGGCGGGGCTGGAAATCTTCGAGGTCGCACCGCGCAAGGTGAAGCAGGCCATCGTCGGCTACGGTGCGGCGCAGAAGCTCGCGGTGGCGAAGATGGTTCAGCGCATGTTGCAGCTCACGGAACTCCCAGACCCCGACGCCGCCGACGCCCTCGCGCTCGCTCTCACGCACGTGCAGAGCGCGAGCCGATTTTCACTGGCCACCGCCAAGCGCGTCTGACACGTTGCGACCATGGCTATGACTTCTGGAATGACCTGGATGTTTCTCCTTGTGGTCTTCGCCGCGTTGTGCGCGTTCGCAGTGGTGATCGCCGTGATGGTCATGTTGTTCCGCGCGGCCTCCCGCTCTTCAGCCCGTCCTCTAGGTGGCAACGCAGTCGCTGGCATCCCGCCCGTCATCGGCGACGACTCCATGACGAACCCGGCCAATCCCCTCTACCACCTCCATCACCCGACGCACCGCCACTCCACGGATACCGGCCCAAGCCATTCGGCATTCGACTCCACGCCAAGCAGCAGTCCATCCACCGACAGCGGCAGCAGCGCAAGTTCCTCGTTCTACTCCGGCAGTTCTCCGGCGAGCTCTGACTCCGGGTCGAACTGCGGCTAAGTTTCCGCGCTCCGCGTTCCCCGTTCCGCGTTTGCCCGTCCTTCCGCATTGCTAGGCAGCGCATTCCTCCGCTACAAGAGCGCCGCATGATTTCCTTTCTGCACGGCAAGCTCGTGGATGCGTTGCCCACTCTCATCACCGTGGAAGTTCACGGCGTCGGCTACGACGTGCTCATCCCGCTCTCCTCCTTCGACAAGCTCCCCGCAGTCGGCGGAGAAGTCCGTCTCCTCACCCATCTCGTCGTGCGCGAGGATGCCCACGTGCTCTACGGCTTCATGTCGGCGGCGGAACGCGAATTGTTCCGCATGCTCATCAACACCGTCAGCGGCATCGGGCCAAAGATCGCCCTCAACGTCCTCAGCGGCATGAACCCCGTCGCCTTTCGCGGCGCGGTGGCGAGCGGCGATGTGAAGTCCCTTTCCTCCATCTCCGGCGTCGGGCGCAAGACCGCCGAGCGCATCGTCGTTGAGCTGAAGGACAAGATCGGAGCCGCCGGCGCATGGGAAGCCAGCAGCGCGGCGCGCGGATTGTCCGCCGGCGACCAGCGCCTCAACGACGCCGTCCTCGCGCTCATGGCGCTGGGCTTCAAGCAGCCCGAAGCTCACGAATCCATCCGCGCCGCGCAGACCATGCTCGGCGAGAAAGCGACGGTCGAAGAACTCGTGCGTGCGGGATTGAAGAAGGGCTAAATGAAAAGAGAGAGAAACGTTCAAAGCTCAACGTTCAACGCTCAACGTCCAACGTGGGCGTTCTCGTGCCCCACCGCCTTCGAATGTTGGACGTTGGACGTTGGACGTTGGACGTTTCCTCTTGTTCCCCGTTGACCCCCCGTGTCTGCCCCTCGACCACCCGCCTCCGGCCCCATCATCCCTCACCGGGCGAAGTGGCACGGCCTGCTCGCGGCGCGGCTGATCTGGCTCGTGTCCAGTTCCGTCGCCACGACGCTTCGCTGGCGCTGGTATGACCAGACAAACCTCTTCGAGAATGGCGGCAAGCAGCCCGTCATCTTCTGTCTCTGGCACAACCGCCTCGCTCTCTCGCTCATCCTCTTCCGCCGCTACGTGCAAGCCCGCCAGCCACAGCGCACCCTCGCCGCCCTCGTCAGCGCGAGCCGCGATGGCGGGATGCTTGCGCGCGTGCTGGAGCTGTTCGCAGTTGTCCCCGTGCGCGGCTCCAGCAGCCGACGCGGGCCGCAAGCCTTGCGCGAGCTTGTCTCAGCAGCGGACAAGGGCTGTGACCTCGCCATCACACCCGATGGCCCCCGCGGGCCGTGCTACGTGGTGCAGGAAGGCATCATCTCCCTCGCCGCACTCACCGGCATGACCATTGTCCCCGCGTCCTTTCACTTGAGCTGCAAGTGGCGGCTCAAGACCTGGGACCGCTTCCAAGTCCCGCTGCCCTTTGCCCGCTGCGAAGTCCAGCTTGGCCAGCCGTTGCGAATTCCTCGCGAAGCCACGGATGCGGAGCGGGAACAATTGCGCCTAGAACTCGAGACCCGCATGAAAGCCATCACCATTGACTAGCCTGTCAAACCGGCTGAACGCTCCGGAAGCCACACGTGAGCGACATCACTCTGATCCTCAAACGCATCGGCGAAAGCGACCAGCATGCCCTCGATTAATTGCTGCCACTGGTTTAAGAGGAGTTGCGTAAGCTGGCCTCTTCCAAGATGGCGGGAGAAGCGCCGGGCCAAACCCTGCAAGCCACCGCGCTGGTGCATGAAGCCTGGCTGAGGCTCGGCGGTGACAACCAGCCCACTTGGGAGAATCGCGGCCATTTTTTTGCCGCCGCAGCAGAGGCCATGCGGCGCATCCTCATCGGCACGGCACGCCGAAAGAACCGCCAGCCCCACGGGGGCGGCATGGAACGGGCCAGTTGGGACGGACTGGAGCTCGCCGCGGGGATGGAGGACTGAGCGACTCCCCTTTCGCCTGCTCCGGCGAAGCGTAGAGCGGCGTGCCCTCGGACTCGCGCCCCTGACGGCTGGCCTCCTCCAACGAGAGCGCGAGGCCGAAGTCGAGAATCCGGGGCCGCAAGTCCAGCCCGACGATCACGTTGTCCGGCTTGAGAACGCGATGAATGAGTCCACGCGCATGGGCCACCGAAAGTCCACGTGCGACCTCGCGCAGCAGCCGTGCCTTCTGTTCGAAGTTAAGTTGCGCCGCGAAGCGGTCGAGCGCGAAGCCTTCTACGAACTCCATCACGATCGCGGGCGGGTCAGTCTCATCGAGGACCGAGAAGACCGTCACCACGGCTGGGTCGTTGCGATGACCTTCCTTGGCCTGATCTGCGGCATCTCGGTGCTGCTCTTCACCATTGGCCCTGCGATCTATTTCCACTTTGCCGAGAGGTGGAAACGCCTGCATCCGAGCCATGCCTAAACCGGAGCGTTGCAGTTGACGGAGCGCCGGCTTCCAAGCCGGCTTGGGTGGCAAGGGAATGGGGACAACGGAATCCAATCCCAAGGGTTCATTCCCATGCCACCATTTTCATGCCACCGCTTCGTTAATCCGCTCTCGTCTTTGCGCCGGCATTTTGAGATTGCCGTGGCTTCGAAATGCCCGCCTGCTCTTGGCAGTGAAATCCTCGAAATGACTGCGAACCCCGCCTCGCCTGAGACCGCCGTGCCGCCGCCAATGCCGGTGCGCGAGGAGCGCGTCCATGCGTTGGACAACCTCCGTGCCGTGGCCATGCTGCTGGGCATCGTGCTGCACGCGGCGCTCTCGTTCATGACGCTGCCGATCCCGTGGATCGCGCGCGACGTCGGCCGCAGCCTGGGCTTCGACATCATGGTCGGCGTCATCCACGGGTTTCGGATGCAGCTCTTCTTTTTCATCGCTGGATTCTTCGGTCATCTGTTATGGCAGCGGCTTGGGGCAAAGGACTTTCTCAGGCAGCGCTGGAAACGCATTGGCGTTCCGTTCCTCCTCGGCATGGTCACGCTGGTGCCGCTCATCATCGTGGTCTGGGGCTGGTCAGAAATGCGGGCCACCACGCGGCCGACGCGGCCGCAGTATGGCAATCTGACGATCTTCTCGATTCCGACCGGCCACCTGTGGTTTCTCGAGATGCTGCTGCTGCTCTACGGCGGCGCGGCGCTGACGGCGTGGGCCGGGCTGACGCTCAAGCTCACCTCGTGGCTGCCCCGTCTTGATGCCGCGTTCGACTGGTTCATCGGGAGCTTTTGGAAGCCGCTGCTGCTCGTGCCTCCGACCGTGCTGTGCCTTTGGGGCGGGCCGATGCTGGGCGAGATTGACGCCGCCGGCCTGCGGCTGCTCCCCGCCGCGCGCGCGGTGGGTTACTACGGTCTCTTCTTTCTTGTTGGCTGGTGGCTGCACCGGCGACGTCACCAGCTCGGAGCATTGCGCGGCTGGCTCAAGACTTACTTTGCGCTCGCCGCGGTGGCGTTCCTCATGTTGGGGGCGTGTCATCTGGCGCAGGCGAAACCCGCTGACGCAAATTTCGTGAGCATCAAGCTGCTCGCGCTGATCGCCGCGTCCCTCTACGCGTGGACGATGACCTTCGCGGTGACAGGCTGGTTCATGCGCTTCGCCGGGCAGCACAGTGCGCGGGTCCGCTACCTCGCGGACGCCTCCTACTGGTGCTACCTCCTGCACCTGCCGCTCGTGCTCTGGCTGCAAGTGGTCGTCGCGAACTGGGTGCTGAACGGCTGGTTCAAGTTCGCCTTCATCATGGCCGTGAACGTGGTCCTGCTGCTGGTGAGCTACCACTGGTGCGTGCGCTACACATGGATCGGCCGGCTGCTCAACGGGCCTAGGGAAAGGGCTTCGTAGGCGCAGGGTTCAGCGTGCGGTTGGGTCGTCTCCGATTCGCAACCTGAAGGTTGCGACTACTTCAGGAACGGCCCCACGACTTCCTTCCAGATCGCATAGCCCTTCTCGTTCATGTGCAGCTTGTCCTCGACGAAGATGTCGGGCTTCGGCGTGCCGTCCGGTCCCATCATGTGCGCGAAGACGTTGATGAACGCGAGTTGCGGGTCAGCCTTGCAAAGGGCTTCGAGGCGGCGATTCGCCTCACGCACGGGGTCCACCTGCTTCCAACGCGCCGGGTTTCCCGCGATGGAGATGCACGCCACCCGCGTCCCCGGGAGCTTCTGTTTGACGAGTGCGACGAAGTTCTTGAAATCCGACTCCACCCGCTCCGGCGTCTTGCCTGCGTTGATGTCGTTGCCGCCGGCGTAGAGCACGATCAGCCGCGGCTGATGCGGCAGCACCGCGCGGTCGAAGTAGTTCACCGAGTCAAACATCTGTGAGCCGCCGAAGCCGCGGTTCACGACCTTGTGCTCCGGGAAATCCTGCGCGAGCGATTTCCACCGCACGATGCTCGAGCTGCCCACGAACACGATGCCGCCCTTGCCCGGCGGGGTCTTCGCGTCCGCGCTCGCGAAGGTGTCCATCGCGCCCTGCCACTTGATGCACGACGTGACGATGTCGTAGCCCGCCTCGCTGAAGTGCAGCCTGTCCGCCACGAACAGCTCCGCGCGCGGCTGGCCCTCAGCGCCGAGCAGATGCGGGAAGAAGTTGATGAAGCCCACCTTGCCGTCGGCCTTCGCGTAGTCGGCGATGAGCTGGTTCGCCTTCCTCACTTGCTCCACCTCGCTCCAGCGCGACGGCGAGGTCGGGATGGACAGGTAACTAATCTTCGTCTCCGGCAGCGCTGCGCGGACCTTCGTCACGAATGCCTTGAAGTCTGTCAACACTTGCTCGGGCGACTTGCCCGAGTGCAGATCGTTGCCGCCTGCGTTGAGGTAAATGGTCTTCGGTGCGTAGGGGAGCACCACGCGGTCCGCGAAGTGGATGCAGTCGCTCAGGTGCGAGCCGCCGAAGCCGCGATTGATGACCTTCTGCTTGCCGAACCGCTGCGGCAGCGACTTCCACAGCCGGATGTTCGACGCGCCGTAGAAGAGTGTGGCGTCCTTGGGCGGCGCGTTGGTCTTGTCCTCCGCCTCGTAGGCGGCGATGGCCTTCTCGAAGCGCGTCGGATCAGCGGTTTTCTGCGCAGCGGGCGCGAAGGGCAGCACAAGCGTCCACGCGGCGAGCAGGGGGAGGAGCCGAAGGCGGGTCAGGAGTGAAGAGCGAGAAGACATGGCCGGCATACTTTCGTCGCCGGGCATCGAGGAAAAGCGAAAAGTTCCGCCTCACTTCTTCTCCCGGTCACGGAAGAACTGGATCACGCCCTCGGTGATGTCGGGCACCTCGCCGGCGGTGTGGTAGAGCACCGAGCGGGAGGACGAGTAATCGTGCGAGGTATCCACCACCAAATCGTAATGCTCCTTCTGTTTCACATAGTCGGCGACGAGCTGCGTGAGAAGCTGGGAGCCATGATATTTCGTCGTCAGCTCGGCGCGCCTCTCGACAATCGCCGCCACCGGGGCCTTCGCTTCCGCCACGCGGTTGGCTATCACACCGTGGCCTTGAAGAGCAATGGCACGGTGGTGGCGTGGGGAGCCAGCAGCGATGGTCAAACGACCGTTCCTGCCGGCTTGAGCGGTGTGATGGCCATTGCGGCTGGTGGTTTTCACACCGTGGCGTTGAAGAGCGATGGCATGGTGGTGGCATGGGGGAACAACGCCTCTCGTCAAACGACCGTGACTGCGGGTTTGAGCGGGGTGACGGCCATTGCGGCTGGCGACTATCACACTCTGGCACTCGTTGGCTCAGGGGTTCTTGGCCCCACCGTCACTTACTCCTCGGCTGGGAACAACCTGACCCTACTTTGGCCGGACACAGCGACGGGTTATCGAATTGAATCGGCATAAATTTTAACGCAGACCGTCATCTGGAACAACATGATTGGAACGTTTCAGACCAACGGTGGCTCCATCAGCATTGTCCTGCCCATGACCGGCTCGCAGAAGTTCTATCGTCTGATTAAGCCGTGAACAAAGAACTGTTCAACGAGTTGCTGCAAAGCGGGAAGGAAGCCGCCGCGATTGAGCGCGGGGCGGCCAAGCCTTCCCGCCAGTTTGAAGTCAGGACCACCAACGATGTTGTTCTCGCGCGGCTCGCGCGGCTTCGCACCCGGCTCGCCACTGGCAAGGCGGGGCCGACGGTCGAGCAGTTGCTGGACGAAGACCGAGGTGAATAGCTGGCGGCGACGACCTGACCGCATTGGATTCATGCCCCTCACCGAAACGCAACTGCTCCGCCGCCTCCGCGCGTGGACGGCGTGCTTCATCTTCGGCCTCGTGGTCAGCGGGTTGACGGCGATTCCGCTGGAGACGGAGCTGGCGGTGCTGGAGCGGCTGGCCGGGCAGGGGACCGAGGGCTTCGCGGGCTGGATTCATCGCGTCGCCGAGGCGCTGCGCGAGACGAACGCGAAGTTTCCCTTCCTCGCTTACGGCACGGACTGGCTGGCGTTCGGGCATGTGGTCATCGCCCTCGCGTTTATCGGCGCGTGGCGCGACCCGGTGCGGAACAAGTGGCTGTTCCAGATCGGGATGATCGCGTGCGTGGCGGTGGTGCCGTGGGCGCTGGGGTTCGGCGCGGTGCGCGGGATTCCGCTGGGCTGGCGGTTGGCGAATGGGGTGGAGCAGGGGAACTACACGAATTGACGGCGGGCACTGATGACTTCCCTCTCCCCCATCGGGGGAGAGGGTAGGGTGAGGGGGCGGGCAGCGGAGTAAATGGACCGGACGGATGTTCGATGGTGGCAGGCGACAATGGATTTGTGCGAGTGTTGGACTGTTGGACGCCTTGCCCCCTCACCCCGGCCCTCTCCCCCGGTGGGGGAGAGGGAGGAAAACTTCGGCACCGAATTTCCTCCTGTCACACCAGTCGAAACAGGGTATTTTCGCGCCACTGCAACGCATGAAGTTTATCACCGCCATCGGAACGCTCGCCGCCTCCGCCACCGCGCTGGTCGGCGCGCCGGTGGATTACGTGAAGGAAATCCAGCCGCTGCTCGCGCAGAATTGTTACCAGTGCCACGGCGCATCGCAGCCCAAGCACGGCCTCCGGCTCGATACGGCGGCGTTCGCGCTCAAGGGCGGGCAGACCGGTCCGGCCATCAGGCCGGGCAAGTCTTCCGACAGCTTGCTGGTGCAGGTCATCTCCGGCACGCACAAGGACATCACGCGGATGCCCTACAAGAAGCCGCCGTTGTCCGCCGCGCAAATCACGCTGGTGCGCCGGTGGATTGACGAGGGCGCGAAGGCTCCGGCGAATGAGGTGCCGGGTAGCAGGGTGCATTGGGCGTTCATCGCGCCGAAGCGGCCGGCGGTGCCGAGTGTTCAGTATTCAGTAACCAGTGTTCAGTCGGCCAAGGCGCGCCCGGACGCCAAACTGAACACTGAAAACTGGATGCTGAATACTTCCCCTTCGGCGCACCCGATTGACGCTTTCATCCATGCACGTCTCGCCAAGGAGAAGCTCGCGCCCTCGCCCGAGGCCGACCGTGTCACGCTCATTCGCCGGCTCTCGCTGGACTTGCTCGGCTTGCCGCCGAAGCCGGCGGACGTGGATGCGTTCGTGAGCGACACGTCGCCGGAGGCTTACGAGAAGCTGGTCGAGCGGCTGCTGGCGTCGCCGCACTATGGTGAGCGCTGGGGCCGCTGGTGGCTGGATGTGGCGCGTTACGCGGACTCGAACGGCTACTCGATTGATGCGCCACGCAGCATTTGGCGTTACCGCGATTGGGTCATCGCCGCGCTGAACCGCGACTTGCCGTTCGACCAGTTCACCATCGAGCAAATCGCTGGCGACATGCTGCCGGGCGCGACGATGGAGCAGAAGGTTGCCACCGGTTTCCATCGCAACACGCAAATCAACCAGGAGGGCGGCATCGACAAGGAGCAGTTCCGCATCGAGTCCGTCGTGGACCGCGTGGCGACGACGGGCTACGCGTGGCTGGGCCTGACCATCGCGTGCGCGAACTGCCACGACCACAAGTTCGACCCGATTTCGCAGAAGGAATACTTCGGCCTCTACGCGATGCTGAACAATCAGGACGAGCCGGACTTGCCGTTGACTTCGCCGGACGATTCCAAGCGCGTGGCGGACATCGAGGCGCGGGTGGCGGGTTACATCGGGGACTTGTTTAAGAAGGAAGCCGACATCGTTGCGCGCGAGTTAAAATGGGAGGCCAGCATGACGCCCGAGCAACGTCAGGCGATGCCGCAGCTCTGGCGCGAAATCTTCGACATGCCGCCCGCGCAGCGCACCGACGCGCAGAAGCTCGTGATGGTCACGTCGTTCGTGGAGAACGCGGCGGAGAACAAGACGCACCAGGCCACCATCAAGAAGTTCCGCGCCGAGAAGCCGAAGGCAGACACCACGATGGTGATGCGCGAGGCCGCGAAGCCGCGTCGCACGTATCTCCAAATCAAGGGCGACTTCACCCGCGACGGCGGCGATGTGAAGGCGCATTTTCCCAGCGCGCTGCACGCGTTCAAGGGCGCTGCCGACCGCGAGCCGAACCGCCTCGACCTCGCGCAGTGGCTGGTGGATGACGCGAACCCGCTCACTGCGCGCGTCGTGGTGAACCGTGTGTGGCAACAGTATTTCGGCAAGGGCCTCGTGGACACGGAGAACGACTTCGGCACGCAAGGCGCGCTGCCGACGCACCCGGAGTTGCTCGATTGGTTAGCGGTGGCATTCCAAAAGCCTTCCGGTAGCAGCCGAGGTAACGAGGCTTCATCTGAGAAGGCTGTTAAACAGAGCCTCCTCACGTCGGCTGCTACCCAGCCTTGGAGTTTGAAAGGGCTTCACCGCCTCATCGTTACGAGCGCCATCTACCGCCAGTCCTCCGCTGTGCGCGCCGACCTGCTCCGCGTGGATGCGAACAACAAACTGCTCGCCCGCCAGAACCGTTTGCGCCTCGACGCCGAAATCGTCCGCGACGTGGGCCTCACCGTGAGCGGCCTGCTCACGCCCACGCTCGGCGGGCCGAGCGTGTATCCGCCGATTCCCGAGAACGCGATGGCGCTCGGCCAGCGCAAGCAGCCGTGGCCCACCAGCACCGGGCCGGACCGCTACCGGCGCGGTCTTTACACCTTTTTCTATCGGGCCACCCCGCCGCCCTCGATGAATGTCTTCGACTCGCCGGACGGCTACAGCACCTGCACCCGCCGCATCCGAAGCAACACGCCGCTGCAAGCGCTCGCGCTGCTGAACGACACTGCCTTTGTCGAGTTCGCCGAAGGCCTCGCGACGCGCGTGCTGAAGGAAGTCCCGGCCAACGATTCCGCCCGCCTCGACCACGCCTTCCGCCTCTGCCTTGCGCGCAAGCCGAGCGCCGGTGAAGCCACGCGCCTCGGCGACTTGCTCAAGGTCGAGCTTGCCGCTGTGACCGACGCAGAAGCCAAAGCCGTGAAGACTCCCGTCGGCGTGGAGCCGAAGCAGTTCGCCGTGTGGATGACGGTGGCGCGGGTGTTGTTGAATTTGGATGAGACAATTACTAGGGAATGACATGAGCCACCTTCCAGTGAACGACCCATTACTTGCTTCTACCCGCCGCCAGTTCTTCAACCGCTGCGGCATGGGCATCGGCTCCGCGGCGCTCGCGTCGCTGATGGCAGACAAGGCGAACGCCGTGGTGCCGAAGCTGGTGAATCCCTTCGCGCCGAAGGGCGGGCATGGCGAGCCGAAGGCCAAGCGCGTCATCTACCTGTTCATGGCGGGCGGGCCGAGCCAGTTGGAGTTGTTCGATTACAAGCCCAAGCTCGTCGAGCTGAACGGCCAACCCATTCCGCAGAGCTACATCGAGGGCAAGCGCTTCGCGTTCATGGGGAGCAGCCACGGCGTGAAGTGCCTCGGCACGCGCAAGAAGTTCGAGCGCTGCGGGCAGGCGGGCACTTTGGTGAGTGACATGCTGCCTTACACCAGCGGCGTCGCGGATGACATCGCGGTGGTCACGACGTGCGCGACGGACCTCTTTAACCACGCGCCGGCCAAGCTTTTCATGAACACCGGCGCGGGGCAGTTCGGTCGGCCTAGTCTCGGCGCGTGGGCGACTTACGGAATCGGCAGCGAAGCGAATGACTTGCCCGGCTTCGTGGTGTTGCAAAGCGGGCCGCGCGGGCCACGCGGCGGCGCGGTGAACTGGGGCAGTGGCTTTCTGCCGACCACCTTTCAGGGCGTGCCGTTGCGCGGACAGGGCGAGCCGATTCTCAATCTCACCAGCCCTGCTGGCGTCTCCGCCGAGCGCCAGCGCCGCACGCTCGACGCCGTGCGCGACCTGAACCTCCAGCGCCTCGTCGCGACCGGCGACGACGAAATCAACACGCGCATTTCCGCCTACGAGATGGCGTATCGGATGCAATCGAGCGCGCCGGAGCTGATTGATATTTCCGGCGAGAGCAAAGCTACGCTGGACCTCTACGGCGTGGACCCGGCGCGGCCGTCCTTCGCGCGGAACTGCCTGCTGGCGCGACGGCTCATCGAGCGCGGCACGCGGTTCGTGCAGCTCTACCACACGAACTGGGACAGCCACGGCGGCCCCGGCGAGACGCTCGAAGACGACTTCCCGAAGGTCGTGAAGGACGTGGATCAAGGCTGCGCCGCGCTGGTGAAGGACTTGAAGGCGCGCGGCTTGCTCGAAGACACACTCGTCATCTGGGGCGGCGAATTTGGTCGCACGCCGATGGGTGAGAACCGCGATAAGACCGGACGCAATCACCACATTGACGCGTTCTCAATGTGGTTCGCCGGCGGCGGCATCAAGGGCGGTCAAACCATCGGCGAGACGGACGAGTTGGGCTTCGGCCCCGCGCACGACCGCTGCCACGTCCACGACCTCCACGCGACGATTCTGCACCTGCTCGGCCTCGACCATCTGAAGCTCACCTTCCGTTTCCAGGGGCGCGACTACCGGCTCACGGATGTGCATGGGGAGCTGATTCCGAAGCTGCTGGCGTAGCGGAGGAGCGCGGCATTCATGCCGTAGAAATGTCCACACACCGTGCACGCTGCGTAAGTCCGAACCTCTCTCGTCCTCCGTTGCCTTCTGCGGCGTGAATGCCGCGCTCCCCGCACAATTCCCTTGAGCCATCGCCGCCATCGGGTTTGCATCGGTGCACATGCAAGCTGACCCACCGCGGCACTTCCTCTGGCTGGCCTTGAAAGTAGGCGGCGGCGTGCTGCTTTTGCTGATGCTGCTGGTTGGCGTGCTTCTCACCTACGTCACGATGGAGAAACGCAAGTATGACCGGCTCACGGACACGCACGACCTCAAGCAGCGAGCGACAAAGATGGGTGAGGGCTACATCGCCGAGCGCAAAAACGCAGCGCTCGTCATCGGCATCACGCAGCGGGGGAGGCGCGCGGTGCTGGGCTTCGGTCGCGTGGGCGCGACGAATGCCGCTCCACCGGATGCGCAGACGATGTTTGAGGTCGGTTCCGTTTCGAAGGTCTTCACCGCCATCGCGCTGGCGCGGCTGGAACTGGACGGGAAGGTGAAGTTGACCGACACGGTGCGCGCGTCACTGCCGGATAAAGTGGCGCTCGCCAGCGCGCTGGAGCCGGTGACGCTGCTGCATCTGGCCACGCACACGTCTGGCTTGCCGCGACTTCCCGGCAACCTGGATACCTCCGAAGCGAACCTCGCCAATCCTTACGCGAAATACGATGCCGCGCAGCTCTACCAGTTCCTGGCCGGCGCGAAGCCGAACAACCCGCCGGGCCGTGTGATGGATTACTCGAACGTCGGCTTCGCCCTGCTCGGCCATATGCTCACGCTCAAGGCGGGACAGCCTTACGAGGAACTGGTGCGCGGCGCGTTGCTTGAGCCGCTAGGCATGACGAACACGGCGATTCGTCTGACGGAAGAGCAGCGCGCCATCCTCCCGCGCGGTCATTCGCTCAAGGGTGAGGCGGTGCCCGGCTGGGACTTCGATGTCTTTGCGCCGACGGGTGCGTTTCGTTCCAACGCGGGCGAAATGCTGACGTTCATCCAGGCGAATCTTGCGGATGCTGAGACGCTGGTGGGCCGCTCGCTGGCCCGTGTCCGCCAGCTTCACCACACCGGGAGTGCTGGCGACCTGCCGCTGGGCTTGCAGCGGGAGGTGAGCTTGCAGGGCGGTTTGGAAATCTACTGGCACAACGGCGGCACTGGCGGCTACGCAAGCTTCATCGCGTTCAACCGAGCGCAGCAGATCGGTGTCGTCGTGCTCTCGAACTACGGCGACGCCATGGCAGGCAGGCACGACGTCGACAGGATCGGCATGGACCTGGTGAAGCTGGGCAGCAAGGTGTCGCTGGAGTGAAAGCGGGGGCGCTGGACGCCGGCACTGAGGGTTTAGCGTAGAGGAAATTCAAGCCATCGCGCCGCTCGGAGCTTGACTGGCAGCCTGATTTTAAGTGTCGTTTTCGCGTGCTAGAGCTGTTCAGCATCCAATGTCCGGTTCGCTACAAAATCGTTAACAAGATTTTTGAGGGCGGCATGGGCGTGGTTTACGAGGCGGAGCAGCATGGCGCGAGCGGATTCATCAAGCGCGTGGCCATCAAGGTGATTCGCCAGAGCTACGCGAACCAGAAGCTCTTCAAGGAGAACTTCATCGGCGAGGCCAAGCTCGTCGCCGACCTCATCCATACGAACATCGTCCAGACCTACCATCTGGGAGAGACTGACGGGATGTTCTTCATCGCGATGGAGCTGATCCGCGGCGCGAACGTCGAGCAGTTCCTCCAGAAGTGCACCGAGCAGAGCCGCCAGTTGCCCAAGGAGCTGGCTGTCTTCATAGCCAGCCGCATCGCGCGCGGCCTCGCTTACGCCCATGCCAAGAGCGCCACGGACGGCAAGCCGCTGGGCATCGTGCATCGCGACGTGAACCTGAAAAATGTCATGATCGCGTTCGAGGGCGACGTGAAGATCACGGACTTCGGCATCGCGAAGGCGCGCGGACTTTTGCAGGATCAGGAGGGTGAGGTCGTCGCTGGCAAGGTGGACTACATGAGTCCCGAGCAGTCGAACTTCCAGATCACCGACAAGCGCTCGGACATCTTCTCCGTCGGCATCGTGCTGGCGCAGTTGCTCCTCGGGAACAACATTTTCAAGGGCGCGAACATGGGCGAATCGCGCGAGCGTGTGCAGAGCATGGCGATCCCCGACTTCCGGACGCTGGACCCGCGCATTGACGAGTCGCTAAACAAGGTGCTGCACAAGTGTCTCGAACGCGACCTCGCCCGCCGCTATCCGAACGCCGACGAGCTGCTGCACGACCTCGAACACTACATCTACCACGCGGGCTACGGTCCCACGAACGAGACGATGGGGCGCTTCATTCGGCAGCTCTTCGGGCAGGTGGACCACAAGCAGATCCAGAATGCCAAGGGCCACACCGTCCGCATAGACCGCGCCGTGCGGACCGCGAAAATCTAGCCGGCCATGAAGCGTTCGCGTTCCGATTCGACCGTCACGCTCGGTCTGGTCCAGACCAGTTGCTCCGCCAGCCCTGCCGAGAACCTCCGCAAGACGCTTGCCCTGGTGGAGGGTTGCGCAAAGGCCGGCGCGCAGATCATCAGCACGCAGGAACTCTTCCGCTCCCAATACTTCTGCCAGAGTGAGGACCACGCGAACTTCAAGCTCGCCGAGTCCATCCCCGGCCCGAGCACCGACGTCTTCTGCAAGCTGGCGCGGAAGCACAAGGTCGTCATCGTTGCCTCGCTGTTCGAGAAGCGCGCCTCCGGCCTCTACCACAACACTGCGGCAGTGATTGACGCGGACGGCTCGCTCCTGGGCATCTACCGGAAGATGCATATCCCGGACGACCCGCTCTATTACGAGAAATTCTACTTTACCCCCGGTGATCT
>SXGQ01410739.1_pt1 | contig 32555 bp, 27 predicted proteins | sample 3178371 | NCBI WGS metagenome assembly SXGQ01 (sample SAMN11356859, study PRJNA531348) | freshwater metagenome | isolation source: freshwater sample F1-20 | place: China: Fuxian Lake, Yuxi | collected 2017-12-25
CTTTGGTGCTCAAATCCAGCCGCACCGTTTGGTTCGCCGTCGTGTCGACGGCCCTGCTCGTTTTATGTTTCACACCATCAACGACGCCAAACGGTGCGCCTTTTGGCGACTACTGCGTTATCTGAATGAGTCCGGCTTAGGCCGAAGCACCCCAGATTCAGCCCGATTTTCTTGCGACTCTACAGTCCAAAAATCACCCCGACCGAACGGCGGCGAAAGCAGTTAAACTGCTGAAATGGTGGACCTTACTGGACTCGAACCAGTGACCTTTTCGATGTCAACGAAACGCTCTAACCAACTGAGCTAAAAGTCCCCTAAACCCTGAGTTGCAAATAACGCGAGCCGTTCGCCTCAGGGCAAGAAAAATTCCGCGCGGGCTGCCGCCACGTCCCGCCCGATCTGCGCCCGCAATTCGTCCAATCCGGAAAACTTCATTTCAGGTCGAAGGAACTTGAGCCACTCGACCGTGATTTCGTCCCCTTCGCCAAACGGACACGCTCCGAGCACATGCGTCTCCAAGCGCGGTTCCGTTGCTGCCTCCACTGTCGGCCGCAGCCCATAGTTGGCGATCGCCGGCAAACCGGCCGTCGCGCCCTCGGCGGTGACCCGCACCATGTAGACGCCATAGCGCGGCTTCCTTCCCGGGTTCCAATGCAGATTCAAAGTGGGAAACTGAATCGTGCGACCGAGCCGCTTCCCCGGCCGCACCACGCCCTTTGCGGCGTAGGTGCGCCCCAGCAGAGCATTCGCTTGGACGATGTCACCGTCGCTCAAAAGCCCGCGGATGCGCGTGCTGCTGATCGGCTCGCCGTTAAAATTAACCCGTGGCGCACTGAAAACGCCGAGCCCCAACTTGCGCCCTTCCGCGATCAACATCGCCACGTCGCCCCTTCGACCGCGCCCGAAGCGCCAGTTCTCCCCGACATACACCGCGGCGAGGTACGGCAGATGGCTGCGCAAATGCGCGAGGAAATCCTCCGCCTCGATGCGCGCGTATTCCGGGGTAAACGGCTCGGCGACGACGGCTTCGACGCCAAGCGCACCCAACAGGGCCACTTTCGTTTCCAACTCCATGATCAACGGCGTAGGATTCTCCGGCCGAAACAGAAAACTCGGATGCGGCGAAAACGTCAGCACCGCCGCGATCCCGTCGCTCCGACGGGCCGACTGCACCGCTGCCTCGATCACGGCGCGATGCCCCAAATGCACGCCATCAAAAATCCCGATGGCGAGATGCAGCGGCCGATTCGGCAGCGCGTTTCGGGCGAGGCCCGCAAAGTTCGCCGGTGAGTTCACAATGCCAGACTCGGCACCACGTCGCGCGGGTGCAGCAGATGTTTCTCGATCTCTGGAATCGTGAGCGCGTTGATCTGGTCGATCGTGAGCGCCCGCTCGAGCGTGAGCTTATCCGTGCCTGTGCGCCGCAACGCCGTAAGGTGCGCCCCGCAGCCTAATTTCTCACCGAGATCATGCGCCAACGTGCGCACATAGGTGCCTTTCGTGCAGCGCACGCGAAAATCAAGTTCCGGCGGAGCGAAACGCGTCAGTTCCCAGCTCGCGACCCGGATAAATCTCGGTTCCCGCACGATCTCCTCGCCCTTGCGCGCGAGTTTATAGAGCGGAACCCCATCGATCTTGATGGCGGAGAACATCGGCGGCATCTGGTATTGATCGCCGAGCATCGTCTTGATCGCAGCGAGCACCTCGGTCTCCGTGAGCGACGGTGACACCGGGCGTGTCACGAGTACTTCACCGTCGGCGTCCTGTGAATTCGTCGTCACACCCAGCTTGATCGTGCCCGTATACTCCTTGTCGAGACTGATGAGATACTGGGAAACCGACGTCGCCTTACCGACGAGCACGACGAGCAACCCGGTCGCCATCGGGTCGAGCGTGCCGGCGTGTCCAATCCGCTTCATGCGCAGTTTACCCCGCAAGCGGGCGATCACGTCGTGCGACGTGTGGTCAGCCGGTTTGTCCACCAGCAAAATGCCGTCAAGTTCTTTGGTCGGGATCAACATAGCTCAAATTTTTACGTGCTCCGCCGCAACCTGCGCTAACCGAGCGGCCAAAGCCGCCACCAGGCCCGCGTAGAAGTCGTCACCTGCCGACGTGACGCTGAGTCCCGCCGCGCAGGCATGACCGCCTCCCGCATACTGCGCTGCGATCCGATCTACTCGGATCGCCGGGTCCTTCGAACGCAAACTCGCCTTAACCCCACCGCCGGCCCGACGTTCGAGCAACACACCGATTTCGACGCCCTCGATACAGCGCGCGTAGTCAACAAGGCCCTCGGTGTCTTCGGTCTTTGTCCCGGTTTCAACGAAGATACCTTCGGGCAAAAAACCGATACATACCTTGCCGTCGCATTCGAACCGCAACGACGCAATGAACCGCTGTAACAACTGCATCTTACCCGCCGTCTCCCGTTCGTAGATCTGATAACCCACTTCGCTAGGGCTCGCGCCACGCGCGACCAACTCCCCGGCCAAAACAAAACAGCGCTGCGAGGTGGCGTTGAAACGGAACTGACCGGTGTCGGTGAGAATTCCGGTGTAGAGCGCTTGAGCCATCCGGGGATCGATCAGCACACCGGCATCGAGAAAGACGCCGGCCAGAATTTCACACGTCGCCGCGGCCTGCGTATCGATCACGTTCACCGCGCCGTAACGGGCATTGGAGATATGGTGGTCAATAACGCCGACAGGATTAGGAAACCGGGCCTTTATTTGTTCACCGCCACGCGCAGGGTCGGCGCAATCAACAAAAATCGCCGCCCGACTTTCCGCGCCGGCTACCGCCTCGTCGGTGCGGTGAAAAGCGATTCCTCGGGCAAGAAACTCCAATCGACGCGGCACCGGGTCAGCGTTGACGCACACGACTTCGTGCCCGAGAGCGCTCAGAGCGTGCGCCAACGCCACTTGCGATCCGATGCAATCGCCGTCGGGTCGCGCATGGCCGACGACGGCGACGGTGCGGCCTGCTATCATCGCTCTCAAACGGGCAAACTCCGGGGCAAGAGCTGGAAAATACTGCTCCACCTTAAGGGGCCGCGTGAGGATTCGGCGTTGTAACAGGGACAGGGGCGACCGTTGCCGGCGGGGTCGCCAGCGCGGGATTGAGCTTAACCATATCGTCGAGCATCTGGAGCACTTTGGCGCTTCGCGGTGTCGTTTCGTCGATTGAATAACTCAAATTCGGCAAAAACTTCAGCATGATCCGACGCGCCAGTTCGGCGCGAATTTCGCGCGCCTGCCGACGTAGCCAAGCCATGCGTCGCAGCACGAATTCTTCATCGCCGATGATGGCCACAAAAACCTTTCCGTCGCGCAGATCGGTCGAGATGCGCACTTCGGTGACCGTGATCGAAATGGACTCGGTTTGGTAATGCCGCCGCAGGATGTCGTTCAGCTCACGCTGGATCAGCTCATTGACTCGAATGGTGCGATTACTCACGGAGAATGGGGCCGAGGCGTTGACGAATTTCCCGGCAGTTTACGGGTCGTTTCGGCGGGTTCGAAAGCTAAGGACAAATCCTTCAAAGTGCTGCCCGAACTTTCTGCACCTCGAAGCACTCGATGAAGTCGCCCTTTTGATACCCATTGAAATCGTCGAGCTTGATTCCGCATTCGAGACCGGCGCGAACATCGTTCGCATCGTCCTTGAAACGCTTGAGGGTGCCGATTTTGCCCTCGTGCACAATTTCCTTGCCGCGCCGAACCCGGGCGGACGCGTTGCGGTTGATCTTGCCCTCGGTGACAAGACAGCCGGCAACAAATCCTTTGGCCAAAGGGAACGTCGCGCGCACTTCGGCAACACCGGTCTTGGTTTCCTTAAGATCAGGATCCAACAAATCCGCCATCATTTCACGGACCTTGTCGCCCAATTCGTAAATGATCGCATACGTCTCGATCCTCACGCCGTGATGTTTGGCCAACGGAGTAACCCCGTTCTCAGATTTGGTGTTGAAACCGATGATAACCGAACCGGCTGCTCCGGCCATCAACACATCGTTTTTGGTGATGATACCGACATCCGTCGAAACAATCTCGAGCGAAACCTTAGTGCTCTTGATGGTTTCGAGAATATTGCGCACCGCCTCGGTGGAGCCGAATACGTCCGTTTTGATGATTACCTTGAGCACCTTCTGCTGCGTGGCCGCGATATTCGCGAACAACGAGTCGAGCGTGTTCTCTTTCGGCACCGCGTCAGCAGTCGTGGTGATTTTTTTCAGTCGATACTGCTCTTCTTCGGCAAGCTTCTCCGCCTCGCGAGCGTTCTTAACGACCTTGAAAGTTGTGCCACTGTCCGGAGTTCCCGTCCAACCGATGACCCGCGCCGGCGTCGAAGGCGGCGCTTCTTTGATCGATCGGCCTTGATCGTCGAACATCGCCCGGACTTTCGCCCAATTGGCCCCACAAACAATCGCGTCGCCCACCCGCAACGTGCCGCGCTGAACGATCACCGTCGCAAGCGGGCCACGACCGACATCAACTTGGGATTCGATGATAACGCCGCTGGCCTCCGCCTTGGGGTTTGCCTTCAACTCAAGCACGTCGGCTTGGAGCAAAATCATCTCCAAGAGCTCGTTGATGCCCGTACCCTTGATCGCAGAAACCGGCACCGTCACGGTCTCACCGCCCCAGTCTTCCGGAGCAATATTGCGCTGCTGCATCTGACCTTTTACCTGATCCAGATTTGCACCTTTCACATCCATTTTGTTCACGGCGACGAGCAACGCGAACTTCTCGGTGTGCTGTTGCTTCTCGTTGAGGGCAATTTTCAACGCCTCGTCGGTCTGCGGCATGAATCCGTCGTCCGCCGCTACCACCAAGATCGCCACATCCGTCGCACTTGCACCGCGGGAACGCATCTTCGTAAACGCCGCGTGACCGGGTGTATCGAGAAAGGTAATCTTCCGATCGTTGAAATCGATCTGGTAGGCCCCGATATGCTGGGTGATTCCGCCAGCTTCACCTTTCGCCACATCGGCTTTGCGAATGGCATCGAGCAACGAGGTCTTTCCGTGGTCGACATGACCCAAAATACATACCACCGGCGGCCGGAGCACCAAATCCTTGGTGTCGTCTTCTACCACCAACTTCTTTTCCTTCTTCTCTTTCTCTTTTTGAGCCAACGCGACCGGGTCGCCGCGGTGTTTTACCTCGAGCAGAAAACCGTGTTTCTCGGCGAGCTTCGCCGCGACGGCCTCGTCCAAAGATTGGGTAATCGCCGCAAAAATCCCCATCTGCATCAACTCGGAGATCAGCTGAAATGGCCTCATCCCAAGAGCCGTCGCAAAATCGCGCACAATGACCGGCGGCTTCATACTGATCAACTTAACATCACCCACTTGAGTGACGGTCACCGATGAACTCGGCGGCATTAAGGCCGTAACTGGGCTTGGCCCGGCCCCAGGGAGCGGAGGTGCTTTTTGGGGCGCAGCCCCAGGACGTCCGGGCATCGCGGGCAAAGCAACCGGTGCTTTGCTAACAGGTGCCGCAGCCGGCGCAGAGGCAACTGCCACCGGGGCCGAGATTGGAGAAGCCGGAGTGATCGTCGACACGACCGCAGGAGGAGCGACCGGCGCAATCGCGGGACTCTTAACGGTCGGAAATGCAGCAGCCGGAGCGGCGCTGATGAACCGAGGCGGCAACGCTGGCGGTGCGCTCGGGGCCTTAACCATTACTTGGGGAATCGCCACGGTTGGCGGCGCAGAATTCGGCCGAGGCGGCAACGGAGCCGGAGCTTTCGAAAGCGGGCTTGGCGGCACTACCGGCGCTGCGGGTGGAACAATGACCGGCGCCGGCGCGGGCTTCGAGGCTGCCGCTTTGGCCACAGCGACTGCTTCTTTTTCGCGCGCGATATCTTGCGTGCTCTTCACGAAAACACCGGCGGGAATGTTAACCCGGGAGGGCTCATTAACTGCGGCGACTTGCGCAGCAGGCGCCGGAGCTGGGCTCGAAACCACCGCTGCCACCACCGGCTTTAGCCCAAATTCCTTCTCAATTTCGTCAAAATAAATCTTACTGACCGTGCTCGCAACTGATTTGGTCTCCGCCGACACATAGCCGCGCTCTTTCAGCCACGAGAGCAAAGCCTTCGAGTCTTGGTTGTATTGCTTCGCGAGTTCGTGGATGCGGGTGCTCATTCAGTGCGGGAAAAGACGTAGGACGATGTAAACTTGTTAGGTGGTGACTCGGGTGATGACGTCCTGCGCCTCGTCGGCAGTGAATCCACCCCCAACGAGATCCTCCGCCGCCACTCCTTCGAAAGCGGCCGGTGAATTGATGCCCATGTCGACCAAACGCCCCGCGACCGCGGGGTCGAAAGCAAATGTCTTCACCAAAACATTTATCGCTGTCTCACGGGGGTTGTCACCCGCAGCCCTGAACTCTTCAATATCGAGCCGCCAGCCCAAGAGGCGCGAGGTTAGTCTTGCGTTCTGGCCCTTGCGTCCGATCGCAATCGCCAAATCATCCGTGGCGACCTTGAGCAAAATCCGGTGAGCTACCTCATCGATTATGATCTCGCGGGGGACTGCGGGCTTAAAGGCTTCGATGATCATCTCCTTGGGATCAGCGTGATACTTAACGATGTCGATCTTCTCGCCGTTAAGCTCCCGCACGATCGTCTTCACCCGCGAGCCGCGGGCTCCCACACAGGCACCGACAGGATCAACTTTTTGATCAGCGCTGGTGACCGCAATCTTGGTGCGATATCCCGGCTCACGGGCGAACGCCTCAATCTTGACCGTCCCATCGGCGATTTCGGTGACCTCCAACTCAAAAAGACGGCGAACAAATTTAGGACTGGCGCGGCTCAAGATCACCTCGGGGCCTCGCGGGGTGCTTTCGATATCCAGCAAGATGCAGCGAATGCGATCTCCGGGCTGATACTCTTCACCTGGCACTTGCTCTTTCCCGGGCATGACCGCCTCGGCTTTGCCCAGATCAATGAAGATGTCATTGCGCTCACGCCGGCGAACAGTGCCTGTCACGATATTGCCGATCTGGTCCTTAAAGTCATCGAAGATCCGGTCTTTCTCGAATTGCCGTAACCGCTGCATGACCGCCTGTCGGGCGGTTTGCGCGGCGATACGCCCAAGAGACGAAGGATCAACCTCCTTCTCAATCACGTCGCCAACCACCGCACCCGGCTTGAAAGCTTGGGCCTTTTCAACGTGTATGTCCGTTTTCTGGTTTCCGATCGAATCGACGACCTTCATTACAGCCCACACGTGGAGTTGGCCGTTCTTTGGGTTGATATCGATCCTGAGCTCTTGGCCCGAGTTAATCCCCTTTAACGCGGCTGTTTTCAGGGCATTGACGATCGTCGCGATCATGTCAGTGCGCGGAATGCCCTTTTCCTTTTCCATGTATTCCAGGACGGAGAGTATTTCGCTGCTCATAGTGATGTATTTAAGGAAAAAAAAAGCAGGCCGCAGGGCCCACCTTTTTGTAAAGAGTGGTTGATTGAACCTCAAAACTTATCGAACGCGTCGAAAGATTGTCAAGCCCGCCGCCCCTCGACCGAAGACAGACCCGATCATATCCCAGGCGAGGCAACCGACCGAGAAAGATAAGCACGCGAATGGTTAGGCAACCGGTTTAAGGTTCTGATGTGAAAACAATACTTAAGCTGTATTGCCGAAAGGAGCAGGGTCACTGCAAAGGTGAGCGAAAAGGCAGACTTTTCCACTAGACTATCCATAGCAAATTAATGCGAATCGATCGGAGGAATCGCTTGGCCAATCCAAATAACACTTGCCGGTTCGCACTGCCAGTCCTGCCGAAGGAGCGAAGCAACCCAACTGTTCATACGCTCCTTACGATCACACACCACATCATTGGACTGCTCGCCGAGCAACCGACCGCCGCCTTCGTTGCGGCCCCGAAGTCATCCATCAAATCGAGCACCGCTACGCCGCCCGGGAGCGCAACACCGTGACAACCGCCATCAGCGGAAAACCGTCATCCGTTGATGGATGGCCGCTATTCGAACACAGCAAACACAACGAAAGTTGCCATAACTTTTCAACGGCTTGCTTGATGTTGGTGCGAGCGGCGGGAATCGAACCCACATCAATAGCTTCGGAGGCTACTACACTATCCATTGTGCTACGCTCGCAGAACCGACGTGCCATGAAGTGTGTCGTGTTCGGCCGCGTCAAGCCCGTGCCTTCGCTCCGGCCTGCAACTGCGGCGTTGATTCACATCCGACCTCCTTTCAATTTGTCCCGCTATGACCGCCGCCGAGTCTTCCGCCGCCGCGCCCGCACCCTCCGATTTCATCCGCGATATCGTCGCGGCTCACGTCGCCGAAAAGCGTTACGCGAAGATCGTCACTCGCTTTCCCCCCGAGCCGAATGGCTACCTCCACATCGGCCACGCCAAATCGATTTGCTTAAATTTCGGCATCGCCCGCGAAAACGCCGGCCAGTGCAATCTTCGCTTCGACGATACCAATCCGGTCAAAGAAGATATCGAATTCGTCGACTCCATCACCACCGATGTCCGTTGGCTCATAGCCGGCTGGGCGGACGAAGTTTTGGGCGTGAAAGCCAAGGGCACCACGCCCGCTTTCGTTACTTCTCTCGGCCGGCACGACTACTTTCAACCTCCAGCCATGCCTGGCAGTGGAATTGAGACCGAGCCGTTTTTCGCCTCCGATTACTTCACGGCGCTTTACGAGTGCGCCGTCGAGCTCATCAAGCGGGGTAAGGCATACGTCTGTGATTTGAGTGCAGAGGACACGGAGAGCTTTCGTGGCTCGCCCGATTTACCCGGCCGGGACAGCCCGTTTCGAAACCGCAGTGCCGCCGAGAATCTCGATCTGTTCCAGCGGATGAAGGCCGGCGAGTTTCCCAACGGCGCGCGCTCACTCCGGGCGAAAATCGATATGGCCGCGCCCAATCTCTGGCTTCGTGACCCCCTGCTCTACCGCATCCGTCATGTGCCCCACCACCACGCCGGTGCGGCTTGGTGCATATACCCGCTCTACGACTACGCCCACTGCCTTAGTGATTATTTCGAAGGTATCACCCACAGCATTTGCACGCTCGAATTCGTCGATCACCGGCCGCTCTACGACTGGCTTCTCGGCTCGCTCGATCTGCCTCGCGCCCTGCCCCACCAATACGAATTCGCGAAACTTACCCTCGGCTACACTCTTGTTTCGAAACGCAAATTGCTTCGCCTCGTGCAGGAAAACAAAGTCGCCGGGTGGGATGATCCCCGCATGCCGACACTTTCCGGGCTCCGTCGGCGCGGCATCCCCGCCCATGCGATCCGCCAATTCGTCGCAAACCTCGGAGTGACCAAGCACGATAGCCTCACCGACGTCGCCGTTTTCGAACACACCATTCGCGAGGCGCTGAATCACTCCTCCGAACGCCGCCTCGCCGTGCTGAAGCCCATCAAGATCGTCCTCACCAACCTCGCGCCGGGTGAAGTCTTGGTCTGCCAAGCCACCAACAACCCTCAGTCCGATTCCCCGTCCACGCGGGCAGTCGAGTTGACTCGCGAGGTCTTCATCGAAAGCGACGATTTTGCCGAGGTTCCTCCGCCCAAATATTTCCGCCTAAAACCGGGCGGCGAAGTCCGCTTAAAATACGCCTGCATCATCAAGCTCGACGAGATCGTGAAGGATGCCGCCGGTGCCATCATTGAGCTGCGTTGCACCGCCGACCTTACGACCCGAAGCGGCCAACCCAACTGCGATAAGAAGGTCAAAGGCACCATCCACTGGGTCAGTGCCGAACAAGCCATCGACGCCGAGGTCCGCCTTTACGACCGGCTTTTTACGGTGCCCGAACCCGGCGCCAGCGAGGATTTCCTCAGTCTCGTTAATCCACACTCGCTTGAAACCGTGCAGGCGAAGCTCGAGCCCTCACTCGCTGCGAGCGCCGCTCCGGTGTGCTATCAGTTCGAACGGCTCGGGTACTTCACCCCCGACGCCAAAGAAAGCACGCCGGCCCGATTGATCTTTAACCGCACGATCACTCTGCGCGACGCCTGGGCCAAGTAACTAGGCGGCAAGGAGTCGTTCGAGGCGAACGCGCACGCGCTCGCGCCCGAGCACGCGAAACATACTCGTGATGCTCGGACCCGCGTTGGTGCCCGAGATCGCAAGTCGCGTCACCGCCTGATAGTCGCCAAAGCCCAGACCTTTGCCGGCAGCCAGAGATTTGATGGCTTCTTCAATCGCCGAGTCGTTGGAGAAATCCATCGCCGGCAATGCCCCCAGCAACTCGCCGAGGCGCGCCTTCGGGTCGCCTTTGCCCATGACCTTCTCCCGCACTTTCGCGTCGATCAAGAAGTCGTCCGTAAAGAAATAAGCCGTATAAGCGGGCAACTCCTCGAGTCCTTTGATCTTCGGTTGGGCGAGCCGCATGACATCGCGAAAAACCGCCGCATCGGCCAAGGCCGTCGCACCGGCCGGATGCGCCCGAAAGAACGCGGTGGCTCGCTCAAGAAATTTCTCCTCGGGCAGTTCGAGCAGGTAGCTCATGTTCATATGCGCGAGTTTCTTCTCATCAAACCGCGCATTGCTCTGGTTGACGCCCGGCAGGTCAAACAACGCCACGATATCGGAGATCGCCATCTTCTCGCGGTCGTCTTTCGGGTTCCACCCAAGCAAACACAGGAAGTTTACCAAGGCCTCGGGCAAGAATCCGCGCTTCTGATATTCCTCGATGAGCGCGCCTTGGTCGCGCTTCGACATCTTGCCCGGGCCATTCTGTTTCAAAATGAGCGGGATGTGCGCAAACGCCGGCACGGGCACGCCGAAGGCTTTAAATAGTTCCACGTGTTTGCTCGTGTTGGACAGGTGGTCTTCGCCGCGGATCACGTGGGTAATCTTCATCGCGATATCGTCGACGACGTTCACGAAATGGAACACCGGATTCCCGTCGGAACGAACGATCACAAAATCTTCGTCCTCCATCCGCTCGACCCGGCCGCGAATCTGATCCTCGATCACCGTCGGCGCCACCCTTACCTTGGTCACCGTCTTCTTGCGGTGTTCGTCGAAAACCTCGTAACGGTCGCCAATCAATTTGAACCAAGTTGCTCCGTCCTTTTCATACGTGCGCCCCGCTGCCCGCAATTTCTCCAAATACTCGGCGTAAACCGCCGCGCGCTCGCTTTGCCGATACGGTCCAAACGCGCCGCCGATCCCCGGGCCTTCGTCCCAATTCATCCCCAACCAACGCAACGAGTCGTAAATCACATTCAGGAATTGCTCGCTGTTGCGCTCCTTGTCCGTGTCTTCGATGCGCAAAATAAAGACTCCGCCGGTGTGCCGCGCATAAAGCCAGTTGAACAACGCCGTGCGGGCACTGCCGATGTGGAAAAAACCGGTCGGACTCGGAGCAAAACGGACGCGGACTTGGGACATGGTCGGAGAGAAAGATTGTAGCTTGTGCTGCGCGAAACCTGTCAGCAAGAAGCACCCCATGTCCTCTGTCAAAGCCGCTCCATTTGATCCGTCTGCGTTTGCCTCGCGGATCGAAGGTACCGGCCGCTCGGCCGGACTTCGCGTCGAGCCCTACGGCGAGATCGGAGGCTGCCCCCTCCTCGCACTCACCCGGCGCGCGTCCGGTCTGCGGCCTAGGATCTATCTGTCCGCAGGCATTCACGGAGACGAACCGGCTCCACCTCTGGCTCTTTTGAACATGATCGAAGCCGGTATCTTCGATGACCGGGCCACATGGTTCATCTGTCCCCAACTCAATCCCACCGGCCTCGCCCTTGGCACCCGTGAAAACGGCTCAGGTCTCGACCTTAACCGCGACTACCTCGATCTCAACGAATCGGAGACGCGGGCCCACGTCGCATGGCTGCAACGTCAACCGCCGTTCGATCTCACGCTCTGCCTGCACGAGGATTGGGAGTCCACCGGCTTCTATCTTTACGAGCTCAACTCCGAAAATCGCCGCAGCTTAGCCAAATCCATTCTAGAGGCCGTCCGCCCGCTCTGCCCCATCGACGAAGCCCTCACCATCGACGGTCGAGCGACGGCCGCCCCCGGCATCATACGGCCAATCGACGATCCCTTGCTGCGGGAAACGTGGCCGGAAGCGATCTACCTTCGCGCCCATCACACCACGTTGAGTTACACGCTTGAAACGCCCTCGGCGTTTCCTCTCGCGCAACGTATCGCCGCGCTCCGCGCCGCCGTCGACGCCGCTTTGGCCAGCCTCAGCCCTCGGGGAGCTTGAGTCCTCTAGCCACACAAAACTCGCGCAGGTCTGCCGCCAGCTCCGCCCGGAAAATCTCCGGCGCCCCGACCCCGCGAAGATCAATCGACGCGCAATGCAACGCCTGCCGAGCCAACAGGAGCCGGTCGGCCAACGCCGACGTCCAACCGGTCGAGATAAAATCCAAATACAAAAGCGCATCCGGCCCGTAAATTTTGTCCCCGACCAACGAGCGCCCAAGCCACTGCGCGTGCGCCCGGATCTGATGCTTTCGTCCCGTCTCCGTCACCACGCGGACCAAGGTGAATCCCGCGGCAACGCTCAACGGCGTGAAATGCGTCACCGCCGGTTGCCCGCCCTCCGCCACCACCGTCGACTTGATAAACACCGGACTGGCCGTGTCGTCGCCGAGCGGCTGGTTCACGCTCACCGGCTCGGCCAACTCGCCCACCATCACCGCCAGATACTCCTTGCCGGCCTTCCGCTCCATCATCGCGGTCTGCAGCCGGCTCGCCATCGTGGCATTTTTCGCGAGCACCACGACGCCGCTGGTCTCCCGGTCGAGGCGGAAGACCAGATGCATCACCGGCAAACCCGTATACTCCCGCGTTGCGCCGACCAAACTCGACCACGGCCCCGCCTTTGACGGATGGCACACGACGTCGCCCGGCTTGTTTACCACCAGCAGCTGCTCGTCCTCGAAGATGATCCACGACTTCACCTCGTCCGCCGTGATCAGGCGCACGCGGCCCGTCGTCTCCCGCCGCGGCCACGCCGACGCCCGCCGTGAATCCAGCCAAGGCTCCCGATCCGCCCCACTCACCGCGTCACCTTTTTCAGGCGAAACTGTGCCAGCACCATCGCGGCCAACCGTGCCGCCACCGGCTTGGGCAATTTAGAAACGAGAAACGTCGAGACCTTATTTTTCCAGCCCGGCACGACCTGCGACCGGCCACTCGCAATCGCCCGTATCGTCGCCTCGACGACATCCTCGCACGTCATACCGAACGCATCGGGTACGCTCCCTTGTTGCAATCCTGCGCGCAGGAAAAACTCCGTCGCCGTCGGCCCCGGACACAGCGCCAAGGCGCGCACCCGCGAGCCACGCAATTCCTCGTTTAACGCCAGACTCCAATTGAGCACAAACGCCTTGGTCGCCCCATAGGTCGCCATGTAGGCCGTCGGCTGAAAAGCCGCCGTCGAGGCCACGTTGACGATCACGCCCCCCCGACGCTTGAGCAGCGGCAACAGGCGCGCCGTGAGTTCGACCAACGCGCGCACGTTCACATCGATCATTTCCGTCAAAGCTGAAATGTCCGGCTCCGGGAAATGCCCATAGGCGCCAAAGCCGCTGTTGTTCAACAGAAGTATCCGGCCAGTTGGAGCCTCGCTTTCAAGAAATTCTTCCACGGCTTTTGCCGTCGCCGCCAAAGACGGAGTTTGTGCGAGATCACATGGAAAGTGGCGCAGCTTAAGCTCACGCACATTTATGACCGGCGAGCGACGAGAGAGGTTGCAAAACTGCAAACCGGGTCTCAACGCTCCAGTCTGTTCGATGAATGATTTTCCAATACCGGAAGATCCGCCCGTCACCACGACGGTCGTGAAATCCTTCAGCACTTCGTTTAACGGGGGCATGGGATGTGACGGTAGCTATACTTTCGACAGCCGACCATCCGGCCGACTGCGGTTAACCAAAACATACGCAGAAATATGAACAGACAAAACCAACATGAACTGATCGTTTCCGGCATCCATCTCGAGCTGACTCCGTCGCTCAAGACCTTTGTGCAGGAGAAAACAGAACGATTGTTTCGTCATGAAGAACGCATCGTGCGCATCCGCGTTGAGCTCGAATGCGACCCCAAAGAAACCGTCAGCGCGCGCTTCAAGGCCAAGGGCCACATCGCAATCCACGGTCCTGATATGAACGCCGCAGTCGAGTCGGACGAATGCCATAAAGCCGTGGCGCTCCTCATCGACAAACTGGACCGCATGCTCCGCCGTCGCTCCCGCTTGATGAAGGTGAAACGCCACCTCAACCACGTGCAGGAACAGGACGCCGAGGTCTCAAGCGCCGCCTGACGCCGACGCTGTATTTCATTCCGGCCCGGATCCGCCCCGCGGATCCGGGCTTTTCTTTGTTCTCCCTGAGCAAAGAACGAGATTCTGGTCGCCGCGCCCCACCTAAGCCGTAGTTTCTACCGCCATGCCCGGTCCTGCTCCTTTCGCCAAAAAATCAACGTCTTCACCTCGTCCGGTCCCCGCCACCGCCGGCGACGACGACCCGGATCTGGAGCCCAACACCCTGCCCGAACCACCCGCTCCACGAGCACCGATTGACCGGTCGGCGTGGGCGAAACCTTGGGCACAGCTCAAATACTTCACGTTTCAACCGGCCATCTTCCCTCGTCTCCTCGGTCAAGTCTCGCCCGACGCGCGCCCCGGGGATTTCGTCAATGTCTACGACAAGAACGGCAATCTGACCGGTGGCGGTCTTTTCAATCCCCGAGCCAAAATCCCCCTCCGGGTCGTCTGTCATTCCACCACCCCCATCGACGAATCCTATTTCGAGACCGCCATTCGCCGCGCCATCGCCCTGCGCCGGGACCTCTTTAAACTCGACGAGACCACCGATGCCTACCGCCTGATCGGCTCGGACGGCGACGGCCTCAGCGGCCTCATGATCGACCGCTATGGAGATACCCTGCTCTGCGAGATCTACTCCCTCGGCATCGCCCAACGTCTCCTCGGCTGGCTCCCGCTCATCCACGAACTCGCCGGCACGAAATTCGCCCGCGTTCACGTCGATCACGATCTCGGTTCCCTCGAAGGCATCAAACCGTCCCTCTTCAACGAGACCAACGCCGCCGCCCCGACCAAGGTAAAAATCCGCGAGCATGGCATTCGTTACGAAGTCGATTTTGCCGAAGGCCACAAAACCGGTTTCTTCTGTGACCAACGCGAGAATCGCCGCGCCCTCGCGCGCTTCACCAAGGACGCCCGGGTCCTCGATTTGTGCTGCTACACGGGCGGCTTTTCCCTCAACGCCAAACTCACCGGCGGCGCCGCGGACGTCACGTGTGTCGACCTCGACGAGGTCGCTCTCGCCCAAGCCAAACGCAACGCCAACCTTAACCAGGCGCGCCTGAAGTTCGTCCACGCCGACGCTTTCGCCTATGCCCGCCAGATGCAGCAAAACGGCGAGAAATGGGACGTCATCGTGCTCGATCCGCCGAAATTTATCTTCACCCGCGAACTCGCCGGCAACTGGGAGGGCCGGCAGAAATACGAGGACCTCAACCTTCTCGCCATGTCACTGCTCAAGCCCGGCGGCGTGTTCGTGACCTGCTCCTGTTCGGGCCTGCTTTCGACGGAGGACTTTGAGAGCCACGTTATCAAAGCCGCACACCGGCAACAACGCCGCCTCCAATTTTTCGACCGCACCGGCGCCGGCGTGGATCACCCCGTTTACTCCAACTGCCTCGAAAGCCGTTACCTGAAACTCCTTTGGGCGCGGGTTTTTTGATCCCGGAGGCGCCCGTCGAATCTTATGGCTGATCTCGATCATCTTTTTGCCCAGAACCGGACTTGGGCCGGCGCAATCAAACACCGCGACCCGGAGTTTTTTCAAAAGCTCTCGCGCCAACAGAATCCGGAGCACCTCTGGATCGGCTGCTCCGACAGTCGCGTGCCAGCCAACGAAATTATCGGCCTGCTACCCGGCGAGGTCTTCGTCCACCGTAACATCGCCAACGTCGTTGTTCACACCGATCTGAATTGTCTCTCGGTCATTCAATACGCGGTCGATGTCCTCCGCGTGAAACACATCATGGTCGTCGGACACTACGGTTGCGGCGGCGTCCGCACCGTGTTGCGCTGCGAACGCGTCGGGCTGGCCGACAACTGGCTCCGCCACGTCCAAGACGTACGCGAGAAACACGAATGCCGTTTGCGCGATCTGCCCGACGAGACCGCCCGCTCCAATCGGCTCTGCGAACTCAACGTCATCGAACAGGTCGCCAACGTCTGCCAGACCACCATCGTCCAAGACGCTTGGGCGCGTGGCCAGCAACTAGCGATTCATGGGTGGATTTACGGGCTGCACGACGGTCTCCTCCGCGAGCTATGCCTCGATATTTCCCAACCCGACCGCTTGGCCCCGGCGCACGCCGCGGCCATCGCCGGGCTCTCGCGCCCCATCTAGCGTTTGAATCTGGCCCCGGTTAAAGCTAAAAACGGCGATTGAACCACGGATAGACACGGATAGCTGCGAGCCAACCGGCTTCACGTTGCGGGTGAAACGGTCGATGTTTTTAAGTGCTCAGTATCCGCGTTCATCCGGGTCTATCCGTAGTTCAACTGCGGTTTTTAGATTCAAGGATCACGCCATCGAGCGCGCCGTAAACGAGCCGTGGGACATCGTCTTCATCGATCTTCGTATGCCGGGTATCGATGGCTTGGAAACGACCCGGCGCATCCGCCATCGCCTTGCTGGCCGACCGCTCCTCATTGTCGCGATGACGGCCAACGCCATGGACGACGACCGCGCCGATTGCATGGCCGCCGGCATGGATGATTTTGTCACCAAACCCGTCAAGCAGGCCGAACTGCGAAAACGCTTGGAAGGCTGCCTCAAGCCGCCCGCGTCCCGGCGCTAAACGCCTCCGTTCACGAGACACAAAAAACCCGCAGCGAACGCTGCGGACTGAAGATAAACGCGACTTCAGAGCTGATTAGCTGCGGCCGAGGTAGCTTCCATCCTCGGTGCTGATCTTGATGATCTCACCTTCTTTGATGAAGAGCGGTACCTGCACGACCAATCCCGTCTCAAGTTTCGCGGGCTTCTGCACGTTGCTGGCGGTATCGCCCTTGATGCCCTCGGAGCTTTCAATGACTTTTAGGGCTACGGTCGAGGGCAGTTCGATGGAAAGAGGCTTCTCATCAACGAAGAGCACATCAACCCGCCCGCCCGTCGTCAGATAATTCTTCGCATCGCCCAAGAGCAGCGCACTGAGCTCTACTTGCTCATACGTGTCGGGATCGATGAACGCATAGGCATCGCGGTCAGCGTAGCTGTATTCGAGCGATTTCTTCTCGGTCGGCAGCACTTCGATGGTGTCCGTCGAAGCAAAACGTTGGTCGAGAGCTTTGCCGTAGCGCAGATTCCGCATCTTAATTTGCACGAACGCCCGCAAATTACCCGGCGTGCGGTGCTGCGTCTCCATCACGAGATGCGGCTCATTGTTGAATTTGATGACTTGGCCTCGGCGAATGTCGTTGGCTGCGGGCATAACGTAGATGACTTGATGTTGAGGGTTGCGACGTGCGAAAGGAAAAGGGTTTAACGGTCGAGCTTTCGCACTGTCAAGGCCCGCATCGGCTCCGCCCGCCCGAGGGTAATCCACGAGCCGCCGTTTAACTGATCACGCCCTTGACCACGCTGCCATGCACGTCGGTCAAACGGTAATTTCGGCCCTCAAAACGGAAGGTCAGCCGCTCATGGCTGAACCCGAGTTGGTGCAAAAGCGTCGCTTGCAGGTCATGGACGTGAACCTTGTCCCGCACGACGTTGAAGCCGAGTTCGTCGGTCTCGCCGTAGGAGAGTCCGCCTTTGATCCCGCCGCCGGCCAAAACCATCGTGTAACAGTCCGGGTAGTGGTCGCGACCCAGAATCTCACCGGCCGAGGTGCGCCCTTCACGGAACGGAGTGCGGCCAAATTCGCCGCCCAACACGATCAACGTTTCGTCAAGCAGGCCGCGTTGGCGCAGGTCATTGATCAACGCCGCCACGGGCTGATCCATGGTGCGGCACTTCTTCGTCAGGCCGTCGCGGATGTCCTCTCTCTCGCTCGTCCCGTGAAAATCCCAGCCCCAATCGAAGAGTTGCACGAAACGCACTCCCTGCTCCACCAAGCGCCGCGCGAGCAGACAATTGTTGGCAAAACTCGATTCGCCCGGTTGCGCGCCGTAGCTGGCGATCGTCGCCGGAGTTTCCCGCGAGATATCCATCACTTCGGGCACGGACATCTGCATCCGGTAAGCGAGCTCGTATTGGGCGATTCGCGTGCGGGTCTCAGGATGGCCGAGTTCGCTCGCCTGCAGTTCGTTCAATACCTGCAAGGCATCGAGGCTTTCACGCCGCAAATCGCGCGTGAAACCCGCCGGATCCGAGACATACAGCACCGGGTCGCCCTTGGATCGGCACTGCACACCTTGAAACACCGAGGGCAAAAACCCGCTGCCGTAGGAATTCTTGCCGCCATTCGGCTGCACGCCACTCGAGATCAACACCACGAAACCGGGCAAATTCTGGTTCTCGGTGCCAAGGCCGTAGGTCACCCACGATCCCATCGAGGGACGGCCGGGGCGCGGCGACCCGGAGAGCAAAAGCAACTCTGCCGGCGCGTGGTTGAACTGGTCGGTGTTCATCGAGTGGATGATGCACAACTCGTCGGCTACAGTATGGAGATGAGGAATCGCGTCCGACATCCACTGACCGCTTTTCCCGTATTGGGCGAACGTTCGAGGGCTTCCCATCAGCTTTGGCTTCCCCGCCGTGAAAGCGAATTTCTTGCCCTTGATAAACTCATCCGGGCAATCCTGCCCATCGCGCTTCACCAACTCGGGCTTGTAGTCGAAAAGGTCCAGGTTCGGCGGCGACCCCGTGAGGTGCAGATAGATCACGCGTTTCGCCTTCGGCGCAAAGTGGGGCAAGCGCGCCGCCAACGGATTCACCGCCGCCATACCCGTCGGCGCCGCCATCGCGTTGCGCCCAAGCAGCGCACTCAACGCAATCGCACCGAGGCCCGCGGCGGACTCTTTGAGAAAATGACGCCGAGTCGTGTGGCGCAGGGAGTCGAGGTAGGGATTCATAGAGCGAACGCGGTTCAGGGCTTCATCAAGAATTCGTCGAGATTGAGCAGGACATTGGCGACCACCGTCCACGCGGCGAGATCCGCCACATCTGCGCCCGGCGGCAACGGCCCCAGGGGGTCCGTGGCGATCTGCCGCGCCCGAGTCGCATCCCCGGTGAACCGCGCTCGCGTCCGCTCCAACAGGGCCAGCATCTCCCGTTGCTCGATCGGCTTTGGCGCTCGTGCCAACGCGAGCCGGAACGCCGCGTTCAATCGATCCTCCGGTGTCCCGCCTTGCGCGGCGAGGCGACGGGCCAGCGCCTGCGCCGCCTCGATGTAAACCGGATCATTCAACGTCACGAGCGCCTGCAACGGCGTATTGGAGCGTTCCCGCCGCACCGTGCAGACCTCGCGGCTGGGCGCATCAAACGTCGCCATCGAGGCATACGGATTCGAACGTCGCCAGGTCGTGTAGAGTCCGCGCCGATAGCGGTCCTCCCCGGTGCTGGTCTCCCAATCGAGCCCCGAGCCGAACGCCGCGCTCACGCCCATTTTGGGCTGGGGCGGATTCACCGGCGGGCCATACATTTTGGCACTCAGTAATCCGCTCACCGCGAGCGTCTGATCGCGGATCATCTCGGCCGAAAGCCGAAACCGCGGCCCGCGCGCGTGCAATTGATTGTCCACATCCCGCGCCAACATTTCGGGTATGATCCGCGACGACTGCCGATAAGTCTGGGAGGTTACCATCAGCCGCAGCAGGTGTTTCACGTCCCAACCGCTCTCGCGAAACTCCACCGCGAGCCAATCAAGAAGCTCCGGATGCGAGGGCAGATCACCTTGGCTGCCAAAATCCTCACTCGTCCGCACTAGGCCGAGACCGAAGATATTCTCCCAGAATAAATTTGAAATCACCCGGGTCGTCAGGGGATTGCTCGGATCTAGCAACCATTGGGCAAGCCCCAGACGGTTCGAAGCCGCTCCCGTCGGGAGGGGATGCAACGCCTCCGGTGTGCCCGGCGAGACTTCCTCGCCCAGATCGAGGTAGTTCCCGCGACGGTGGATCTGCGTCGTGCGGCGCGCGCTACCCACCACCTCCGACATGACCGGCACCGTCGTGCTGGGCTTCACTGCTTCGAGTTTCGCCAACAAAGCCGCGTGCCGTTCACGCTCGGGCTGCAAGCCCGGCGCGACGGTCATATAGTGAGAGGTCACCGTCTCGTTCTCAGCTGCCGAGCGCTCGCCGGGTGCGCGCGCGATCAACGCCAACACCGGCGGTGGCGTCCGAACGATCTCGTTGGCCCGAACGTCGCTCGATGTCGCAATACGGAACGCCCGCAAGGTGGCGTGCTTTCGATTGGAGAATTGTTCAATCGTCACTTTCAACTGCCCGCCCGCCGGCACCACCACCGGCTTTTTAGGCAAAAGCGCGAGGGTGTGGGCCGTCGTAGTCGCCCCGCCCACGGACCAGCCTTTCTCTTTGCCAGCTTTGTTCAAAACCGTGTTCGCCGCGAAACCTTCGGCAGTAAAGTCTGCGTGCGCCGAAACAAAAACGATCGAGCTCACTTCGCTCACTACCAATGCCTCATTCTTGACCGGGGCGGTTTCCAGCGTGGTGGACCACACCGGAGTTCGCTGCGCATCAAGGACCGTGATCTTCGCGCCGGCGAGACGTGCTCCGTAGTCGCCATCCGTGCGGTTCCAAATAACCACGCGCTCCACCGACCGCTCCGTCACTTGGTCGTTCTTCAAGTCGAGCTCCCACCATGGATTCTCCGAGCGCAGGGTGAGCGTCGTCGTTTTTGCCTGCACCAAATCGCCATTGGTTTTCCCGTCGATGGCGAGAGCTGAAACCGCCTCACCGTCGGTGCTGCTCTGGCTCGCCCGACCGGCCGGCGCGATGTTCTCGTCGCCCTCGTAAACTTGCACCTCGGCCAACGACAACACGCGGTCGTTTCCGGGTAACTCAATCCGAAGAAAGCGACCGGAGATTTCAGGCTTACCCGCCGGGATCACTGCGGCCCGCACGCGCGTGACTACGAATTCGCCCGTGTCCTTCGTTGGCAGCGCCTCGACCCTGAGAGCCGTCAGCGTCTGTTCCGCCTCGGTCACCGTTCTGAGCGTGTAAATGTCCCTTTCGCCTTTGCGCTCAACTCCGATCACCCCGTCGCTCCCGACGGTCATCGCCGCACCCGCTTTCGAAACCAGACCCGTCGGTCTCAGACCCGACCACCCGAGCCCCGGCTCGAACCGTTTTTCCCAAGCGGGTTGCGCGGCCAACAACTCGGGCGTCCGGGCGCTCAACGTCGGCTGGATCGCTGCGATCTGACCTTCGAGTTCCTTCCTCTCTTTTTTTTGCTCCGTGGTGAACAGCCCGAGCACCGGCGATTCGTCTTTCTGGTCGTTGTCCGCGGTGTTGTTGAAAATCGCAAAAAGCCGGAAGTAATCGGTATGGGTAAACGGATCATATTTATGCGTGTGGCACTGGGCGCAGGCCATGGTTGAGCCCATCCAGACGGTCATCGTCGTGTTCACGCGGTCCACCACGGCGACGTTGCGAAACTCTTCGTCGATCGTGCCGCCTTCGCTGTTGGTCGGCGTGTTGCGGTGAAACGCCGTGGCCACGAGTTGCTCATCCGTCGGGTTCGGCAGCAGGTCCCCCGCGAGTTGTTCGGTGGTGAACTGGTCGAACGGTTTGTTGGAGTTGAACGCCCGGACGAGATAATCCCGATAAGCCCAGATCGTGCGCAACGGATCGTCCGCATATCCGGCCGAGTCCGCATAGCGCGCCTGATCGAGCCAGAGGCGCGCCCAATGTTCGCCGAAAGCCGGTTGCGCCAACAGGCGGTCGACCATGCGTTCATAAGCACCCGGAGCGGCATCCTGCTCGAAATGTTGCACATCGGCCGGAGTCGCGGGCAGGCCGGTCAAATCCAACGCCACCCGGCGCGCAATCGTGGCGCGCTCGGCCTCAGGTGCCGGCGAAAGTTTCTCGCGTTCCAGTCGGCTGAGAATGAAGCGGTCCACCGGATTCGCTCCCCAAGTCACATCGCGCACCTCCGGGAGTGTCGGTCGCTTCGGCGCGACGTAAGCCCAGTGCGGTGCATACGGCGCACCTTGCTCGATCCATTTTTTGACCAGCTCTTTTTGCCGCGACGTGAGTTTCTTGTTGGATTCCGGCGGAGGCATCACCTCCGTCTCGTCGGCCGTCATGATTCGCACCAGCAGTTCGCTTTCGTCCGGCCGCCCCGGGACGATGGCCGCAAACCCATTCATGACCGCGAGCGCGCCTTCCCGCGTGTCCAACCTCAGCCCGCCCTTGCTCCGCTCGCCACCTTTGCGATCGTCGGCATCCGGTCCGTGACAACGAATGCAGTTCTCCGAAAGGATCGGCCGAATGTCCCGGTTGAAATCGATCGTTTCGGCCACCGGTGTCGCGGCGCCAAGCACTCCGGAAATCCCACCCACCGCACCCAAACATGCCGTCAAAACGAATAACCGGAGGGTTGCTTGGGGGCGGGAACTCACCATGCCGCTTTCAGTGATTCAGGGCGCTCCCGGTGGCAAGTCGCACCGCCAAATTTTTTCATGAAATTTCGCCACCCTAGACCGCTGCTCAGCTTTCAGGCCGCCTTCCCGAAAGGCCACCGCTGACGACGCCGCGGCGCCGGAGCTTACGCTTTTTCCATGCTGCTTAGGTTATAGAACTAGCGGCACCGAGTTCGGGACTATTCGGCGTAGGCCGCCGGTCATGTAACGTTGGCTTAAACGGTGGCTGCCACCACCGCCCCGGTGATTGGAAATCGACCCAAACTGCGGCCTCCAAAAGCCCGCTAAGCTAACAGCTTCTCAAAGCGCCGCGCCAGTTCCACGTCCAGCGCCGTCACCTTGCCACCGGCGTCATGCGTGGAAAGCCGCACCGCGACCGTCTTGTAAACGTTCATCCATTCCGGATGGTGGTTCAGCTCCTCGGCCTCGAACCCCGCGCGCACCATAAACGCCAGCGCAGCCCTGAAATCTGCAAATTCAAAGGTCTTGGCCAGCGCGTCGTGCTCCCACGCCCAGCCCGGCAATTTGACCAACTCCGCCGCAATTTTTTTCGCCGTCAGGGGTTTGTTCATGGCTCCACGCTCGCCCGGGCTTCCCCCTTGTCAAACTTCCGCCCGCCTCGCTACCTTCGCTTTTTTCGCATGGCCGAATCCATCCCACCGCCCGCTGTTTTGGGCCCTGTTCCCTCGCAGATCGCCCTCAGCATGGACGGCAACGGCCGCTGGGCCAAAGCCCGTGGCCTACCCCGCCTGGAAGGGCACCGCCGGGGAGTCGAAACCGTTCGCACCACCACGTTTGCGGCCCGAGACCTCGGCGTGAAAGTCCTCACGCTTTACGCCTTTTCGGTCGAAAACTGGAAACGCCCCCAAGACGAGGTCGGCGGGCTCATGGGGCTGCTCGAGTACTACCTCAAGAAGGAACTCGCCACCTTCGTCCGCGATCGCGTCCGTTTCCGCACCATCGGTCGCACCGCCGACCTCCCGGCCAATATCCAAAAGCTGCTCAACGACACCACCGCCGCCACGCAGCACTTCTCCGATTACACCCTTGTTCTCGCGCTTAACTACGGAGCCCGCACCGAGGTCGTTGACGCCGCCCGCGCCTACGCCGCCGCCGTTGCCGCCGGCCGGGAGAATCTCAACGACGATTCTTGGTCCACTTTCTCCCGCTACCTCACCACCGCCGATCTCCCCGATCCCGACCTCGTGATCCGCACCTCCGGCGAGACCCGTATCAGCAACTTCCTTTTGATGCAGGCCGCCTACGCCGAGTTCGTTTTTACGCCCACGCTTTGGCCCGACTTTTCCAAAGCCGATCTCACTGCCGCCATTGCCGATTACAATCGCCGCGAGCGCCGCTTTGGCCTCACCAGCGAGCAATTAAAGCCCACCCACCGCTAGCCGATCCGCCCAGATCCGACATCCGACTTCAGATCGCCCCGCTTACGACTCTCAACGCGCAGCTCCCAGTTCCTCTCTTGATCAAACGCATCCTCAGCACCGTCGCCCTCTGGAGTATCATCGCCGTCACGCTGTGGTTTTTCCGCACCTCGGGCGCGCTCGTGCTCATCGCGATCATCTCCGCACTCACGCTCCGCGAGTTTTTCGGCCTCATGCGTGGCGCCGGTTACGCGCCGTTCACTATCTTCGGCTCAAGTTTCGGCGTGCTCATCACGCTCTCGCCTTGGATCGAGACGGTCATCGGGCGGCCCGCCCACATCCTGCTCGCCCTTTCCACCGTGGTCTTCGCCGTCCGCCTGCTCGGCGAACGCACCCCGGAAAATCGCGTCGAATCCCTCGCCACCACAATCTTCGGCATCGTTTACGTCGGCGTACTTTTGCAATACATGGTGCGGATCGTCGTCCCGCTCCCCGGCGATACCGTCACCCCCGACGGGCGGCTGCTGCTTGCCCTGTGGCTCATCGCTGTCGCCAAGTTTTGCGACGTCGGCGCGCTTCTCACCGGCCTCGCCATCGGCCGCCATAAGATGTCCCCTCACATCAGCCCGAAAAAAACGTGGGAGGGTGCCGCCGGCGGTATCATCACGTCGATGGGTGTCGGCGCCTTGATTGCTTGGCTTTCACGCGACCACTTCCCCGGTCACATGACGCCGCTGATCGCCGCGCTGATTGCCGCACCGGTCGCGGCCATCGGCATCGTCGCCGACCTCGTCGAATCCGTGATCAAACGCCGCGCCAACATGAAGGACTCCGGCCGTAGCATCCCCGGCATCGGCGGCATGTTTGACCTGAGCGACAGTCTGCTGCTGGCCGCGCCGGTCGGTTATTTTTTCTTTGGCCTGCCGTAGCGCATGAACATCTCCCCCGCCCCCCGCAAACGCGTCGTACTCCTCGGCGCCACCGGTTCCATCGGCGAGAGCACGCTGCGCGTCATCGCCGCCCACCCCGATCAACTCGAGCTCGTCGCGGTCGCCGCCCGGGGCAATTGGGAAAAACTCGCGGCCATCGCATCCGCCCATGGCGTCCGCCACGTCGGCCTCTTCGATGAAAAAGCCTTCGCCGCCGCTCGCGCCCACCCCGCCGCTTTTCCGGCCGGCACGCGCCTCGTCGGCGGCCTCGCCGGCCTCGTCGAACTCGCCCAACTGCCCGCGGCCGATATCGTCCTCGTCGCCGTTGTGGGCACCACCGGCCTCGAACCCGCCCTCGCCGCGCTTAACGCCGGCAAAGACCTCGCCCTCGCTTCCAAAGAGATCCTCGTTCTCGCCGGCCAACACGTGCTCGCCGCCGCCGCGAAGAGCGGCGCGAAACTTCTCCCGGTCGACAGCGAACACAGCGCCGTCTTCCAATGCCTCGAGGGCAACCCCCACGCCTCCGTCCGCCGCGTCACCATCACCGCGAGCGGCGGCGCGTTCCGCGACTGGCCCGTCGACCGCCTCACCTCCGTCACCCCGGCCGACGCCGTCAAACATCCCAATTGGTCGATGGGCCCCAAAATCACCGTCGACTCCGCCACGTTGGCCAACAAAGGCCTCGAGCTGATCGAGGCCCAATGCCTCTTCGGCCTCCGCCCCGAGCAGTGCACCGCCGTCATGCACCCGCAGAGCATCGTCCACGCGATCGTCGAATTCACCGACGGCTCGATGCTCGCCCAGCTCTGCCCGCCGTCGATGACGTTTCCCATCCAACACGCCTTGCTCTACCCCGCCCGTGCTCCGGGAGTCGAAGCCGCGCTTGATTTCCGAAAACTGCTCACGCTCGATTTCCGGCCGCTCGATGAAGTTCGCTTCCCGATGCTCCGCCTCGCCCGGGAAACCATGACCGCCGGCGGCGGTGCCCCGGCCGTTTACAACGCCGCCAACGAGGTCGCCGTCGCCTCCTTCCTCGCGCATCAGATCCCCTTTCTTGCGATTCCGCGCGTCGTCGAACACACTCTCGGCCAACTTTCCCGCTCCGCCCCCGCCGATCTTCCCGCCATCCTCGCCCTCGACCAAGAAGCCCGCCGCCTTGCGAAGTCAGAAATCGAAAATCGGGAATCAAGAATCTAAAATCCTAAAATGGAACTCCTCTCCGCCGTCTTCTCCAACATCTGGTCGATCTTTCTCGTCGTCATCTTTTTCGGCGGCTCGATCTTTGTCCACGAGCTCGGACATTTCCTCGCCGCCCGGCGACGCGGGGTGCTCGTTGAGCGCTTCTCCATCGGTTTCGGCCCCGCCATTTGGTCCCACCGCGCCAAAGACGGCGTCGAATACCGCATCGCTTGGTTTCCTCTCGGCGGCTACGTTCTCCTCCCCCAACTCGCCGACCTCGGCCCCATCGAGGGTGCGAGCAACGCCGACGTCGCCAAACTCCCGCCCATTTCCTACTCCACCCGGATGTTGGTCTTCGTGGCCGGTGCGGCGTTCAACGTCCTCTTTGCCTTTATCCTCGCCTGCATTATCACCGTCGTCGGCCTGCCCGAGAGCAGCATGACCGCTACCACCCGAGTGGGCTATGTGGCCAAAACCCTGGAGGGCCCCGATGGCGTCAAGTCTCCCAGTCCCGCCCTTCAGGCCGGCTTCCGCGCCGGCGACATTGTCCGCGCCATCGACGGCAAAACCGTCACCGACTGGCAGGACTTGATGCAGACCCTCGTCACCACCTCCGGTCGCACCGCCGATGGTCAACCCCGCGCCGTTTTCACCGTGGAGCGCGACGGCGAGATGCTCGATCTGCCCGTCAATCCCCGCCTGTCCGGCGATGAAAAATTCCGCAAAGTCGGCATCGCCCCGGGCTTCGAACTCATCGCCTTTAAGATTAACCCGGGCACCCTCGCCGCCACCGCGGGCCTCATCGAGAAAGACGAAATCGTCTCCGCCAACGGTGTGAAGATCTACGGCACCGAGACTCTTTTCGAGACCCTCCTCACCCAACCCTCCGCCCCCGCCAAGCTCATCGTCCGTCGCGCCGGCGCCGAGGTCACCCTCACATTGCCCGCGCACACCGCGACCACCAACGCCGCCCTCGCCAAAGCCCTCGGCGTGGATTTTACCACCGGCTTCCGCACCACCCATCCGTCGCCCCTCAAGCAGATCGTCGCGCCCGTCCTCATGACGGTTCGCACGCTCTCCAGCCTCATCAACCCCAACTCCGACATCGGCATCTCCAAACTCGCCGGACCCGTCGGGATCGTCCGGATCTTCCACAGCGCCGCCGAGGCGGGGATCGTCGCCATTTTGATGTTCACGATCCTCATCAACATCAACCTCGCCGTCTTTAACCTGCTGCCGATTCCCGTGCTCGACGGTGGCCAGATGCTCTTCGCCACCATCGGCAAACTCCGCGGCCGCGCCCTGCCCGTGAATTTCATCATGAGCGCCCAAAGCGTCTTCATGGTCCTGTTGCTCTCCATGATTCTCTACGTGAGCTTCTTCGACGTCCGCCGCATCGTCCGCGACGTGAACACCTCCCGCGCCGAGTCCAGCACGCCTGCCAAGTAATCTCCGGCCATTGCGAGGAGCGCAGCGACGCGGCAATCCATTACTCCGCCGACGGCGCGCCACGCGCTCCACCCGCCATTCTCCATCCCGCCATGTCGCCCTACTGCGCCTCCCGTTTCCAAACCATCCGCCGTCACACTCATGAAGTCCGGGTCGGCTCCGTCGGCGTCGGCGGCACCCATCCCGTGCGCATCCAGTCGATGACGACGAGCGACACGCAGGACATCGCCGCCACCGTGCAGCAATCCATCGCTCTCGCCGAAGTCGGCTGCGAGATAGTCCGCATCACCGCCCCCAACGTCGCCGCCGCCCGCTGCCTTCGCGACATCCGCGCCCAGCTCGCCGCCGCCGGCTTCGGCCACGTTCCCATCGTCGCCGACATCCACTTCCTCCCCAGCGCCGCGATGGAGGCGGTCGAGCATGTGGAAAAAATCCGGGTCAACCCCGGCAACTACGCCGACAAGAAAAAATTCGCCGTCCGCGAATACTCGGACTCCGACTACGACGCCGAGCTCGCCCGCCTGCACGAGGCGTTCTCCCCGCTGGTGATCCGCTGCAAAGAACTAGGCCGCTCGATGCGCATCGGCACCAATCACGGCTCGCTTTCCGACCGCATCATGAACCGCTACGGCGACACGCCGCTCGGGATGGTCGAGAGCGCCCTCGAATTCCTCCGGATCGCCGCCAGTCATTCCTACGATCAGATCATCCTTTCGATGAAGGCCTCGAATCCCAAGGTGATGATTCAGGCCTACCGTCTGCTCGTCGCCCGGATGAACGAGGAGCAGATGACCTATCCGCTCCACCTCGGCGTCACCGAGGCCGGCGACGGTGAAGACGGCCGCATCAAAAGCGCCATCGGCATTGGCTCACTCCTACTCGACGGTCTAGGCGATACCATCCGCGTTTCCCTCACGGAAGACAGTGTCTACGAAATCCCCGTCGCCCGCGCCATCGCCGACAAAGCCATGTCGCTCTGGTCCCTGGGCGCCGGCCTCCAAACGCCGCCGCCCGATCAAATCGACCCCTATCACTTTAATCGCCGCCCGACCCAAACCCTCGCACTGGCGCCAAAAATCAAAATCGGCCCCGAGCACGCCCCTGCCGTCGTCACGCGCGTGGCCCTCTCCGCCCTAGCGAATTTCAAATCGCAGATTCCCCTACCGAAATCCCCCGACACCCCCCACGAGGGCCTCCTCGTCCCGGTCAACACCTCCGCCGATCTCTCTATTGTCGCAGCGAGCGTGAGCGAATGGTCGGCCCCCGACCGCTTTCTCGTTCTCGAACTCGCCCCGTCTCTCACCCCTGCTGAGCTCGAATCGACAATCCCCAAATTTCTCCCCGCCGTCCTTCTTCGCGAATTCACCGCCGCCGACTCCTCCGCTCTCGCCGCCTTCGCAACGCTTGCCCGCCGCCACGGCCACACCCTCGCCATCGCCGTCACCGCCGAAGACATCGCGGCACTCGCCCCTACGCTCGTTGCCCTTGGCGACGCCGCGCTGCTTTTCACCCTCACCGCTCGGCTCTCATCGCTCAACTCCTCGGCCCACCCACTCGGTCGCACCCGATCTCTTGCGGCTGCGCTCCACACCCTTGGCTCCCGCGCCCCACTCTGGATTCGCAACACGTCCGCCACCGCGATCAAACCCGATGATTCGTTTCTCTCTCGCCTCCTCGACGCGTCGTTCCTCACCGGCGGCCTGCTCTGCGATGGGCTCGGCGATCTGATCAGCATTGAGACCGAAACCGATCCCGTGCGGGCGACCACCCTCGCCTATAATGTCCTTCAAGGCGCCGGCGCCCGCTCTTCCAAGACCGAGTTCGTCGCCTGCCCCAGTTGCGGCCGCACCCTGTTCGACCTTCAAACGACCACCAAGCGCATCCGCGCGCAGACGGGACACCTGAAAGGAGTGAAGCTCGCGATCATGGGCTGTATCGTCAACGGCCCCGGAGAAATGGCCGACGCCGACTTCGGCTACGTCGGCGGCGCGCCCGGAAAAATCAACCTCTACGTCGGCAAGACCTGCGTGCAATACAACCTGCCCCAAGCCGAGGCCGATGCCCGGCTGATCGCCCTGATCAAGGAACACGGCAAGTGGGTCGACCCCGCGCCGGCGGCGGTCTAAGTTTCTCTTTTGGTTCGGCGTCTTCGCGTATCGCCAAACGCACTCCCCTTTCACGGCCGTAACATTCCTGTAACCATTTCAGGGCGCTTTTCCCTCTGAATTTCCGCCTCTGTATTTCCCCTCAAAATACACGAAAAAAGCGGTCAAATCGCCTGCCCCAACCAAGGGAAAAGCAGGCAACAAAAAATTCCAAAAAGTTATGCCCATAGGGCCTGTGAGTAACTTGGCAAAAACTTCGCCTTGTCATGCATTTTTGCTTCGCAGTTATTGCCCCCTTCGCCACCTCTTCTGGTCGGTCCGAACGTTCCTTCTCACCTCCTTTTTGCTTCATCCTGTCAGCCGCCCGCCGATAGCACACGCTATCACTTGGACAACAGTATTTTACATCTTTGCAATTTACCGTTTTCCCCCTGTTGGCCCACTCACCCAATTTTCCCGCCCGTGCCCCCGGATGTAGCCTAGAGCGAATGTGAAGAAAGAGCCGTCCGTCCCGCCTGTGAATAAAATCGCTCCCATCGCCCGCTAATGCCCACCTTGTCTCTCTCGCCCAGCCTTTGGGAAACCGTGAAATGTGACTTCAAATCGCTGTTTCCGGAAGATGTCTTTCATATGTGGTTCGAGCCCATCGTTTGCCTCGATACCAGCGAAGAACTCATCACGTTGGGCGTGCCCAACGAATTCGCCTCGATTTGGATCAACGACAACTACCTCGATCTGATCACCCAACGGCTTCGGCTCGTCGCCGGCCGCCTCGTCCACGTCAAAATCAACACCACCGGCGTCACCCCATCGGCCACCAGCGAACGCGCCGGGGCCGACTCCGCCCTCGCCCGCAGCCGCGCGTCCGCCGGCGCCACCCGTAAGGCCACCCGCTATGACGAACGCGGCCCCGCCGCCGGCCTGCTCAATCCCCGCAACACCTTTGAAACCTTTGTCGTCGGCTCCAATAGCCAGATGGCTCACGCCGCCGCCCTCGCCGTCGCCCAATCCCCCGCGCAGGCCTACAATCCGCTCTTTCTCTACGGCGACACCGGCCTGGGTAAGACCCACCTGATGCACGCCCTCGGGCACGCCATTCTTCGCCGCAAGCCCGATGCCCGCGTCGCCTACCTCTCCACGGAGAAGTTTACCAACGAGTTCATCCAGGCACTCCAGGAAAACAGCCTCACGAAATTCCGCCAACGCTACCGCCAAGCCGACGTCCTCCTGCTCGACGACGTCCAATTCCTCGCCAACAAGGAGCGTATCCAGGAAGAATTCTTCCATACGTTCAACGACCTCTTTGAAGCCGGCAAACAGATCGTCCTCTCCAGCGACCGCCGCGCCTCCGAGATCCAAAAACTCGAAGCCCGCCTCGTCTCCCGCTTCGAATGGGGCCTCCCCGCCGACATCCAGTCGCCCGACGTCGAGACTCGCATCGCTATTCTGCGCACCAAGGCCGCCGTGCTCAAATGCGACCTCCCCGCGCCGATCATCAATTTCATCGCGCAGAACATCACGAAGAACATCCGCCGCCTCGAAGGCGCGTTGATCAAGGTCGCCAGCTACACCGCCCTCACCAGTAAGCCTATCGACCTCGCGACCGCCGAACGCCTCCTGCACGACGTGCTCATGGAGCAGGCGCAGACCATCCTCACCATCGAGACGATTCAAAAACGCGTGGCCGATCATTTTCAGATCCGCCACAGCGACATGACCAGCAAGCGCCGGCCCAACAACATCGCCATCCCCCGCCAGATCGCGATGTACATCACCCGCACGCTCACCAAGCACTCCCTCCAGGAAATCGGCGACGCCTTCGGCGGCCGCGATCACGGCACCGTCATCCACGCCTGCAAAGCCGTGGACAACATGATGGAGCAAGACGCCACCACGCGCAGCAGCGTGGAATTCCTCAAGAACCAGCTCGGCCGCTGATTTGGCGGAGCGCGTCATCTTTAACGCGCCCAACGCGTGCCGGCGTAGCTCACCCGACGCCCGTTGGCACCGCCCGCCTTGGTCTACGCGCACTCGCCGCGTTGACTGCGCCGGACTCACGCCTATCTCTCAGCGCTTAACTTCAGCCACCGACTCTCAACTCTCCGACCTACGCCGACCATGTCCCTCACCCCCGAGCAAAAAACCACCGTCGCCACTTGGGTAGCCGCCGGCGACAACCTCTCCGCCGTCCAGAAAAAACTGCTCGAGCATTTTAAGATTACGCTCACCTACCGCGACGTCCGCTTCCTCGTCGACGACCTGGAACTCACGCTCAAAGACCCCGCCCCCAAAGCCGATGTGAGTGACGTCAGCAAGTCCGCTCCCGCCCCGAAGCCCGCCGCCGCACCCGCGGCCACCGGCCCCACCGATCTCCCGCCCGACGACGGCTCCGAATTCCCCGAGGGCGAAGAATCCGATCTTCCCCCTGAAGACGCCGCCGACCTGCCGCCCGCCGACCCCGCCGGTCCCAGCACCGTCACCGTCGTCGTGGACAAGGTGACCCTCATTCCCGGCGCGATCGCCGGGGGCTCCGTGACCTTCAGCGACGGCGTGACCGGCAAGTGGATCATCGACCAACAATACCGCCCCGGCTTTACGGAGATCAGCCAACCTGGCTACCGCCCCTCGCCCGCCGACGCTCAGGCCTTCATGAAAGAGCTCGGTCGGGCCATGCAATCCCGCGGTTTCTGAACCGCTCGGTAGATTAGAACTGCCCGAGCAGTCTAACCAGTTCCGCCTCGTCGATCACCGGGACGCCGAGCGCTTGCGCCTTCTCCAGCTTCGAACCGGCGTCGGCCCCCGCGAGCACGTAGCTCGTTTTCTTGCTTACGCTGCCGCTCACTTTTCCTCCGGCCGCCAAAATTCTTTGCTCGGCTTCCTCGCGCTTCAACGTCGGCAACGTCCCC
>SXGQ01304952.1_pt1 | contig 32532 bp, 23 predicted proteins | sample 3178371 | NCBI WGS metagenome assembly SXGQ01 (sample SAMN11356859, study PRJNA531348) | freshwater metagenome | isolation source: freshwater sample F1-20 | place: China: Fuxian Lake, Yuxi | collected 2017-12-25
CAGATGTTCCGCAGCACCTTCGCTCGCACCATCATCGAAATGGCCATGGTCCAGCTCAGCCTGCTGGAAAATCTCTCCGCCATCAGCGACCTGCTCTCCGGTCGACTCCCCACGCTGCCCGAACAGACCTCCGCAGCAGCCCCCGGGACACCACCATCCCAGCCCCCAGGCACGACGCCCGCCACCGCCGAAAAAAAAAAGCCTCAGAGCTGACTCCTGAAAATTCGGAACACCACACACCCGAAACCACGGCAGTCGCTGAAACTCCGGTTCCCGCCACACCCGCTCCACCGGCCCCGGCACTCGAACTCTCCGACAGCACACTCCCACAAATCATGCAGCTCCTGCTGAAATCCGCAAAACTCACAGCCGTAGCCGGACTTCGCATGGCACGCTCACTGCAGCTCGCCGGACCGGCACGAGTCGAGTTTGTGCTGCCCGCTGGAGCTGAATTCGCCCGCAAAGCCCTCGACTCCGCAGAAAATCGCTCCTGGGTCGAATCGGAAATCCTGAGACTCACCGGAAAAACCGTGGCCGTCGGAATCCGCCTGGCACCGCCCGATCCCCCCGCCACACAGCCCCCCGAAACCGCCATCAATCCCGGCACCACTCCAACCCAAAACAACAAAGCCGGCACTCAGGCCAGCCGGACACCCCCAAGCTCGCCCGCCGGAAAACCGCAGTCAGCCCCCGCCGGCAGCCAGCGTCGCGAAACACGCCGCGAACCTGATGAACCACCTCAGTCAAACCTCATCGGCGAAGTTGACCCCCGCCGCGACGCCTATGTCTGCCACGTCATCGAAACCTTTAACGCCACAGTGGTCCGCATCACGCACGCACCCGCCGCTCGCGGCACCAACAGCGATCCCGCATCACCGTAAAGGAGACACCACATGTTCGAAGGACTGAAAAACCTCGCCAGCATCGCCAACATGACTCGCCAAAGCGGCGAGATTCAAAAGAAAATGGCCGAGCTGAAAGAACGTATCGGACGCATGGAAGTGGAAGGCACCGCCGGCGGTGATGCGGTGACCGTCCGCATCTCCGGCGACTTCCAGGTCCTCAATATCCACATTCACCAGTGGCTGGTCGAAGCACGCAATCAGCAGCTGCTCCAGCAACTCACTCAGGACGCCACCAACAACGCCATCCGGAAAGCCCGCGATATCGCTGCTGCGGAAATGGCCCGCGTGGCGGAAGAACTGAATCTGCCCGGAATGCAGGACGCTTTCGGGAAACTCATGGGCTGAATTTCCCGACACCACACACAACGACAACCCTCTCACACGCAGAAACTGGATGTCTGAAATGGCTCGACAGCCCGAAACTCAGGATCACCCCTACGGTCAGTCCGTCTCCAGACTCATCGATGAATTCGGTAAATTGCCCGGAATCGGTCGCAAAACCGCCGAACGCCTCGCCAATCACATCCTCAATGTCTCCACCGCAGAAGCCACCGCGCTGGCAGATGCCATTCGCGATGTCAAAGCCGCAGTCCGCCGCTGCTCCATCTGCTTCAACCTCACCGAAGAACCCGTCTGCCGCATGTGCCGCGACCCGCGACGCGATCAGCACGCCGTCTGCGTCGTGGAACAGCCTCGCGATGTCGTCGCACTCGAATCCTCCGGTGTCTGGGGGGGCATGTATCACGTCCTTGGTGGCCGCATCGCTCCGCTCGAAGGCATCGGCCCCGAAGACCTCACGATCCACCAACTGGTGCACCGCATCCGCAAACAGGGTATCACCGAAGTCGTCATGGCCACCAACCCCACACTCGAAGGTGATGGCACCGCCCTGTTCATCACCAACCTCCTGCAAAATGACCCCGTCCGCATCACACGGCTGGCTCGAGGTATTGCGTCGGGCAGCGTTCTCGAATTTGCCAACCGCGAAATGCTGGCCGATGCACTCCGCGGACGACAGAAATTCTGATTCACATCCACGGCCCTGTCCCGGAACTGTCCCCGGCCCCGATCGCCAGACCTCTCAAAACACGAACAGCACCGCCTGCAGACAGAAAATCACCAGACCCACCGCCAGCTTGGCCGCCATCCCAATCAAACGCCCCTTCATCGCCGCCGCGCCGATCTGCGCCCGCTGCTCAGGTTCCGTCCCCGCCCACGCTTCACCCAGCCACGCTCCCGCAAACGCACCGCCCGCAGCGCCCAGAATTGCCCCAATCACACCACCCACAAACGGTATCGGAACCAGAACCGAACCCACCAGACTGCCCACCATCGACAATAACAACGACAGCAGCATCGCCCTGCGAGTCGCTCCGCGACGACTGGCCGCCGCAGAACCCAGCACAGTCTCCAGCACCTCCCCCAAAACCGCCAGAACACCCGCTGCACACACCGCCCACCAACCCGGACCACTCACACCGCCCGACAGCCACACCCAACCCGCCAGAGCCAGCACCATCAGCCAGTTCCCAGGCAGCATCACCAGTGACGCCGACAACCCCAGCATCTGCAACAACTGCAGCACCGCAAAAGACAGCCACCACGACAGCCCACTCATCGAGCCACCATCGCCAGCTCTCCAACCGCCGACACCGCCTGCGCCAACTCAGACTCCGTCGTAAACTCACCCACACTCAATCGCACAGCCCCACCCGCAGACTCCGTTCCCAAAGCCCGATGAACCAGCGGAGCACAATGCAGGCCCGCTCGACAGCGGATCCCAAACGCCTGCTCCAGAACCATCGCCGCTTCATGAGCATCCAGGCCGGGCACCACAAAACTCACAATCCCGCAAATCTCGCCAGGTACACTCGGAGTCAGCAAACGCAGACCCGAAATTCGACCAAGCTCCGCCAACAGCCAGTCCGTCTTCGCCACCAGATTCGCTCGCAGTAACTCAGGAGTTCTCTCCAGAACCCAGTCCGCAGCCGCTCCCAGCCCCGCTATCCCCGGCATATTCAAATTGCCACTCTCAAACTTCTCCGGCATTCGCTCCGGCTGCGCCAGCAATTCACTCTCCGTTCCCGTTCCGCCAAACTTCAACGGTGAGACCAGATCCTCTCGACCCTCACGAAAAACCAGCACTCCCGTTCCCAGGGGGCCGCACAAACCCTTGTGCCCCGGCAACGCCAAAAAATCAGCCCCCAAAACATCCAGACTGCAAGGCCAGTGACCAGCCGTCTGCGCTGCATCCACCAGCACCAGGGCCCCCCGAGACGCTGCCAGGGCCGCCAGCTCCGACACCCGCTGCACACGCCCCGTCACGTTCGATGCATGCGTCAATACCACCAGACGAACAGGACCCGCGTCCAGCTGTTGCTCCAGCTGCACCGCATCCAGCAAACCCGTACCGGCATCAAAACCCAGCAGATCCAGATGAATCCCCCGAGTCCTCTCGAGCCAGGCCAGCGGACGCAGCACCGAATTGTGGTCCAGCTCAGAAGCAATCACACGATCGCCCGCACTCAGCAATCCCAGCAGGACCGTGTTCAGACTCTCTGTGCACCCCGATGTCAGTACCACCTGACAAGGTGACGAGACTCCCAAAATCGCGGCCAGCGACAAACGACAGCGCTGCACCAGCAGCGCCGCATCCACCGCTCCCGCATGTCCACCCCGACCCGCCGCACAACCCGACCGCAACCAGCCCTCTACCGCTCGAATGACGGATTCCGGGCGAGGAAAACTGGTCGCGGCGTTGTCAAAATACATGCCCGCTTCCCCATCACTGCCCCGGCAGCCACAACTGACCACCACCTGCAGCAGGAGCCTCCGCGGAGGAACCAGGCAACCACAATCCGCCACCAGACCCCGCACCACCCGCCAAACCGCCGTCCAGCTCCGACAACAAATCCGTCGCACCAACCGCCGTCAACTGATCTGCCAGCAGCTCACGCAGCTCCGGAACCTTCATCAAATACTGGTCACGGAAACGATGCAGCAACGACTTCACTGCAGGATTCCGCACGTCGTCCAGCAAATACGACAAATGCCGAATGTCCAGCTCAAGGCGGATCCGGAACGCATCCGGACCTGTCACCAGACCACGCGCCCGGTCCAGCATGCTGCAGGCCAGCTCCAGATTGTTGGAAACCCGCGCCAGCGAGGCCCGCGTCTGACAGGCACTGACCGCTTCCGTCCAGTCCCCAAACTGGTTCTGCTCCAGAAGTCGGTCAAAACATCGCTCCGCCAGCCGCACATAACCCATCATCCCCAGACGACTGCCCAGCTCACGCAGATTCCCGGATGCCGTAGCCACGTCAATCCGCCCCAGAGACAGCGAATTGAATGCACCCAGATGAGCACTGCCGTCAAACGGAAACGCCGCTCGCGGAGGCAGCTGCAAACGCTCAAATGTCACCGACTCCGCCGGATCCATGTCGCGACGACGCAGCAGATCATGCAGCACCAAAACCGCAGCCGTCAGGCACCGACGCAGCTCCGGAACACCGGCAGCCTCCAGCGGACTGCGATTGCCCAGCACTGCCAGTGGCTGACTCAGCCACACCTCAACACCCGCCGACATCCCCTCACCCAGCAACCGACGATACTCCAGCGACGACATCTCGTCCGGACGCACATGCCGCAACTCGAACGGCAGCAACATCGGAGGCTCCGATGACACACGCTCCCGAACCTCCTCACCAGCAGACGTCACAATCAGGTCACCCAGCACCTCACGCAAAAACTGCAGCGATCGCTCCAGCAACGCTTCCGATGTCGTCACATCAATCCACGGCGATGAGATGTCCGAAGCCGCTGCCGCCTCCGCATCCACCACATCAAACACATCCAGATCCGCCAGAGATTCCGGCAATGCACTCAAACCCGTGGTACCCACCGGATCCTGCAGCAACACCACCTCCGACACATGATCCGTCCCCGGAAAATGCTCACAGTCCTCGTGATCGTGCGACTTCAAAAACCGCACATTCTTCGCGTCACGCAGACGAGAAACCAGCTCGGATACCGAACGCACCTGCAGCCGCGCCGTGACAACATAGACCCGCTCCTGACTCCACAGCTGGTCCACCATCTGCGCCAGCGCCTCAGCGTCAGTCGCCTGCTCAGCGTCAGTCAGCAACGTCGCCGCATGATGCAGTGATGATGCACCCTCACGATCACGACCGTCCCACAACTGACACAACCCCAGATTAAACCACACCGCACCTTCAGTCGGTAACTGGTCGGCCAAACGATTGTACAGAATCGACGCCGGTTCCCAGCAGCCCAGCAGACACAGCTTGCGAGCCCTCTGGTCCTGCAACACCACCTCGTCAGAACCGGCAATCGGCAGCAGACTCCACGTCGTCCTGCACATCGCCGGCAGATTGCGATCCCCCTCCACCGACATCAGACGCGACAGAACTGTCTGCTGAGTCTCCCCGCGAGATAACCGCAGAGACAGTGCCAGATGCTCACGACCCGCCAGAATCGAACCCCGCTGCAGCATCTCCATCGCCACTCGATACGCCAGACCTGCCACCTTCTCAGGATACTGACGCGAAGAAATCTGAAAGGCACGGTGCAGCAATCGACGAGTCGCCTCGAAACCCTCCCGCACCAGACGCAGCTCTGATACCAGCAGCAGCATCATCGGATGGTCCGGATGAGCCTTCAAAAAGTCGGCCCCCACCGCCACCGCATCGTTGTGCCGACGCAGGTCCAGCAATACTCCCATCAGCTCACGAACCACCGATTCCTTGTCCGGAAACCTCTTCTGCAGAGTCCGCAGCAGCTCCAGAGCCACCTCCGGCTGGTTCTCACGCAGAGTACTGGCTCGGGATAACTCGGGCAGCACGTCCTGACAACAAAACTTCAGCTTCTTACCGCTGCCACAGATGCACAATGCGTATGAGTCAAGAGCCATACTTCCCGGTTCCCGTTTCCTGAACGTGTTTTCTGAAATCACCGGCTGATCCGGTGCTGTTGTTGCAATTCGACTGCTGTTTCATCGTGATTTCATGCGTCGCCAATGCCGAGACAGGCGCGCCGCAGGTGAGAAATCTAGCAGAAGCGGGGCGAATGTGGCAGTCCCAGCAGCCCCGCGTTCTCAGAAGAAGTGCGGAAAGCAAAACCCCCGCGCACCTGCACCAATACCGCAATCCGCGAATTTCGCCGTTCCTCTCAGTCCAACAGCGATTCCAACGGCAATCCCGCTCCCGCCACACATCCCCCACCGATACCAGACTCCAGACCACCGGCTCGCATCCGCGCGTGCTCAGACCACGGGCCGCGACTGTCAAACTGCAGATACTGACGCCAGTATTCCACCGCCTCAGACTCCCGACCCAGACGGTCCAGCAACTGCGCAAAACTCAGTAACACGTCCGGATTCGAAGGATGAATCGCCAGCGCAGCCCGCAATGACTCCTCCGCCGCCTCAAACTCCTCCAGCTCCGCCTGCAGACAACCCAACTGCGACCAGGCTTCAATGAACTCAGGAGCCCACTCGATGGCACAGTAATAACGCTCCACCGCCGCCTCCAGCCGACCACCCCGATACAACGCATCCGCCAAATGAAAATTCACGTCCGCAGGATCCGGCTGCAGCGGCTCTTCACCACCACCCCAGCCCCCCGCACGCCGCACACCCAAACCACCCGACGCGCTGCCCAGTAAACACAGGGAACGCCGAAATACCGTTACCGCCTGCTCAAACTCCCCGCTCTCACTCAAACGACACCCCTCGTGAAACCACTCCTCCGCCGTCCACGGCTCCGACTCCGATCGCACGCCACCCGCCAAACCCGCAAATGACAACACCCCGCCCTCAGCAGCACCCGCCGGATCCCCCGCCCACACACACTCGCCATGCACACCACCAGAGCTGCCCAATTCACCACCCGACAGCACCGCCGGCAGACCGGATCCACCCTCAAAATCCAGCAGACGCTGGCCCGTGCGAGGATTCAAAACGCCACGCTCGTCCCGCAGCAGTATCTGATCGTCATGCACCAGCAGATTCAGCTGCGCCAGTGAACGATCCGTCCCCGCCAGCACCCGACTCAGCTCGCACAGACTCCGCTCAATCACCTCCGCCGAAACTCCCTCACCCAGCAAACCCGCCAGACGACGCGCTCCCGCAGCCTCCCGATAGTCAAACCACGGCAATCGCCCCACTGTCCGCACCGGACGCAACAGACCCAGTCGAGCCCACCGGCGAATCAAACGCACAGGGACGTTCAGCATCCGACTGAGCATCGCCGGAGTATGCGCGCGGCGAATCTCGTCCCGACGCTCATCCAAACCCAGCATCTGCAGCCAGTCAGACTCCGCCACGATCCGGATCCCCGCACCCTCCGCCACCAGCTGCAATGCCTGCCGCAGCTTCACCGAAGCTCGACCGTCGTCCTCCAGCGCCCAACCCTCCTCACCAATCACCAGCAGTGTCGTCCCCTGACTCAGCGCCTGCACACCTCGACCACCCGCCCGCTCCACCAGCTCCAAAGCTGCCTTGTGAGTCATCGAGGCCAGTGTCCCCGTAAAGGACACCACCTGCCCCGACAGCACACGCTGAACCACCACTTCTGTTGCTGCACTCAGGTTCACGATTTTGCCCGCTTCGCCGATCCCATCCCGCGGAATTTCCATACCCCCAATCAACGAAGATATCGTGACCGCAGGGCAAAAGGTAGCATCCTCGAGCAGTCAACGGGGTAAAGACTCAGGGTTGCCTTACCAACGCCGGCAAAACTTACCGCCGCTGCCTTCCAGAACACAGACAGGACATCTGTACATATGTCAAATCCCGCCAGCTCACAGCAGTCCCCCATCCAGGCCAGCGACCCGCAACTGTGGGCCGCCCTGTCCGCTGAACGCCGCCGACAGGTCGACGGACTCGAACTGATCGCCTCCGAAAACTACACCTGCGCCGCTGTCATGGAAGCCGCCGGCACCGTCCTCACCAACAAATACGCCGAAGGCTACCCCGGACGACGCTACTACGGCGGCTGCGAAAATGTCGATGTCGTCGAAAATCTGGCGCGGGATCGAGCCTGCCAGCTGTTCGGCGCAGAACACGCCAACGTCCAGCCGCACGCCGGCTCACAGGCCAACATGGCCGTCTACATGTCCGCGCTCGAACCCGGCGACACCATCCTCGCCATGGACCTCGCTCACGGCGGACACCTCACCCACGGAATGCACCTCAACTTCAGCGGAAAACTCTACAAAACCGTGCACTACGGTGTCCGCAGGGAAGACCACCTGATCGACTTCGATCAGGTCAGCCGACTGGCACAGGAACACAAACCCCGCATGATCATCGCCGGAGCCAGCGCGTACCCGCGCGAAATCGATCATGCCCGCTTCGCCGAAATCGCCCGCTCCGTCAATGCCCTCTTCATGGTCGACATGGCCCACTACTCCGGACTCGTCGCCGCCGGAATCCACAACAGCCCCGTACCCGTGGCCGACTTCGTCACCTCCACCTCACACAAAACCCTCCGCGGCCCACGCTCAGGCTTCATCCTCTGCCGCAAAGAACACGCCGCCGCCGTCGATAAAGCCCTCTTCCCCGGCATCCAGGGCGGACCACTGATGCACATCGTCGCCGCCAAAGCCGTCTGCTTCGCTGAAGCCCTGCAACCCGACTTCCGCACCTACGCCGAACAAATCGTCGCCAATGCCCGCACCCTGGCCGATGCACTGCTCGCCGGAGGACTCCGACTGGTCTCAGGCGGCACCGACAACCATCTCATGATGTGCGATGTCACCGCCGTCGGACTCTCCGGAAAAATCGCCGAACACGCACTCGACCACGCCGGCATCACCGTCAACAAAAACATGATCCCCTGGGACACCCGCAAACCCATGGACCCCAGCGGGATCCGCATCGGCACCGCCGCGCTCACAACCCGCGGCATGAAAGCCGACGAAATGAAACAGGTCGCACACTGGATCCTGCAAACCCTGAAAGTTCACGATAACCCGGCAGCACTGGAAAATATCCGTCAGGAAATCGCCCAGTTCGCACAGCACTTCCCGGTCCCAGGCATCGCCACAGCAGGCTGATACCCGCCGACAGCCAGTCAGCACACCGGATAGTCAGCCCGAATACTCACGGCACCGCCGCAGCCAGGCACAGACAATCCGCGACGGCCTATCGGGTTTTCCGAAGGTACGGCTTTTTTTTCTCAAAATGCACTTCCATTTTCAGAATCAGAAGTCACAATTTTAAGCAACGCCTGCGCGCACGAACGCTGACAGGACGGGGCTGGTTAACCTTGGCTACCGAAGCCTGCAAACACGGCAGCTTTCAGTATAACCAGCCCCCTCCTGTCAGCGTTTTTCATTTCACGTGCCCCGCTAAACACGACAGCTGAAAAATAGTGTCGGGGAAATTTCAAAGAAATTTGAAATTCGAAAAAACCTACGTCACACCCACAAACATCCACGGTTTTTTCATCCTCAGAACTCCCGACATTCCCCGACACCCGACAAACACACCACGGCAGCGCGAACTGCCGTGGCTGGTGTACCCAGGATCAACCGAGGCCCGCTGCGCAGCACTGCGTCACAGCACCTTCGTGACACCCGGAGTCGCAATCGTGTAGGACAGGTCCGCGTTCGGCAACACCGGCGGCTTGTCGTCAAAACTCCGGAAGGTCTCCACCGGAGAAATCACCAGCGGTGACGTCAGTGCGTCCTGCCAGCTGACCTCACGACCCGAATACGTCGCCATCCGACCCAGAATCGATGTCATGCTGCTGTACGCACCATACTCGCCCTCCGCCGGAATGTCGCCCTTCCGAATCGCCGCAAACAAATCATGATGCTCCTGCTGCCAGCCGTCGTGCAGGTTCTTCCGCTTGCCACCCTCGGCCTTCGGATACTCCCACGTCAGCTTGCCCTTCGCATCAAAAATCTGACCGTCGCCAATGTTGCACCACCCGTTCGCACCATGCGCATACTCAGAAACGCTGTTCCAGCAGTTCCCAATGTGGCGGCACTGACTCAGCAGCACAGAACGATCCCCATCCTTCTCGTAGGTAAATTCCACGAAATGATGGTCGTAAATCTCGCCGTACTCCTTGCCGGTTCGCACCTGCCGGCCACCCTGGCCCTGCGCCATCGTCGGATAGCCGTCCATCAGCCAGTTGATCACGTCCAGGTTGTGAATGTGCTGCTCAGTGATATGGTCGCCGCACAGCCAGTTGAAGTAGTACCAGTTTCGCATCTGGTACTCCATCTCCGACTGCCCCTCCTTGCGCGGACGCACCCACACGCCCTCGCCGTTCCAGTACGCTCGAGTCGCCACGATGCGACCAATCGCACCGTCCTGCAGACGCTTGATCGTCTCGATGTAAATCGGCTCATGCCGACGCTGCAAACCCACCGCCACCGCCAGATTCTTCTTCTTCGCAGCCGCAGCAGCGTCCACCACCTTCCTCACACCCGCCGGATCCACCGCCACCGGCTTCTCCATAAACACATGCTTCCCGGCATTCACCGCTGCCTCAAAATGCAGCGGACGGAAGCCCGGCGGAGTCGCCAGGATGACCAGATCCACGTCCTGCTCAAGCACCTTCTGAAACGCGTCAAATCCCACAAATCGACGGTCCTCAGGCACGTCCACCTTCTCACCGTGCTGCCGGGACAGAGTATTCACGGCGCTGTTCAGATTGTCCTCAAACGCGTCCGCAACCGCCACCAGCTTCGTCGGTCCGGCCGTGTTCATCGCCTGGTCCGCCGCACCCCGGCCACGACCGCCACAGCCAATCAAACCAATCCGAATCGTTTCATCCGCACTGACATGCGCCGCACGCACAGGATTCAAACCAGCCAGCAGCGACGCACCCGCCGCCACCTTCGCAGTATCCTGCAAAAATCCACGACGCGAGCCTTCCGAGTTCTTCGACATCTTGCAATTCCAGTCAGTCTGAGGTGGGAAAACAGGAAAATTCGGGCAAACCCATGTCGCCTCTATCGGCATCCATGCTACGCACCACCGCCCGTTTCCGCAATTCCACGACACCCCCAATTCATCATTCACCCCCCGACCGAATCAGTTTCGCCAGATCCTGAGTCGACAAACGACTGGCCGCATCCGTCCCGCTCAACACCCCGTCCACCAGATCCCGCTTCTCCTCGTGCAGCGACAATATCTGCTCCTCCACCGTCTCCTTCGCAATCAGCCGATATACCACCACCGCACGCTCCTGACCCATCCGATGAGCCCGGTCCGTCGCCTGATCCTCCACCGCCGGATTCCACCACGGATCCATGTGAATCACATAATCCGCCGCCGTCAGATTCAACCCCGTGCCCCCCGCCTTCAGCGAAATCAGAAAGACATCCCCCACACCGCCCTGAAATGACTCCACCAGCTCCTGACGACGGCCCGCCGGAGTCGATCCGTCCAGATACTGATACGTCACTCCCGCGTCCTCACACTCCCGACGAATCAGCTCCAGATGCGATGTGAACTGACTGAACACCAGCGCCCGATGACCACGCTCCTTCAACTCCAGCAGCTTCTCTCGCAATAACTGCAGCTTCGACGAGCCCTGACTCCAGGCCCCGTCCACCAGCTTCACATGACACGCCAACTGCCGCAATCGCAATAACAAAGCCAGCACCTGCAATCGCTGCTCATTCCCCAGTCCTCCGGATCCCTGTTTCCTGTCGCCACCCCCGCCACCCCCGCCACTCCCCGCTCCCTCCGCTCCCGCCGCCGCACCACCGTCCGATAACTCGCCCAGCTTCGCCATCGCCGAACGCCGCGCCTGCTCGTAACGCTCACGCTCCGCCGCCGACAACTCCACCAGCAAATTCACCTCCGTCCGCTCCGGCAGCTCCAGCAGCACATCCCGCTTCGCCCGACGCAGCAGAAACGGCGCAATCACCCGCGCCAAAGCCTCGCGACGCTCTCCACTCCCCTCACGCTCTATCGGCTGCGCAAAACGCCGCCGAAACTGCTCCCACGCACCCAGCACACCCGGAGCCACCACGTGGAAAATACTCCACAATTCCCCCAGATGGTTTTCCATCGGAGTCCCCGTCAGGGCCACCCGCCAGTCCGCCCGCAACTGCCGCACCGCCACCGCCGTCTTGCTGTTGCTGTTCTTCACGTTCTGAGCTTCGTCCAGCACCAGCGTGTGCCACTCCCGACGCTCCAGACGCTCCACATCACGCAGCGCCAGCCCATAACTGCAGATCACCACGTCGCCAGCACCCACACCCTCCACCACCGATTCCCGATCCGCTTCCCGATACAACACCACGCGCAACCCCGGAGCAAAACGCTCACACTCCCGCTGCCAGTTGAAGCCGAGAGACGTCGGAGCAATGATCAGGGCCGGCCCGTCGGCCGCTCGAGCCACCAGCAGGGCCAGCGTCTGCACCGTCTTCCCCAAACCCATGTCGTCCGCCAGCACACACCCAATCCCCCACGCCGCCAGCCGACTCAGCCAGCGATATCCCTGCAGCTGATAATCCCGCAGCTCACCCCGAAATCCTCCAGGCAACTCCGCATCCAGCTCCCGCGAATCCCGCAATCGCTGCAGACACTGCTGCCACTGCCGATCCATGCCCACCGCCACACTCGCCGACTCCAGCTCCGCCACCACAGGCGCCGCCGCCGGATCCAGCTGCAGCCCCCCACGCACCTCCAGACTCACATCGTGCAATCGACGCAGCATCCGCAGAATCTCACCCTCCACCAGCGCCCACTGACCCGGCAAAACCTCAATCAATCCGTTCACCGGCTCATTCGACAACCCCGGCAACACCTCCCGCAATGACAACTCACGACTGCCAAACTGCACCACACCGTCCAGTCCAAACCAGTCCCGCTTGCGCTGCACCCGCACCTGCACATTCTGCGCCGTCATCCGGCCCAGCAGCTCCATCCGCACCGTCGATTTCCGATGCCATAACACACGCAGCACGCCCGCACCATGCAGCGCAGCACTCGACTGCACAATCCGCTGCACCTCCCCGGCATCCACATGCCGCCACACCCAATCCCGCAGCACCCGACCACCACTCAATCCCAGCTCCACCGAAAGCCGCTGAGCCTCTCCCTCCTCCCACTCCAGATCTCGCAACAAAACACTGCCAGCCTCGTCCCCGCTGCCCGCACCGTCTCCCCCCGTCGTCAGCCGCACCCGCCGGGAACCCGCACCCGGGAAATGCAGATTGCCACCCGAGTCCGCCAGACACAAGGTACTGTCCAGTTCTCCCCCCTCACGCATCTGCAGCAACAGCGCCGGCTGCAATCGCACAGGACGCTCCTCACCACCCTCCGGCAAATGCACATCCATCCACTTCTGCGCTTCATGCACCACATCCCACAACACATCCTGCTCACCCTCACCAAAAATCACACCCTCCCCACCCACACGCCGAAACAAACCCGGCCAGGCACCCTCCAGACGCACGACCGCCACCCGCAGCCGCTGCAGATTCACCCCCAGCAGGCCACCGTCCAGCTCATACAACCGAATCCCGCCCTCGTCCCCGCTCTCCCCCAAAAAACGACTCAGTGATGTCGTCAGCCGTAACCCCTCCGCCACAGACTCCACCCACAGCTCCGGCTTCAGTCGCTCCAAAGCCGCCGGCAGCCGGTTCACCTCCAGCTGACCCGTCCCCGCCAGCAACTCCAGCGCCGGTCGCAGAACCGTCCGCGGAGTCCTCCAGAAAGTCACCGGAAACATCTGCTGCAACCTGCGGTCAACCTCAGACAAATCTTCAGCAGACTGCCCTTGAAACGTCTCCATCAGCAACTCCCGATCCGCCACCCACCGCCGCCCCTTCTCCACATACAGCACCGGCCGCAAATCCGGCACCCGCTCCAAATCCGACATACTCACCGTCAGATTCCAGCCAAAACGCACCCGCGGTTTGTCCACAACGGAAAAGCTCTCAGGAGTCTCCAAAGGAGCAGACTCACGTGACTTCTGCGCCAATGTCCGCAAATGCTCCAGAAATCGCTTCCGCTCACGCTCCGCCACCGTCTGACCATACACCGCCACCTCAAACTCCGAACCGGCCGTCTTCAGCTGATAGTCCAATGCCGCCGCCAGACATCCCAGATGCTGACACACACGATCCGAACCACAACTGCACAATGTCAGCGTCCGCCCGCTCCGCCGCTCAAACAACAGCCCGCAAACAAACGTCTCAGCCCCCTCACCCACCTGACCCACCGCCGCACAGTTCGGATCAACCTCCCGCAGACGCACCCCCTGGCGCTGACGAAACAGCGTCCAACTCCCACTGCCCGCACTCCGCCCCGCACGTGACTGCTCACTCATCCGCGCCAACACCTGACGCCAGACTTCCAAACGCTCCCGACCAGCCGGCAACACATCCGCATCACTCACCTGTGCCAACTGCTTCAATGTCTTCAGCACCGCCCGCGGATCCAGCAGCCGCCCCGCTCCAGACTCCCCCGCCGCATCCGACTTGCCCGCCACTCCTGACTTGCCACCAGCAGACTTGCCCCCGGCATCCGGCACCGGCGGCCGGCCAGCAGCCCCCGCCTCCGTCGCCTTCAGGTCCTCAGCCAGTCCCCATGATGCGCCATCCGCCTTTACCTGCTTCCGTTTCCTGCCCTCGCTCGCCATCGCACTCACAATCCCGCAAAAAACAGGCCCGCTCAATACTCCAGCCGCATCTTCCCAAACACCCCGCGAACGGCAACCCACCACCCACCCAACTTCCCAAAATCTCCCGCCACACTGACCAAACAACGTCAACACTACGCCCCTCGCCCACAAACCCGCAACCACACACTCTCACAGGATTCTTGTCGTTCGCCGATCCATCCCACGCCCAGCCACCTCACCACCGCCAATACATCAGGACACACCACCAAATGCGCTCCGCACTGTTTATTTGCCCCGACAATTCTCTTCCCCACCCCGCTGTCTGCAACGCCCCCTCAAGACTATAATATCGCCGCAACCGAAGCAGCCTGCAGCCCCGCAGCAGCCCTGCAGCACTCACACCCGCGGACTTCCGTCCGCGGCTCGCCAGACTGAAAACTGAAAACTCCCAATGCTCACCCTCCTCTCCAGATCCGATCTCGCCGCCGCCGATGTCGTCGCCGGTACACGCCACCAGACCCACCTGGCTGTGCACTTCCGCCGACCACACCCGGATTCCCCCGGACAACTGCTCCCCGACGCCCCCGGTCGCTACCTGATCGCCTCACTCACCAAACCCATCGTCTCACTGCTCGCCGTACAACTGGCCGCTGCCGGCCGAATCTGGCTCAACGAACACCTGCGAACCTTCCGCCCGGATTTCCGCCGCGGACCACTCCGCACCATCACCCTCCGACACCTCCTCACACACTCCTCCGGACTCCCGGACATGCTGCCGGAAAATGAACAGCTCCGTGCCGCACACGCCAGCGTCGCCGACTTCGCCGCCGCAACAGCCACCCAGGATCCCGCCTTCCAGCCCGGATCCGCCATCAGCTACTGCAGCATGGGCTTCGCACTGCTCCAGCACGTCATCGAACTCACCGCAGAACAACCACTGCCACAACTGCTCCGCGAAACACTGCTCAGCCCACTCGGAATGCACAATTCGTGGCTGGGACTGCCCGCCGAAAATGCCCCCGAACTGCTCGCTCACAGCCTCCACTGCGAATTGCCACCCGGCCAGTCACCCCACACCGACTGGCACTGGAACAGTTTGTACTGGCGAACCCTCGGGGCACCCTGGGGCGGCATGACCTCCACCGCCACAGATCTCGGAAGACTGCTCGGCTGCATCGCCGACAATGGCCGACTCCCCGACGGCCGGCAACTCATTTCCCCCGCCGTCATCTCCGCCAGCCTCAGCAACCAAACCCGCTGCATGGCCTCCCTGCCCGCCGCAGACCGCGAAACTCGACCATGGGGACTCGGCTGGCGACTCAACTGGCCCGACCACCACGGCTGCTTCAGTGATTTCCTGCCGGAATCCGCCGCCGGGCACTGGGGAGCCACCGGGACGCTCATGTGGGTCGACCCGCTCTCCGGTCGCTGGTGCGTCATTCTCACCAATCAGCCGTTCGAACGCAGCCAGCGAGTCATTCAGCAGTTGTCCAACCTGATTGCCGCAACCGGGAATTCCAGCTAAGCTGCGAACTCCGCACTTCCGCGGCGGGTCACAATACTCATGAGCCCCAATGACGGTCGTTCCCTCGAATCGCTGATTCTCAACAAACTGCTGGCCGTGGATTACCAGCCAGTCACGCCCGGAGTCCTTGCGCGGCAGCTGCAGCTGTCGCGTGATCAGGGCGACGAATTTCGCGAAACCCTGACACAGCTCCTCGAAGCCGGCCGCGCCCGCCAGGACAAACACGGTCGCATCAAACCCCGCGGCTCCACCGGCTCAGCCACCGGCATTGTCAAACGAATCAACAGCGGCGCAGGCTGGGTCATCCCCCAGCAGCCGCTGCCGGAACTGCACGGCGGCGACATCTATATTGCCTCCCGCGACCTCGGCGATGCCCAGTCCGGGGACGAAGTGCAGGTCCGCCTGACCTCCAGACGGCGGACCGGAGGCCAGCGGTGCGGCATCATCGAAAAGGTCCTGAAACGAGCCACCTCCACGTTCGTCGGAACCTGGTTTGAACAGGGTGGGCGAGGCTACGTGCGGATCGATGGCAGCCAGTATCCCGACCCGATCCTGATCCCGGACAGTGGCGCACGCGGGCCGCGGCGCGATGACAAGGTTGTCATCGAAATGCTGCGGTTTCCTTCCGAACGTCGTGCCGGGGAAGCCGTCATTACGCAAATCCTCGGCAAACGCGGTGATCCCGGCATCGACACCAAAACCGTCATTCACAGTCTTGGCCTGCCCATCGAATTCCCGGAACCAGCACTCGCTGAAGCCCGCGCCGCAGCCACACGTTTCGATGAAGATCAAATCGCCGACCGCACCGATCTGACCGGTGAAACCATCATCACCATCGACCCGTCGGATGCCCGTGACTTCGATGACGCCATTTCGCTCACCCGGTCAGCGGATGGCACGTGGCACCTCGGAGTCCATATTGCGGATGTCTCAACCTTTGTCACACCCGGCAGCGAGCTGGATCAGGAGGCTCAGAAGCGAGGCACCAGTGTCTACCTGCCCGGACACGTGATTCCCATGCTGCCCGAACTCATCAGCAATGGACTGGCCAGTCTCCAGCAGGATCAGATTCGCTGGACGAAGTCCGTGTTTATCGACATCAGTCCCGATGGATCGGTCCTCGGTTCAGATTTCGAAAACGCAGCCATCCGCAACTGTCGGCGGTTTGCCTATGAAGAGGTGATGCCGCTGATTCGCCAGCCGGACAGCGCGGCAGCACGGCGGGAAGATCCCCGGGTGATCCGGCTCCTGCAGCAGATGTTTGAACTGGCGATGCTCCTGCGCCGCCGTCGCACGGAACACGGGGCGCTCCAGATGGGCATTCCCGAAGTCGAAATTGATTTTGACAAAGACGGGCATGTGACGGGTGCGCACGAGCGTCATCATGATGAAAGCCACGAAATCATTGAAGAGTTTATGCTGCTGGCCAATATCACGGTGGCCCGTGCGCTGACCACTCACAGGATCCCGTTTTTGCGGCGAGTGCACGGGGATCCGGATGAGCTGCGGATGACCAGCTTACAGCAGTTTGTCACCGGACTCGGCCTGACACTGCGAAAGCCTCAAAGTCGCCACGAATTGCAGCAGCTTGTGCGAAAGGCAGCGGGGCAGCCGATCGAACGAGCCGTCAATTTTGCGTTGCTGCGAGCCATGAAGCAGGCTGAATATTCTCCGGAAGACCTCGGGCATTATGCCCTCGCGGAAGAAGACTACTGTCACTTCACCAGCCCGATTCGACGGTATCCCGATTTGACGGTACACCGGCTGATCGAGCAATTGATCCGAGACCGCAAACAGCCGCAGCCGGCGTTTTCAGAACTCGTACAACTGGGACGGCACTGTTCGTTTACGGAACGCCGGGCGGAACGCGCCGAGCGGGATTTGATCCGCATCCGACTGCTCCGATTCATGAGCACCCGAGTGGGTCAGGAGATGGACGCGATCATTACGGGCGTCGAGAGTTTTGGGATCTTCTGTCAGGGGATTGCGATCCCGGCGGAGGGCATGCTGCATGTGTCCGGGATGGGCGAAGACTACTGGGAATTTGACCCGGTCGGCCGCAGCCTGACAAACACCCGCACACGCCGACAGCTGCGGCTGGGTGATCCAATCCGAGTCATCATTGCGGCGGTCGACATTGACCGTCGACAGCTGGACCTGGCACCAGCCGGAAATTCGAACCGACGTACCGCACGAACAGCCAGCAGCGTCCCCGCCGGCCGCCCCGGCCCATTGCCGCCTCGCGAAAACTCAGACGGCAGAAAACCAGCCGGCAGCGGAAAAAACGGCTCAAAAAAATCGGCCAAAGGGAAGCAGCCCGGCAGCCCCTCCGGAACTTCCGGAAACGCCGGAAACGCCAGCGGTCCCAAACGAAATGGCGAATCCCCAGGCAGCCGCAACTCCCCGACCAGCAGGAAACGCAGCGACCAATCCCGCCGCCGCCGCTGAATTCCCCCGCGCTCAGATCCGCAAACTGAAAACTGAAAACTAACAACTAATCCCCCCCTCGCCCCCAACGGGGGTGAGGGGCCGGGGGTGAGGGGGCAAGTCCCCTTGAACGCCGACGCCACCACCATCACACACCCGACCGTGCGCCCGCAGCATCAGCGCAGAGGTCCCGCACCCTCGCGATCTCGACTCAGTCCGACAACTGGGCGATCACTCTCCCATCAACGAGCCCCCACCTGCGATTCATCCGTGCCAATCCGTGTTCATCCGTGGCCACAAACATCCGTGGCACCAGCCCCGGCTGCACCGAATTCCAATTCCTCCCGCGTTTCGCCACAATCACACTACCAGAACCTTCCACCATCACTCGGATTTTCCAGGAGCCCCCATGCGATCGCTCGCCCACGGCCTCACCCTGCTCACACTGCTCGCCATCAGCATCACCGACACGTCGGCCACCAGCGCCGCAGACCCGCCACTGCAGACCACCCACTCGCTGCCCGCCTGGATCCTCCAGAACGACTGCGTCAGCCTCGCAATCACCCAAACCGGCGGACACATGGCACCCGCCACATTCCACCGCAATACCCCGGCGCCCGTCCAGCCCTATTATGTCAGCCCCTGGCAGGATGAACCCCGACAGCAGCCCTTCCCCGCACCCGTGCTCAAAGCCCTGCGCGGTGATTTCTTCTGCCTGCCCTTCGGAGGCAACAATGTCCCGGTCAGTGGCGAATCACATCCGCCACACGGAGAAATCGCCGGCATGGAATGGAAGTCGGCCGGTCTGCAGCGTTCCAACACCATAACCTCACTGACACTCACCGCCGAAACTCAGGTCCGACCCGGCAAAATCACCAAAACACTGCTGCTGAAAAACGGACACAACGTGATCTACTCCACGCACCTGATCAGCGGCTTTGTCGGCGCCGCCCCGCTGGGACACCACGCCACTCTCGCCATGCCCGACGAACCCGGCAGCGTTCGCATCGCCACCAGCCCCATCAAATTTGGCATGACGTGCCCTGGAGTCTTCAGTGATCCAAAAAATGGCGAATACCAGCGACTCCAGCCCGGACAACGCTGGAACAGCCTCAGCGCCGTCCCGCAGGCATGGAAAGACAGCCCGGATGCCGACCTCACACGGCTGCCCGGCCCCGTCGGTTACGCCGATCTGGTCCAGATCTTCCCCGCCACACCCGCCAGCGGACAGCCGGCATGGGTCACAGCCACCTTCGCAAAATCCGGATATCTGTGGTTCTCAATGAAGGATCCGGCAGTCCTCAACAGCACGGTTTTTTGGATGGAACACCGCGGCAGACATGGCTTTCCCTGGAATGGACGCAACAACTGCCTCGGACTGGAAGACGTCACCGCCTTCTTTGCCGAAGGTCTCAAAGCGTCGGTCGAACCCAACGAACTGACCAGACAGGGAGTCCCCACGGCGGTCACACTGAAGCAGGATCAGCCCACCGCAGTGCACTACCTGCAGGGAGCCGTCCGCATTCCGGCGGACTTTGACGCCGTCACAACCGTGGATTTTGCCGCCGGCGAGGCCGTCTTCAAAGCAGCCTCCGGAGCCTCCGTCAGGGTGCCCGTGGACCACCAGTTTGTGCTCACAGGCAAACTGGCCAACTGATCCGGCACAACAGAAAAACCGCGCAGCCCAGGCAGATGGGGAAATCCTGAGAATATCCAACTGGCTGTTTTGCAAGGCTCTGAACACGCGAATCTTCCTATTTTTTCACCTCGTGATTTTTTCTCCTCAGAACGGTCGACACTGGCTGCCCTGCCTCCAACAATTCACCCGTTAATGGATGGCGAGTCTGTCTGTGGTGCTGCCACAGGGGATTCGCGATGGAGGTTCTCAAAAGGTGTTGAGGGTTCTATGAGGAAGATGCTTGTACTGGGGCTGCTGCTGTGTTCTTCCGCAGTGGCCAACAATCTGCCGTATTACGGAACTGTCTGGCAGAATGCTCAGACGGATCAGGCTCGCTGTGAAGCGGAAGCTCGCTACATGGCAGCTCGTGGTATTCGCGGCCATGTCGGACCGAACATCGGAAACTTCGAGGGCGTCGGCTGGGGCTACAGCTCCCGTCCAGCCACCTGCACCCCCGGTCGCGCCATGCGACTGACGGGTGACGCGGTGGCTCAGTCTTCGAATGGTACCTGGTATCGCGTCCGCAGCTGGCGTTAACCAGCCAACTCTCCCACTCTCTGCAGCTCGGGCATCCCGCCCGAGCCCCCATCTTTACAACGCACAGCCCGCGGCCCCCGCCGCAGGTACCCTCGGTTCCCCCAAACCTGTGCCGCTCAGCAAAAACGGCTTTCCCCGCCCGGGAAAGCCGTTTTTTATCGCGCTAACCCACACAAAATCCTCCCCTCGCCCCCAACGGGAAAGAGGCGTCGGGGGTGAGGGGGCACAGGCCGATTCCACCCCTGCAGCACAACGCCCCCGCCGCTCCGCGTAAGCCAAACAGCACCGAACACCGAACCACTGAAAACTGAAAACTGAAAACTGACAACCTACCCCCTTGGGTGGCATTTGCGATGCACCGCCTTCAACCGGCTGTGCTCAACATGAGTATAAACCTGCGTCGTGCGGATCGAAGCATGACCCAGCATCTCCTGCAACGCACGAATGTCAGCCCCGCCCGCCAGCAGATGAGTCGCAAAGCTGTGACGCAGCGTGTGCGGACTGATATCCGCACAACCAACTCGACTGGCATAGCGACGCACCAGCGCCCAAATCATCTCCCGATTCATCCGACGTCCACTGCGTGATAAAAACAGCCAGCCCTCATCCTCGCCTCGCACAGCAGTCTGAGCCGGCCGCTCAGTTTCCTGATAGCCGCGAATCGCCGTCACCGTCAGCGGATTCAGTGACACCATCCGCTGCTTGTTGCCCTTGCCCGTACAACGGCAGTAATTTTCTTCGAAAGCAATATCCACCAGCCGCAGATGCACCACCTCGGACACTCGGCACCCCGTCGCATACAGCACTGCCAGCATCGCCCGGTCACGCAGCGGAAAGCGGTCGGCCCGCGCCACCGGGGCGGTCAGCAGACTGTCCACCATCTCCGGGCTCAGCACCTTCGGCAGACGCTCCCACAGTTTCGGTGAACTCACCAGATCCACCGTGCTTTCCGCGATGATCCCCTCCAGCATCAGATACCGGAAAAACATGCGAATCGCCACCAGATTGCGGCCCGAACTGCTGGCAGCCAGCCCCAGCTGCTGCAAATGCTCCAGATACGCCGTTACCGTCGCCACCCCAATGTCGTGCACACTCGTGCGACTGCTGTTCTGGTTCCAATCGAAAAAACGCCGCAGATCGCGACCATAAGCCGCCAGAGTATTCTGCGACATGCCACACTCGGCATCCAGATAGCTCAGAAATCCGTTCAGCCATGAAGACGGATCACGGAAGGACGAAACGACGAATGCCCGACCCTCAGGCGGTCTTTTGCGTCGAGTCATGTCGGCTGCCTTTTCCATCCGCGGTCATTGCCAATCCACCAAATCCCCTGTTTCTCCCAAATCGACCCACCCGGCAGCCAATCTTCAGCGATCCCGGCGATTCGCAGTCATCGCGAGCTGTTTTCGCTCAGCCGGTCGCCCCGGCCGGGAAGTCGGTCCCTCGCCTCACAAATTACACCAAAATCTTAGATTTTTTGATCCATGCCGCGGGCATCCGCGTTCTGCAGGCCAGCCTGACCTGCCAGCTGACCTCATCTCAGGAATTCGCCCATGCTGGATCACATCACAGAAATGCGTAAACGCATTCTCGCCAGTTTCCTGCTGCCACTGCGGGACTCTGCATGGTCCATCCAAACCATCATTTCCCAAAGCGAGGACAGTCTCCGGCAGCACCTCACTGAGCCAATCACGTGGCTTCTCGTGTTTCTTTACTACTTTGCCAATTACTTCGTGATCACGTTTTTCAACAGCGCCCTCGTGGCCTGCGTTGTGGTTCGGGCGGAAGGTGGCGTCCCGACGGTCGCCACAGGCCTCCGTTTCGCCGTCAGTCGACTGCCACAGATTCTCGGCTGGTCTGCTGTCGCCGGTACGGTCGGCACTCTCCTGAAGTTCCTTGAATCCCGCAGCGAATCGTCCGGAAGATGGGTCAGTTCACTCGTGGGTTTTGCGTGGAGCCTTGCGACATTCTTCGTGGTCCCTGTAATGGTCGTGGAGAAAGCCGGGCCACTGGCAGCCATTCGCAGATCCATGGCAGTCATGAAAGACACGTGGGGTGAGCTGCTTGTTGCGGGCATCACCCTCGGGCCCGTCAAAAGCATCGGCGTCATCCTGTGCTTCCTGCCCTTTTTCGCCTGCTGCCTGATCAACACACACGCAGCAATCTGGTTCGGCGGTGTCGTCAGCCTGCTGACACTGCTGTTCGCACTTCTGGTGTTTGCCACACTGGACGCGATCTTCCTGTCAGCGCTGTACCTGTATGTCACAGACCGCGGAGTCGCAGCGGAATTCACTCGCCGCCAGCTCGCCGATGCGTTCCAGTTGCGTGCTCAGGAATAGATTGCATCGCGGCGGCAGCCGCCGGGACTTCATCCCGCACCCGGTGACTCGGCTGCAGGCCGGGCTGCCCAGCGACACAGCCCCAAACACTGGCTGGAACAGCCACATCGCAGCAGTCCTCGTTGCGACGCTCCCGCATCACATGGGAAACCCACCGCTCCCTGAGAAATCCGCTCCGATTTCAGCGCTGATTTTTGGCAGCACGCCGCTAAACTCGAAACAATTTCCGAAATCGCCGCGGATTTGGCCACGATACCGCACCAAAGCAGCCTCCCCCCTATGCCAGATCGCACCGACAACCCGTTTGCCGTTCCCCAGTCCCTGCAGCCGACCGACCACCGCCCCCAGGCCACCGAAAGCGGCCCGTACCGGTTCCCCACACTGGCACTCCGCACGGCATCTGCGCTCGCCTTTCTGCTGCACGCCGGCTTCACGACTCTGCTGCTGACCTCCACACCGGCAGATCGCTCTGCCGGCTACGCATTTTTGGGCAACGCGGTGCTGCTGCTGGCACTCGCGATCGCCTCCTGGCGGTCCCTGCAGGCCACCTTTTTCTTTGGCTGCAGCACCATCGTGTTCCAGTCCGCCATCACCCTCGTGCTGCTGGCCACCGGCGGAAAAGTCACAAACACCCTCCTGATCAACGGTGCCATCCTCCTGCCCCTGCTGTGCCTCACACTGCTCGCCCGTTATCTCGCCCGAAAATTGCACCATCCTCCTCCCCACAACTGAAAACTGAAAACCAAAATCCCCCCCTCGCCCCCGCAGGGGGAGAGGGGTCGGGGGTGAGGGGGCAACACACCCTCAACACCACCCAGCGTTTCCCTTCGCAGCTTCGCGTGAGTCCAACAAACTGCTCAGCACACCCTCAGCAAATATGAAACCCCGCACCGCAAAGACTTCACCCACTCACCCACAATCGGAATCTCAAACCGACAACTGACAACTGGCCCCCCACCCACACTCGTGGTAAACTGCCAGCTAACCCACTCCCCCACCACAACCACCCCCAAAAAGCCATGATCTGGGATCTGCACTGTCACCTCAACGGCGTCCCAGGACGCACGCCCGATGAACAAATGGCCCGACTCATCGAAGTCGCCGATCGCATGCACATCGAACGACTCATCGTCTTCATGGGCTCGCCCTTCAGCCAGGATCCCGACCCCGCAGAACTCAGACGACAAAACGATCAGGTCCTCCAGGCACTCAGCCACTGGCACCATCGAGCCTTCGGGTTCGTCTATCTCAGTCCCGCTCACGAACAAGCCAGCCTCGATGAACTGGAACGCTGCGTCGCCAATGGTCCCATGGTCGGAATCAAATTGTGGGTCGCCCGTCGCTGCACGAAATCACAGATCGATTCCATCATTCACCGAGCCATAGAACTCGAAGCCGTCATCTACCAGCACACATGGCTGAAAACTACCGGAAATCTGCCCGGCGAAAGCACTCCAGCCGATCTCGCCGCACTCGCCGCCCGTCACCCCAGGGCCCGGCTCATCTGCGGACACACCGGCGGCAACTGGGAACTGGGCCTCCGCACCGTTCGCCCGTATCCCAATATCAGCGTGGACCTCGGCGGCGGTGACCCGCTCAGCGGCATCGCCGAAATGGCGGTCCGGGAAGTTGGGGCCGACCGAGTTCTCTTCGGCAGCGATGTCGCCGGACGCAGCTTCGCCTCACAACTGGCGAAAGTCACCGGCGCGCTGCTCGAAGAACCTGTCAAACAGGCCATCCTCGGACAAAATCTTAAACGACTGCTGACGCCCATGCTGCAGCGGAAAGGCGTCCGAATATGATCACCGATGTCAATGTCTGGCTGTCCCGCTGGCCCACACGACGCCTGCCTCTTGACGACACCCCACAACTGGTCGCAACACTCAGGTCACTCCACATAACGGATGCATGGTGTGCCAGTCTCGATGGTCTGCTGCATCGCGATCTCAGATCCGTCAATCGCCGCACGGTCGCCGAATGTCAGCAGCACGGACCAGGGCTGCTCCGCCCTGTGGCCGTAATCAACCCCGCACTGCCCGGCTGGCAGGCGGACCTGGAAGACTGCCAGCAACTGGAAATTCAGATCCTGCGCCTGATGCCTGGCTGGCACGGGTACGATCTGTCATCCCCCCACTTTCGGCAGCTGCTGCAGTCGGCACAGCAGGCTCGCATGCTGGTCCAGATCTGCCTGCGTCTGGAAGATCCCCGGATTCAGCACACGCTGCTGCAAATCCCCGACATCGATGCCAGCCCGCTGCTGGCTCCGGAAATCACCAGCACCGGCTGTCCACTGATGCTGCTGAATGCCCTCGCTTCCACAACACCGGACGTCGCCGCGCGACTGGCCGCAAACGCCGGCATCGGTTTTGACATCGCCATGCTGGAAGGACTTGCCGGACTGGAACGCCTGACCACGACACTGCCCGGCAATCGCATCCACTACGGCAGCTACTCTCCCGTATTTGCTCCCCACGCCGCCAGCCTGAAGCTGCAGGAATCACAGCTGCCGGCCCCGCTGCAAACCCTGATCACCCGCGACAATTCCACCGAACTGCTCCGCAGCCTGTAAGACCTGCACGCTGCCGCAGCCACCATACACCATGGCCGGCGATCGCAGCACACACCCCCACCATGCTCTCACAACCTCACTGCTCAGCCGGCAGCAGGTGCCACCGTCGCCATATACTCGTAGCCACCCTGTATGCCCAGTGGCATGCCCAACTGCCAGTACACAAACAAAAACACAGTCCAAAGCACCAGAAACGTCATGGAATACGGCAGCATCAGTGAAGTCACCGTACCCAGTCCCGTACTCTTCACGTACTTCTGACAAAAGACCACCACCAGCGGGAAGTAAGGCATCATCGGAGTGATAATGTTGGTGCACGAATCGCCCACCCGATAGGCCGCCTGCGTCAGCTCAGGAGAAATACCCAGCAGCATCAGCATCGGCACAAAAATCGGTGACAGCATCGCCCACTTGGCCGATGCAGAACCAATCAGCAGATTCACCGTGGTCGACAGCAGAATCACTCCCGCAATCGTGACCCCAGGCGACGCATTCATGGCCTTCAGCTTTGCCGCACCCTTGACAGCCAGCAGTGCCCCAAAACCCGATTCCGTGAATGACGCAATAAACAGGGCCGCAAAGAACACCAGCACCAGATAATAACTCATGGATTCCATCGCTTTGCTCATGCCTTTCACGGCGTCGCGATGAGTCCTGAAGGTGCCGGACACAAAGCCGTGCACCAGACCGGGGATCAGAAAGAACACAAAGATCAGAGGCACGATCGAGCCCATCAGTTTTGCCGGAGCCGCTTTGTTCAGACTGGTCAGACGCTGGTAAAGCGCCCACTCCTCGCCCTCCGGAGGCTTCGCCTGCAGCGCGGAACCCGGCCACAGCGACCACACGGCCAGCAGCACAGTACACACCAGCACAGACCCGCCGGCGAGTACCATGCCGCGACGATCCTGAGCAGTCAGTTCGGGGAGTTTCGGCATCTGCGACGGATCCCCGTCAACCACCGAATTCTTCAGCCGCGGCTCGATCACAAAATCCGTGATCACCCAGCCAATACCAATGATCAAAATGCTGGAACAGCCCGTGAAAAACCAGTTGCACAGCGGATTGACAACATACTCCGCGTCGACCAGCTGAGCACCCGACGTTGTCAGACCGGCCAGCAGCGGGTCAATGCCACACGGAATGAAATTGGCACTGAAACCACCGCTGACTCCCGCAAACGCCGCCGAAATGCCAGCCAATGGATGCCGACCAACAGCGTAAAAAATAACCCCGGCCAGCGGAATCACCACCACATAACCCGCATCCGCAGCGGTGTGGCTGATCACCGCCACAAATACCACCATCGGAGTCAGCAGGGATTTCGGAGTAAACGTGAGCATGGTCTTGAGCACTGCGTTGATGAAGCCCGAATGCTCAGCAACACCCACTCCCAGCATCGCCACCAGCACCACACCCAGCGGATGAAATCCCACAAATGTTTCCGTCATCTTCGACAGAAAGTCGGCCACCTTTGCCGGAGCCAGCAGATTCACGATCTGGATCGGGTCCGTCTTGCCCGGCAGCGTCTCCGTGAACTCCACATAGGAAAACACAGCCGACAGCAGCCACACCGTGGCAATCCCGATCACAAACAGCACCGCCGGGTCCGGCAGCTTGTTTCCCACCCACTCGATCGTGTCCAGGAAGGATCCCAGTAATCCGCGCTTTTCGCCGCTGCTCGGCTGAGACTGGCTCATGAAGTGCTCCGAAGAAATGCCCTGTGACCGGCTGTTATCGCTGCTTCACACCAAAACAAAACAGATGACGTTCACCACGCAGATAGATGCAACCGTCCAGTGGAATCGGAGATCCGATCACCGGTTCCTGCAGATCGTGCTGCGACAGGACACGAAACTCATCGCCCGCCACATTCGCGACAAACACCACCCCGTCCTCACGCGGTGCATAAAATCGCCCGCCGGCAATCACCGGCGAGGAATAAAAATTGGTACGATGCTTCGGAAATGCGCCCTTCCATACCGTCTTTCCAGTCGCCGGTTCCAGACACTCCACCTCACCACCATCCCGCACCAGATACACCTTCTGGTTCCACACGGCAGCACTGGGAACAAACGTGCCCACATCAGTCCGCAGCCACGCGTGAGCACTGGCTGTGACGTCTCCTGAGCCATCAAGGCGGATCCCATGCAGTCGCGGTTTGCCACGGTCGTTGCGACCAAAGGCAATCACGGCCGTGCCGTCAACAATCACCGGAGTAGAGATGGAGGGCCACAGTTTTTCTCCGTCCGGGTTAAAGTTGCCGCAGGTCCACAGCAGCTTCCCGGATCCCGCATCATGCATCGTCAGATGCTCCGCACCCCACGTCAGTATCGTCTCCCTGCCGTCACGCATGACCACCAGCGGAGTCGCGTAACCGTGATCACCTTCCTGCGGAGTCTGAAAGTTGCGGTCGGTCTTCCACGACATTTCGCCGGTACGCTTGTCAAATGCAGCCAGCCACGATTCGCCATTATGCATGCGGGCCAGCACCACGTGAGTGCTGGTCAGCACCGGCGACGTCCCGTGGTCCCAGTACAAAGTATCCTTGCCAAATCGTTCCACAATGTTTGTCTGCCACAGCACCTTGCCCGCGAGGTCCACCGCAGCCAGAGTCCCGCTCTTGAAATACACCCAAATCGCCGAGCCATCACTGACCGGAGACGCATTGCTGCCGGAACCATTGCGGTGTTTGCCCGCGTCCTCTTGGTCAAACACGGTCTGCCAGAGCTGTTTGCCGGCCAGATCAAAGGCCTGCACAGCGTCCCGGCCCTCAAACGGTGATGTCACACAGAGTGTTTTCCCGACAATAATCGGAGTCGAACAACCCTTGCCAGGCAGCGGTGTCTGCCAGATCAGAGTCTTCTCGCTGAGACTGTCAGGATAGTCGCCACCATCCACACTGCCCGTATCCGCCGGTCCGCGCCAACGCGGCCAGTCCCCGGCATGCACACCGGAAACAGCCAGAAACACACCAAAAATGGCTGCACAGAAAGTACGTCTGTACCAGGTCATAACTGCAGATCCAGAGAACTGTTGGAACAGAAATGCGGCTCGAAACCACAGTATACCGCGAAAATTCGGCGATGGCGACTGAAAGCCCGATTCACCGACGCCCCTTCCGGCCCTCAGTCCCGCTCGCCCCGCACAGAATCCGCCGCAGGATCAATCAGCACCAGTGGCGACTCAGCACATGCACGATTCACCCCGACACCCACTGTGGCTCGCACCACCAGCGGCATGTTCAGCGGACCAGCCCCCGCCCCTCCAAAACGCAGCTTCAATACGCCCGCCGTCTCGGTGTCGTTCAACTGCACAGGCTCACAAACAATACCCTGCACATGACGCGGTAACAGCAGCTCCACCCGCAGCGGCCCCGCAAGGTCCGCACCACGCTGCACCTCAAACCGCAAATCAGACTCCCCGCCGCGGTTCGCCAGCAGCGAACTGCGCTCCAGACGCAGATTCATCCGACCAGGATCCACCAGCACAATGATCTGATCATTCTGCTCAAACGACGTGTAGCTGACATCATGCGAATGACCGTCCTCCGTCATTACCTGCCCCACAGCCATCAAACACGTGCGACTGGTACGGCCGATTTCCATCCACGGAGGCAGATTCACCGTATATTCGAATTCATTCTGCCCGGCAGGCACCTCGATCACCGGTCCCGTGACACCCTGCAGATGCCTCGTCTGCCGCTCAGCCAGTGACACTCGCAACGGCCCCTCATAGCCACCACGCTCGATGCGATACCGTCGAGTAAATGCAGAACCCCGAGCCGCATAGCGAGTTTCAAAGTCGCCCACAAAACGAAACGGAGTCGCCACAGTCACGGCCAGCCACAAATGACCACCCGCCGCTCCCGTCGCCGGCCCCTCGACTCGCGCCGGATACTCCATTCGCACCCCGTTCCATTCTCCCACCCCGCAGACTTCCACAGCAGAAACACAGACCCGTGCCGCAGCCTCCGCCCTGAACGTCAGCTGCGTCTCATTCCTGCCCGCCGCAATCTCAGCACCCTCCACAACAACACCGGGCGGCAGCCCCCTGACCTCCAGCGGAATCGCACCGCTGTGACCATGCAGCCGCTCTGCCGAGACTTTGATCTTTGACTCCCCACCCCGCTTCAGATTCAAACAGTCCGCCGCAAGGCTCAGACTGAACGATGGACGCAGAACAGCGGCATCACGAATCGACAGCCGATACGAATATTCCGGACCGCCGCGACTGTCAAACCGGTCTGACACTCGCACCGCATACACACCATCCTCCGGCGGTTGAAACAGCAACAGCGAATCCGGCTGACCATCCACCGCATTGTCGGATTCTGCCACCAGCTTCCCCGCCGCATCATACAACTGCAGCAGGCTGTCCAGCGGTGATCGCAGCTCCGCCGCCGTCAGCTTCAATTGTACCGCACTCCCCTTCTGCAGTGTGACAATCCAGTAATCAGCGTCGCCGGCACTTTGGATCCTTCCATTCAGCACCATCCCGGCAGACACCGACCGTCCCGACTGCATGTCATTGTTCGGCTCCTGCTCAGCAAGTTCCGGAAACTCCGAAACCTCAAAGGGTACGCCCGCCAGGTCCGGTCTGAATCCGGGTTCAGTGCCCGCAGGAATTGACAGCGTGCGACTGCTCTGCGTCAGCCCCACACCGGTCAGCTCCAGCTGCACCTCCGTGCCGGCCTGCGCCCCCAGGGGATAAACCGACTGCACCACCGGCCCCCGCTGCAGCGTCAATCGATAGACATAATGCTGCAGCCCGCCCTGCTCCGCGTCCCACACCCGCACCGCATACCGTCCAGCCCGCACTGCCGTAAAAACCACCCGCGGATCACGACCAATCGAATCGTCACACCGCACAACCGTCTCACCCCCCGGACCCGTCACCTGCAGCACGGCATCCAAAGGAGACTTCAGTCGCTGCGCTGACACCTCGCAGCAAATCACCTCGCCCGCATCAGCTTCAAATGTCCAGATATCAATGTCTTCGCGAGGATAAATGCGACCGTTCACCGTCAGCGGCAGAGTCACCGCAGTCGGCAGCGGACGACCCTCAATCTCCTGCTCCGTGATCTCCGGAAGATCACCCACCACGAACGGCATGCCGGCAGTCACCCCCTGAGATGTGCTGACCCGCCACCAACGCTCCCCCGGATACGCATCAGCCCCGATCTCCATCCTCCCCCGATGCTCCACCGGGTAGTCTTCCTTCTGCTGCGATTCCGGCAATGGCAGCAGCGGGCCTTCAAACCAGACCGTCTCCTGCTGACGCTGCAGACGATCCACAACGGCACCCGTTGCGCCCTCGATATGAAACGCTGCACCATCATGCAGATAATGCCCGCCCACACGAAACTCCACCGTCGTACCCCGTTGCCCGCCAGCCGGAAAAATATAGCTGGCTGTGGGCTCATCACCGCAAACACTGCCGGACAGCAGCAGCAGCCACCACAGCGCAGCACACAGCCTGCCACAGGTGGCCACTCTGCAGATTGTCGCGTTTCGCTCCGCGAAACGTGCACCCCGGATTCTCATCGGCGAACACCTCAATCATCCGACCTTTTGTGACCAGTCCAAAAACGCCCCCCGACCGCGCACATGGGCATCAGGAAAACAGCGGCTGAATGACCCGTCCCTCACCCGGCACAATCGGCAGCGGACGACCCTCGGCCGTGTAAAACAGCGTCCTCGGATCAATCCCCAGAACATGATAGATGGTGGCCGCCAGATCCTCCGGCCCGTACGGTTCCGTAGCCGGCTTCTCCGCTCGACCATCCGAAGCACCCACAACATTGCCCCCACGAATCCCGCCACCGCCAATCGCAATCGCCGTGCTGGGACCCCAGTGATCTCGCCCCGCGTCCTTGTTGATCCGCGGAGTTCGCCCGAATTCTCCCGTCACCAGCACCAGCGTTTTGTCCAGCAGACCCCGATCATGCAGATCGCGAAACAAACTACTCATCGCGCTGTCCAGATGCGGCAGCAAATCGTTCTTCAGCACGCTGAAATTGGAATAATGCGTGTCCCAGTTTGTGTGGTCAATCAACACACACCGCACACCCGCCTCCACCAGCCGCCGCGCCAGAATGCAGGACTGACCAAGCGAATGCCGACCATACTCATCCCGCAGTGCATCCGATTCAGCACCAATCTCGAACGCTGCCTTCGTCGCCTGCGAAGTCATCAGATCAAATGCCTTCTGCTGGAACGTATCCATCGCCAGCGCACCGCGGTTCGCTGCCAGCTCCGTGGACTTCTGAAAGCGATTGATCCGACTCATCAGACTGCGACGCGAATCCAGACGGTCGGCTCGCACCGTCACCGGAGGCATCAGGTCGGGAACCGTAAATCCCGGAGCATTCGGGTCCGCATCCACAACAAACGGAGCTGCAGCCGAACCCAGATACGACGAACCCGCACTGTTGTGCATCTTCGGCAGACACACATAAGGAGGAACCGAGCCCCGCGGACCCAGCTTTCGAGCAATCACCGCTCCATGAGCCGGTCGCTGATTATTGGGCTTCAGACCGCCATTAAAACCCGCACCCGGTCGATACCCCGTCAGCAGGTAATGATCAGCCGGGCCGTGGTCGGAATTGGGATTCGTAAACGAACGCACCAGCGCAAATTTGTCAAACTGCCGAGACAGACGCGGCAAATGCTCACACACCTGAATCCCCGGAACACACGTCTCAATCGGATTAAATTCCCCCCGAAACTCCGGCGGCGCATCCGGCTTCATGTCCCACGTATCAATCGTGGATAACCCGCCCTGCAGAAACACAATAATCAGGGACATGCCGTCCCGGGCATTCGCGTGCTGGTCCCGCTGAGCCTGCTCGGCCGCCAGCAGACCAGGCAGCGTCAGACCAAACCCACTCAGCCCCGCTGCACCCAGATGCAGCAGGTCCCGACGCCGAATTCCATC
>SXGQ01134823.1_pt1 | contig 32525 bp, 33 predicted proteins | sample 3178371 | NCBI WGS metagenome assembly SXGQ01 (sample SAMN11356859, study PRJNA531348) | freshwater metagenome | isolation source: freshwater sample F1-20 | place: China: Fuxian Lake, Yuxi | collected 2017-12-25
GGACGAGTACTTCGGTTCGTGCACCAACCACGGTGAATGCGAAGCAGCGTGTCCGAAGGAGATCTCGATCGACGTGATCGCCCTCGCCAACGCCGACTATCGCAAGGCGAAGGTCAAGAACCGCAAGCAACTCGCCCGCAGTTAGTCGTCGCGTCGTCCCGGGTCTCCGGGTGAACGACTCGCGTCAATGCGGGTAACGTCGGGCCATGACCGATCACGTCACGTCCCCACGCAACCTTGCCTCGACCCTCGGCGCTCTGCGCACATCGGGCTGGCAATCGGTCCCGGTGAAAGACGAGATGCGTCGCAATGCGATTGCGAAGATTCGCGCCGGTGAACCACTGTTCGCTGGCGTCATGGGATACGAACACACCGTGATGCCGCAGCTGGAGAACGCGCTGTTGGCGGGTCACGACATCGTGTTTCTCGGTGAGCGCGGCCAGGCAAAGACCCGCATGATCCGTTCGCTGACGGGTTTGTTGGATGAATGGATGCCGATCGTCGCGGGTAGCGAGATCAACGACGATCCGTACAACCCCGTGTCGCGTCACGGGTGCGACCTGGTGGCGCAGATGGGCGACGACACGCCGATTTCGTGGGTGCATCGTTCCGAGCGTTACGGCGAGAAACTGGCCACCCCCGACACGTCGATCGCCGACTTGATCGGCGAGGTCGACCCGATCAAGGTCGCCGAGGGGCGCTATCTGTCGGATGAGTTGACGCTGCACTACGGCCTCGTGCCACGCACCAACCGCGGCATCTTCGCCATCAACGAACTGCCCGACCTTGCCGAGCGCATCCAAGTCGGTTTGTTGAACGTGCTCGAGGAACGCGACGTGCAGATTCGCGGCTACAAGATCCGCCTGCCGCTCGATGTCGTACTCGTCGCATCGGCAAACCCCGACGACTACACGAACCGTGGTCGCATCATCACTCCGTTGAAGGATCGTTTCGGCAGCCAGATCCGCACGCACTATCCGCTCGAAATCTCCACCGAGGTCGAGATCATCCGCCAAGAGGCACGACCCGCGTCGAGTGGCGGTGTCGAGGTGCACGTTCCCGCGTTCATGGATGAAGTCATCGCGACCTTCAGCCACCTCGCCCGCGCGAGCAACAACATCAGCCAGCGCAGCGGTGTGTCGGTGCGTCTGTCGGTCAGCAACCACGAGATCATGGTGGCCAACGCCGTGCGTCGCGCATTGCGCGCAGGTGACGTCGTCGTGTCGCCCCGTGTGAGTGACCTCGAGGCCCTTGCTGCCTCGACGTCGGGCAAGGTCGAAGTCGAGGTTCTCGAGGACGGTCGCGAAGGTGCGATCCTCGACCACCTCGTGAAGAGCGCGGTTTTGCAGGTCTACAAGCGTCTCGCGACGCCCGCCACGGTGAACGTGGAAAGCGTGAACGAGGTTCTCGCAGCATTCGAGGGTGGCGTCATTGCTCACTCAGGAGAAGACGTCACCTCGACCCAACTCGTCGAATTGCTCGACTCGGTGGCTGCGCTGCGGCCGATCGTCAACGTCTTCACGGGTGGCGATGAATCACCGGCGGTCGTTGCCAGTGCCGTCGAGTTCGTGCTCGAGGGTCTGCATTTGTCGAAGCGGCTGAACAAGGACTCGGCAGGCCCGCGGGCCACCTACAGATCCAAGGCCTGAACGGTCGCTCGTTGCTGAAGAATCTTTTACTGACCGGAGGTTGGGCACACGACTTCACGTCGTCGTCGTCGGTGCTCGCCGAGGTCCTCTCGCCGGTGGCGAAAAGCGCGATCGTCGACGACATGAGTGAAGTTGCACGTCAGTTGGACGTCGGTCAATTCGATGTCCTCACGGTTTATGCCTGTTGGTTCACCATGACCGACGCCCGTTACACCGAAGAGCAGCGGGCGCAGTGGGCGCGCACGACTCCGAGCGACTTCCGCGACGCCGTCGCGCGTCACCTCGGCGCGGGCCGCGGTCTGTGCGTGCTTCACACGGGACTGTTGTGTTTCACGGATTGGGAGGACTGGCCGGGAATCGTCGGTGGTGACTGGACATGGGGCCGTAGCTGGCATCCGGCCCCCGCAACGATGCGTGTCGATCGGTGTCCCGATGCAGATGCCCATCCGGTCGTTGCGGGGATCGAGGGTGTTGAAGTATTCGATGAGCGTTACTGCGACATCGACGCCCGACATGGCTCCAGCGTTCTCATGTCCTCCGGGGGTCCCGAGGGTGAGTTCCCGACGGTCTGGGTCTGTGATTCGAGCGCCGGGCGGCGCGCCTACAGTTCCCTCGGGCACGACCGCGTCTCGCTCACCGAGCCCACCCATGCGCAACTCGTTCGTCGCCTGCTCGTATGGGCCGGCGGGGGTGACGCGGCAACGGTCTCGCGCCTAGCATGACCGCAACGTTCACTGATGTATCGCTGAATCCGGGGGAGAGAACAACATGTCGCTGATCGGTGCAAAGGTTCTGCGCAAGGAAGACCCGAATCTGATCACCGGACAAGGTCTGTACGTCGACGACCTTCAGCCCGCGGGCTGCGCCTTCATGGCTACGGTGCGCAGCACCCAGCCGCATGCGCGCATCGTCGCAGTCGATACATCGGCCGCGCGGTCGATAGACGGTGTGCTTGCCGCGTGGACCGCCACCGACATTGCGAACCTGCCCGCACGTCCGTCGAGCTTGCCCGGTATGGACATGCCGCTCATCACCGGTGACGTTGCCCGCTTCGTCGGTGACATTGTTGCTGTGGTTGTGGCCGCCGATCGTTCCACCGCCGCCGACGCCGCCGAGGCAGTCATCGTCGATTACGAACCGCTGCCTGCGGTTGCCTCTCTTGGCCAGGCTCTCGCAACTGATGCGCCGATGATTCATCCGGTTCTCCAGGGCAACACCGTCTTTTTCCAGGACTACACCGAGGACTTGTCCGCTGAATTCGCAGCCGCACCGCGCACCGCCAGCCTCTCGCTCGTCAACAACCGCTGTGCGCCGGTACCCATCGAACCCAACGTCGTTCTCGCCGACTGGGGTCCGGCAGGACTCACCGTGTGGGCGGCCTTCCAGGCTCCGCACCACCTGCGCAACACCATCGCCGCGTTCTTCGGGATCTCTCAGGACACAACCCGAGTGATCGCCCCCGACGTCGGCGGCGGTTTTGGCGCCAAGATCAACTTTGCTTCGGAGATATTCCTTGCTGCGGCGTTGTCGCGAGCACTCAGCCGTCCGGTCAAGTACACCCAGACACGCAGCGAGTGCATGGTTGCGATGTTCCACGGTCGCGCCCAGGAGCACAAGGTCGACGTTGCATTCGACGATTCGGGGAAGATTCTCGCGTTGAAGGTGCAGGTCACCCAGGACCAGGGTGCGTACCCCGATGCAACCGGCATGGGTTTGCCGGTCCTCACCACCGCCATGTCGGCGGGTTGCTACAAGATTCCGAAGGTCGCCGTGTCGTGGCGCAATGTCGTCACCAACACGACACCGGTTGCCGCCTACCGGGGCGCTGGTCGACCGGAAGCGTCTTACATGATCGAGCGCGTCATCGACCTGGTCGCCGACGAAACGGGTGTCGACCCGATCGAGGTACGCAAGACCAACTTCATTCCTGCCGATGGGTTCCCGTACCAGACCCACAGCCCGCTCGCGGTCTATGACAGTGGCAACTTCGCGGGCGCGCTCGACGAACTGCTTCGTCACGTCGACTACCCGGCCTTGAAGGCCGAGCAAGCGGCGCGCATGGCAGATCCGACCGAAAAGTTGCTCGGCATCGGGTTTTCTTCGTGGCTCGAGATCGCGGGCTTCGGCCCTCCCGGGTCGCTCGAGGCGTTCGGACACCTTGCATCGTGGGAGTCCGCCCAGGTTCGCGTGCAGCCCGACGGCAGCGCGATCATCTACACAGGTGCCTCACCGCACGGTCAAGGCACGGTCACCACGTTTGCCCAAATCGCTGCCGATCAGCTCGGCATCGACTTCGACCGCATCAGCGTGCGCCACGGTGACACGGCGGTCATTCCCCAGGGCATCGGAACAATGGGATCGCGCGCCGTTGCCGTGGGTGGCGAAGGCGTGAAGACGGCAAGCACCCGCGTCTTCGAGCGCGCGAAGAAGATCGCCGCGCATCTCCTCGAAGCCACCGAAGACGACATCGTTGTCGAGAACGAGGAGTTCCACGTGCGGGGGACCCCGTCGAAATCGGTGCCGTGGTCGCAGGTTGCGTGGAAGAGCTTCCAACCGCTCGAGCTGCCCGCTGGAATGGAGCCCGGATCACTCGACGCGACCGTGTTCCAGCAGGTCCCCAACTTCAGCTTCCCGTCGGGTGCGTATTGCTGTGTCGTTGAGATCGACCGCGAAACCGGTGAGGTGGAGATTCGCAACATGTACCTCGTCGATGATTGCGGCACGGTGATCAACCCGATGCTCGTCGAAGGTCAGGTGCACGGTGGAGTCGCCCAGGGCATCGCTCAGGCCCTCTACGAACACATGCAGTACGACGAGTCCGGAGTGCCGCGAACCGCGACACTGATGGACTATCTGGTGCCTGCCGCCCCCGATCTTCCCGGCTACGTCAGCGGGCGCACCGTCACTCTCAACCCCAGCAACACGCTCGGCGCGAAAGGTGTCGGCGAGTCGGGGTCGGTCGGGGCACCACCGGCCGTCATCAACGCGGTTGTCGATGCACTGAGTCACCTCGGTGTGAAGCACATCGACATGCCGGCAACACCACAAAAGATCTGGTCAATCCTCAGGGGGTCGAAGTGAGCACAATCGAAACGCACACGACACGCGTCACCGTCACGGTGAACGGTCGAGAGGTGAGCGAGGAAGTCGAGCCGCGCACGCTGCTCGTGCACTTCCTGCGCGAACAAGCCCGACTCACGGGAACGCACGTCGGATGCGATACCTCGAATTGCGGCGCATGCACGGTTCTCATCGACGGCGAAGCCGCCAAGTCGTGCACGGTGCTCGCGGTTCAGGCCAACGGCCACAAGGTGACCACGGTCGAGGGAGTCGGCAACGGAAGCGGTGGCTTCAGTCCGGTCCAAGAGGGATTCCGCCAGGAGCACGGCCTTCAGTGCGGTTACTGCACGCCGGGGATGATCATGGCCTGCACCGCCTTGCTCACCGAGAACCCAAAACCAAACGAGCACGAGATCCGCGAAGCGCTGGAAGGCAACCTGTGCCGTTGCACGGGGTACGAGACGATCGTTCGTGCCGTGCAGTGGGCGGCAACAAACGGAGGGGCGGGTGAGTGGGCATGATTCCCGCCCGTTTCGACTACAGGCAGGCAGGGTCCGTTGCCGAGGCCCTTCAGCTTCTCGTATCGTGCGACGACGCGAAGCTTCTTGCAGGAGGCCACTCGCTCGTGCCGCTCATGAAGATGCGCCTCGTCTCGCCGGCCACGCTCATCGACATCAGCGGTATTGCCGAGTTGCAGGGTGTCGCCGACACGGGCTCGGTTCTGCGCGTCGGGGCGCTCACACGGCATCGTGTTGTTGAACGCTCGCAGGTTGTGGCGCAACACGTTCCGCTTCTCGCCCATGTTGCCGGGCTCGTGGGTGATCCACAGGTTCGCAACCGCGGCACGATTGGCGGTTCACTCGTTCACGGAGACCCTGCAGCCGACCTGCCGTCGGTGGCTCTGGCAACCGGTGCAACGATGATTGTCACCGGACCCGCTGGAGAGCGGCGAATCACCGCCGCCGACTTCTTCGTCGACTTCCTCGAGACGGCGGTTGGTCCTGACGAGATTCTGACTGCCATCGAGTTTCCCAAGCGAACCGGGGCCGGCTTCGGCTACGAGAAGTTCGTGCGACGCTCGATGGACTACGCAATCGTCGGTGTCGCGGTGCAAGCGGGCGAACAGCCCGGCATTGCGCTCGTCAACATGGGTAGCGTTCCGCGTCGTGCCGAAGCTGCTTCTCAGGCGCTGGCAAGCGGCGCGGCCGTTGATGCGGTGGCGGCGCTTGCCGCCGACGGCACCAACCCGCCCGAGGACTTGAACGCGAATGCCGACTACCGCCGACACCTCGCCTCGGTGCTGACCAAGCGTGCTCTCCTCGCCGCGGGATACCGGTGACGGGACAGGGCTATCGCGTCGAGATCAATCGCGAGACCTGCATCAGCTCGGGTCGCTGTGTGGGTGACGCTCCTGGCGCATTCATTTTCGATGACGACGAACTCGCCACAGTCGGCGATGCAGTGACGGACCTTGCCGAGACAAAGCTCTTGCGCATCGCGCGTGACTGTCCCGGCGAGGCAATCATCGTGTACGGCACCGACGGTGTGCCCCTGCAGCTTCACTGAACGGCATCGATGGCAAAGATCCGTCGGGCGTTGCCCCCGAGGATTTTTGCCGTATCAGCCTGCGAGAGACCAAGTGAACTGATCTTTTCCAGGTAGTTCTCCTCGAGATCCCAACCCGCAAAGTTGCTTCCAAGCAGCACCTTGTTGGCGCCTTCCGTACGCACGAGAAAGTCGAGCGCGTCGGTGCGGTGAACCGCGGTGTCGAATGAGAACTGCGCCCACTGTTCGTCGAAGCTGCGCCGCAAGAGGCCCTTGCCCCACGGGCGTCGTTCGAGTGCGGCCTCGAGGCGGCCTTTTTGAAAGGGAGCGAAGCCGCCACCGTGGGCGACGTGCACGTGCAGGCTGGGATGCCGGTCGAGCACGCCGCCGAAGAGGAGATGGGCGACGGCGAGAGCTTCGTCGATCGCGAACCCGAGGATGATGTCCATGTCCCATGGACCAAAGATCGGGTCCGGGCCCCGGGACACCGTTCGGGGTTCGGGATGAACGATGAGAGGTACGCCGAGTGCTTCGTGTTCCGCCCAGAGTTCGTTCCATCGGGGGTCGGAAAGAGGGATGCCGTTCACGTCGGAGCCGATGTACGAGCTCTTCAGGCCCAGTTCGGTGACTGCACGACGCAGTTCGACACACGCGGCACCGGGATCCTGCATCGGCAGACCGGCTGCGCCAACGAGTCTCGGATGGTGGCGACAGATTTCTGCAATTTCGTCGTTCGTCCGTTGGTTGAAGCGGATCGCTTCGGTCGCGGGCTGGTGGTAAAAGAACGTGATCGGGTTGGGTGACACCAATTGCTGTTGGATGCCTAGTTGGTCCATGTGCTCGACGCGTTTCCGGGCATCCGAGAAGGGGCTGTCGACGAACTTCACGTTTTCGAGGACGTAGTCGCCGGCACGAAAAAATTGGGTGCCGTCGGATCGCACACCCATCTCGGGACCGGCATGCCCACAAGTGCCCATCACACCGGGCAGAAGAATGTGGGCGTGCACATCAAAGACATCGAATGTCTGGCTCATCGGGGGTTCCCTTGCTGGTCGAAGACGACGTGGTACGTGCGCCAGGTTGGTCGTGTGGTGCGCTCGTCGCGGACCGGCGGATACAGAGACGAACGCCGTGCACCTTTTGCCAACAGGCTTGAAATCATCACGGTGATTGCGCCGAGCAAGCGGTCTCCGTCGGATTGACCGGGCGGTAGCCCACCCGCAAGTTCCTGGCCGAGGCATGCGTGAAAGCCGGACCCGAAGGTCAGGCCCCACGGTGCCGCACCGTCGATGACGGTGCGCATCGGGTCGAAAGTGTCGGCATCGTCGCCGAAAACGGACGTGTCCCTGTTTGCGGCAACCATGTCGATGACGATTGTGTCCCCGGCGGCGAATCGGTCGCCTGTCGGCAGTTGTCCGTGGGCGACCGCGCACCGAACCGATTGCGGGCTGGCCGGGTGGAGTCGCAACGATTCGTGGACGAAGCGTTGAAGAGTGTCCGGTTCGGAAACGAGGGTCTGCAGCGTCCCGGGTCGTTCCGCATCGTGTTCGAAACAGTGGTGCAGCGCGTGAACGAGCGCAACCGAGGTGGAGTGCGAACCCACCCACGGAAAGTACGCAACCTCGCGTTCGATCACATCGGTCGGCATGCCGTGTTCCTCGCGGGCAGCGAGCAGCACGGTGAGAATGTCGCGCGGAAGGTCGCTCTCCGGTCGTCGCTCGGCGCGGATCTCGCGGATCAACGACTCTCGGCGGGCCCACGCAGGTGCGAGATACGTGGATCGAACCTCATCGAGAGCGGCGAGGCCGTCGGCAACGATCGCAGACTTGTCGCCGGTGGCATGAACAACCGTCGATGCCGCCGCGAGCCGTGTCATCAGGCCGGCAAGGCGCAAGAAATCCGCCGTGTCGGAGCCGATGTCGAGACCCGCAACCGAAGCCGCGAGTCTCAACATGGCGTGGCGTACGACGGGAACGATGTCGACGTCGGCGCCGTCACCACGGTGCGTCGCGAGGGATTCTTCGAGGAGCGTCGGAATCAGCTCGCGTTCCCAGTACGCGAAGGTGTCTCGTCGAAACAGGCGGTTCTCGAGCCGTCGTCGTTCCGTGTGTGGTGCACCGTGAAGGTTCACAATCACGCCGTCCATGAGCGCCCGACCTTCGTCGTAGAGGCCCTGACGCAAGTCACGGTGGCGCAGCGCCTCGCGGGCCGTGGACCACGACTCGAGGCGCAATGTCTCAGCCACGCATCCCTGCGGGTGGATCGAACAGAACGTGATACGACGACCAGTAGGGCCGACTCGTTGCGGTGTCGATTTGTGCGGGCCGATTCGGATCGGGCTTCACACCGCGGTCGAACATTGCCTGAACGGCCACCGTTGACAGGCCGTATTCGTAGTCGGCGGTCTCTTCGGATCGTTCATTCAGTCCGGCTGCGAGCTCTTGGCCGATGCACGCATGCATCCCGGATCCGAACGAGAGACCCCAGCGGCTCACGCCAGGACCCTGTTCGCCGCGGTGGGGGTTGAACTCGGCCGCGTCGGCACCGAACACCGACTTGTCGCGGTTGACCGACATGAGGTCGATGACGACCGTTGACCCGGCGGGCACCACGGTGCCGTTGCGCAACGTGACTTCGGCGAGGGCACGGCGCATGCCGGTCGGACTCGAGGGATTGAGACGGATCGTCTCGTAGACCGCGTGTTGAACGAACTCGCGGTTCGTGCGAACCAATTCGGCGTCCTCGGGATGTTTGGTAAGCCAGGCAAAGAGGTTGTCGATCGTCCGCACGAACGCGGTTGCCGACGTGTGGGCTCCGGCGAGGAGGAAGAAGGCAATTTCCCGAACCATTGTCTGCTGGTCGATGTGCAGGGAGTCCTCGTTGCGGAGCAACACCGTGAGAATGTCGAGAGGAAGCGCGTCCTCGCTGATCTTGCCCGCGCGCCACTGACGGATGAGCTCGTGCCGATGGGCGATCGATGGTGCCAGAAACTCGGCCTCGAAGCGACCCATCGACTCGCTGACCTCCACCTTCACCTCGTCGGGATTGCGAAGGGTGTGGGCAAGGGTTGCGCCCTCGATGAACTTCATCATGTACGAGTACAACCTGTTGGTTTCCTCGGGTGTTCCGAGCGGGCGGTCGACCCCGGCATTCAGCGCTGCGAGATTCATCATCAATTGGTGCGACAGATGGACGAGTTCGACTGAGCCGTAGCTGACGTGCGGTGCGAGCGTGTCGTCGATGATGCGGGGAAAATAGTCGCGCTCGTAGCGCACCAGTGTTTCGCGACGGAACAGCCGGTTCTCGAGTCGGCGCCGCGCGCGATGTTCGTCGCCGTGGAGATTGACAAGCACGCCCCCCATGACGATTTCACCCGCGTCGTAGAGCGCCTGGCGCAGATCTTTCTGTCGGTAGACGTCGCGTGCATCTTCGTATGAAGCGACGGTGAAGGTCTCCATCAGTTCTCCTTCGGGTTTTCGGTGATGACGCCGAGGCTCAGTCCGCCGTCGACGCTGACAACGGCACCGGTGGTCCACTCGGCGAGAGAAAGGTATTCGACACACTCGGCGATCTCTTCCGTGGTCCCGATACGGCCGAGAGCGTGGTGCGTCGCCATCGACTCGAGCCGCGCCATCGCCTCGTCGTGGGTGAAGTCGCCGGATCGTTCGTTGATCTCGGTCGGTACCGCACCCGGTCGCACTGCATTCACGCGCACACCGCGGGGACCGAGCTCTGCAGCGAGAACACGGGTCAGTGTCTCGACGGCACCCTTGCTGATCGCGTACGGGGCAGCCCCCGGATACGCGCGCTTCGTGTAGATGCTGCCGACGAAAATCACCGCGCCGCGTGCGGCGACGAGATGGGGGAGAGCGGCCTGCGTGAGCATCATTCCGCCGATCACGTTGGTTGCAAGAATCGACGCAAGACCTTCGTCGGTCCACTCTTCGATGGGTCGGCGCCACATGTTGCCGGCATTCGAGACGAGGACGTCGATCGCACCACCATGGCGCATCGCGGCGTCGATGATCGCGGTGCGATCGGCCGCCGAGGTGACATCGGCAACGAGCCAGGTGCACGCCGAGCCGAGGTCGGCGGCGACAGCACGCACTTTCTCCTCGCGACGCCCGCAGATCGTGACGCGCGCACCACCGTTCACAAATCGACGGGCGACACCTTCGCCTATGCCCGACCCGCCGCCGGTGACGACGACGGAGAGTCCCTTCATCGACCCCATCAGCGCGAGTTCCCGTTGCCGACGGAGTCGACGGACTGAGGGCGCGGAAGACGACTGATCACCGACATGGTGACGCCACCATCGACGAGGAGATTCTGTCCCGTGATGTAAGAAGCGTCGGGCGAACAGAGGAACGCGACGACGTTGGCGATGTCGTCTCCCGAGCCGAGTCGGCCGAGAGGCACCGCGCCTTCGCGCGCGGCACGCGCCTGGGGGTCGGCATATATCGGGGCGCCCATGCCCGCATTGATGAGACCCGGCGCGATGGCGTTCACCCGAATGCCGTGGGTACCCCATTCAATTGCCATCTGTTGGGTGAGAAGTGCGACCGCAGATTTGGTTGCCCCGTACGAACCGCCGTTTGGCCCGGGCGCGACACCGTTCATCGACGTGATGTTGATGATCGTGCCGGTGATGCCGTCGGTGATCATCCGCACTGCCGCAGCGCGAGCGACGTTGAACGTGCCGACGAGGTTGACGTCGACGACCGCGCGGAAGTCGTCGTACGACATGGTGAGCAGTGGTCCGAAGCGGACGATGCCTGCGTTGTTCACCACGACGTCGGGCGTGTTGTCGAGGGCTGCAATCGCTTTGTCGACAGCCGCCGCGTCGGTGATGTCGAGAGCAAGATCGGTGTCGGGTCCGGCGACATCGACGCGGACGACCCGGTATCCGTCGAGTTCGAGCCTGCGGCAGATCGAGCTGCCGATGCCGCCGGCTGCTCCCGTTACGATCGCGGTCTTCACTGTGTCCGCCCCACCCGTTCCGCGCCCCTTCGGCGCCCCCCGATGTTAGGGGTGAACGAGTTCCCACGTGAGGGGCACTGCCGACCATGCCTCGACCCGCTCCCCGCGCAGGGGTGAGCGGTCGGGAATCGGGGTGAGATCCACTTCTTTCCCGCGGGAGAGGAGGTGGCGGAACCGGGACTTGTCACCGAGGACGGTGATGTCGGTCTCGGGATGACCCTCGAGGACGAGAATGTCGGCCTTGGCGCCAGGGGCAATGACACCGATCTCACCCTTTTGGTCGAGTGCGATCGCATTGGTGGACGTGCCGCAGGCGATCGCCTCGAGCGGACTGAGACCGAGTTGGTTGACGAACACTTCCATTTCGCGCGCATGCCAGTTGCCGTACGGAGTGATTGAGAATCCGCTTTCGGAACCGCAGAGGAGTGGCACCCCCGCGTTGTAGGCGCGACGGAGGCGCGCACCGGTTTCCTCCATCTCGCCGGCGAAGACGGCTTGTGCGCCGGTGGTTGCGCCGGCTTTCGCGCCGTACTCGGCAAGGTTGGCCAGGAACGTGAAGACGGGACCAACGGTGACTTTGCGCTCAACGATTGCCTCGAGTGCGCGCTCACCCAGGAAGGAGCCGTGCCAGATGATGTCGACACCCGCCAGTGCGCAGTCGAGCGTTGCCTGGTCGCCGCGGCTGTGTGCAGTCACCCGAACGCCGAGGTCATGCGCAGTGTCGCACACGACCTTCAACTCTTCACGTGTCCACACCTGTATCTCGCCCTTGCGGGCGGGAATGAGCCCGGTGACGTGGATCTTGATGATGTCAGCGCCGTCTTTGACCTGGCGGCGTACGACGCGAATCATTTCGTCCTTGTTACGCACGACTTCGGCGTAGCCCGCGGTGCCTTCGTTCGGAATCATGCGACCCGCGGTGCCGCCGACCGCGGTCATGAGCGCGTAGGTACCCGACTTCATCCGCGGCCCTTCGGTGACACCCGCCTCGATGGCATCGCGCAGAGCGGGTCCGATGTTGAAGAGTCCATCGACATCGAGAAAGCTCGTCACACCCGCGCGGAGAATCTTTCGTGCGTTGTGCGCCGCAAGAAGTGCCGCCGAGATTGGTTCGCGCCTGTTGAAGAGTTCGTCGTTGCTCGCAGGCTCGCCCAGGGTCACGTGGACGTGGGCATCGATGAGTCCCGGCATGACGGTGAGTCCGGCTGCGTCGATGACCTTGACGTCTGCCGCACGCGCGGCCGCGCGTGAATCAGCGTCGGGACCAACCGCGACGATGAGGTCCCCGTCGGTGAGAACCGACGTCGAACGCTGCGGTGCCGAACCCGTTCCGTCGATGACGTCCCCGTTGCGCAGGAGAATGGCTGCCATGTCATCAGTCTAGAGAACGAAATTGACGAGGCAATGGGGGTTGGCGAGTGCCTCGGTGTTGCGCACCGTGCGACCGTTCACGACGTCGGCCACGGCAAGTTCGCTCAATTTTCCCGACCGGGTGCGGGGCAGTTCGGGAACCCCGACGATGAGCGACGGAACATGGCGCGGTGTCAAGCGCAACCGAATGAGATTGCGAATGCGGGCATGAAACGCATCGTCAAGTTGCTTGCCGACAACAGGTACCACGAAGAGCACGATCCGCGAGTCGTTCTCCCACGACTGGCCGATTGCGAGGCACTCGAGGACGTCGTCGTCTTCCTCGACGACCGCGTACAACTCGGCGGTGCCGATTCTCACGCCGGCGATGTTGAGGGTCGCGTCGGACCGGCCATGGATCACGAATCCGCCGGACGATGTTCGGGTCGCGAAGTCTCCGTGGGTCCACAGTTCGGGGAACCGTGTGAAGTAGGCGTTGTCGAAACGCGAACCATCGTCGCCCCAAAAGCCCAGCGGCACCGAGGGGAACGAATTGGCGCAGACGAGTTCCCCGACGCTGTCGACGATTTCCCGGCCGTCATCGTCGACGACGCGGACGTCCATGCCGAGCATTGTCCCCTGAATTTCTCCTCGCACGACGGGCTTTGTTGGGTCTCCACCGACAAAACAACCACACAAGTCTGTGCCGCCAGAGATTGACGCGAGATGAACGTCGCCGAGTTGTTGGTAGACCCAGTCGAAGCCATCGGGTGCGAGGGGCGATCCGGTGGAACACACCGTTCGCAACGCCGAGAAGTCGCGCGTCGGCCGCGGTTCGACGCCGTTCTTCTTCATCGCATCGATGTATTTGGCCGACGTGCCGAAAAGCGTCAAACGTTCGCTCTCACAGAGGTCCCACAACCGATCCATGTGCGGGTACGTCGGGCTGCCGTCGTACAGAACGATCGTGGCACCGGATGCAAGCATCGACACCAACCAGTTCCACATCATCCAGCCACATGTTGTGAAGTAGAAAATGTGATCACCGGGGCGCACGTCGCAGTGCAGCTGCTGCTCTTTCAGGTGGGTCAGCAGAACCCCCGCGGCACGGTGCACGATGCACTTGGGTTTCCCGGTGGTTCCCGAGGTGTAGAGGATCGTTCCCGGATGGTCGAAGTCGAATCGCGGGCGTGGTTCGCTGGTGGCGACCCCGCGGTAGTCGACCCAGGGGGTGGCGTCGTCGGGGCATTCGCCGACGACAACGGTACGAACAAGACCGGGAAGTCCGGTGCGGATCTGCGCGAGCGTATCTGTCAGGTTGATGCGCTTGCCCGCGTAGCTGTAGTGGCTCGAGGCAAGCAAAACCGTCGGCGTGGTCTGACCGAAACGCTCGAGGACACCGTGCGCTCCGAAGTCCGCCGATGTCGATGTGAACGTTGCACCAACTTCCATCGCAGCAAGAAAGAAAACGACCGTCTCGCGGCCGTTCGGCATCCATGCCGCCACCCGGTGCCCGGGGCCGACGTCGTCGTTTTTCAGTGCCGCCGCAACTGACGCGACTTCCTGCCGCAGTTCGTTCCATGTCATCGTGCGGCGGGCTCCTGCTTCATCCACTTCGACGATCGCAACTCGGGTTCTGTCGCCTTCGCGAACCTGCAGAAGCGTGTCGACGACGTTCAGACGCGCTTCGGGAAAGTACGACGTGCCACGTGGTCCGCGTCCGTGCACGAGCGTCGCCCGATCGCCGGGCGCTCCCTGCATGCTGCAGAATCCCCAGACTGCGTGCCAGAACGCGCCCGTGTCGGCGAGGGCAAAGCGTCGTGCCTCGTCGGTGTCGACGACACCGATCACCCTGAGGAACCGATGCATGTTCGAGCCCTCAACCGCATCAACCAGTGGCGTCCAGAGGGTGGTCATGGGCTTCGACGCTAGTTGTCGTGGCGTTCCGCCGACGGCGGCACGATCGACTCGAACAACTCATCCGATGTGCGGCCGTGGTCACTCAGCCACACTGTGTCGACCCGGATACCGGCATCTTCGACTTCGGCTACCGCGCGCACGGCTGCCTGTGCGAAGTCAGCCACCGCGTCGGGGTTGTCATCATCCGGGATGCCCATGATCGAAACACGACACGACGGAAGTTCCTCCGCGGTGTTCACTGCGTCACTGATGACGAGGTCGGCCCAGCGTGCGCTGTCGTTCTGAGACGCGAGGAGAGGATGGGCCGATACGTCGATTCCGACGGTGAACGTGCCCTCGGTGTCGCGCATCATTGCGATCAACACCCGGGTTGCCTCGGTGGGAAGCGCTGCGAGGTCGGGTTTACGCGAGACGGTCAGCAACGCGGATCGATCAACGACGCAGGTCACCTCGAGACGTCCGCACAAAGCCGCGGTGCGTCGGTGAAGGAGTGCGATGCAGGCAACTGCACCGAGAAAGCGCTGCGGATTGTTGTTGTCCCGTTCAAGCACCTCGCCTTCGAGACGGGTCAACAGTCCGAACGGGTTCTCGAACGGGATCACACCGACGATGTCGTCGGCCGTGCTCGAGACGACCTCGTCAACGAATCGGGACCAGTGCCGATCGGCGCTGCGGTCATCGGAAAAGGCCCGATCATCGATGAACCAGCCCGGTACCTTGCGCCCGCACAGCGATGCGTGCAGCCGTACGCCGAGCGAGGTCGCGCCCGCGGCAAACTCGATCAGGCGCTCGCGGGCGGCCCCGTCCACGCGTCCCGGACGGGGAATGAAGTCGGCCCATGGGATGCGAAGGCGAACGTCGCGACAGCCGACGGCTGCGAGCCGCGCGAGGTCAACCAGTCGTTGTTCAACTTCGTCGTGTGTTGCAGGCAGGGTCGCGCGGGTCGCGAACCGGACCATTCGCGTCACATCACGAAGGGTGAACGGGTCCAGAGTTCACCCGTGTCGTTGCGGTCGGCGATGACCGGATCACCCGACAGGGTGAAGACCGCGACTGGTTCGCTGAAGCCACGCAGTTCGAGCGGCGCGTGCGGGATCGTATGAACACCCTCGGGAAGGTCCTCGACTTGGTCGACCGGAATGAGCACCTCGAAGGCCCCTGCGGCGTCGCAGAGACGGGCGGCGGTGTTGACCGCCGAGCCGATGTAGTCGTCGCCCTCGAAGAGAAGGGCATAACCGGTGGAGAGACCGATGCGCAGGGTGAGGGGCGCGCATACCGTGGCGGCGCGGCGCTGTAGTTCCATCGAGAAGACCACGGCGTCGGCCTGGTCGACCGCGACGATCATGAGACCATCGCCCAGCCACTTGGCGATACGCACCCCCCGCTCAGAGGCCACGTCGCGCGCGACAGCCCGGAACGAGGCGAGAAGCTTGCCGGCGGCGTCGTCACCCTGGGTTTCGGTGAAATGTGTGAACCCCGAGAGGTCCACGAAGACGAAGGTACGGGGGACGCGCATGCACCTTCAGGTTACGCGAAGTAGGTTCTGTTTCATGTCGACCCGTTTCACCTATTCCCGCTGGGACGGGACGCAAAAGGGTTTCGAACTCGACGCCGATTCGCTTCTCGAGGCCGTTACCGACGACCTGCTGTACCACGGCGATGTCAACAGTGCACTGCGTCGACTCATGCAGCAGGGCATGACCGACCGTAATGGTGACCGCATCGCGGGACTGCGCGAGATGCTCGACAAGGTGCGTCAGCGCCGCGAAGAAATCCTCGAACGCTCCGACCTCGGTGGCGTATACAAGGAAATTTCCGACGCGCTCGATGACATCGTGGATGAAGAGCGTCACCAACTCGACCGCAACGTGTCGGAGGCGGATACGAGTGGTGACCAACGTCGTGCCGACAACGCGCGCAATGCCGCGGCTGAAAAGCACATGGAACTCGAGATGCTTCCGTCCGATCTTGCCGGCAAGGTACGTGGCCTGCAGAACTACAACTTCGAATCAGCCGAGGCGCAGCAGCGTTTCGAGGAACTGATGGACAAGCTGCGAGAGCAGTTGATGCAGCAGTTCGTCGACCAGATGTCGGGTGCGATGCAGAACATGACCCCCCAGGACATGCAGCGCATGAAGGACATGATGTCGGCCCTGAACGACATGCTCGATCGCCACGCGAACGGTGAGGATCCACGCTTCGACGAGTTCATGTCCGAGTTCGGCGAATTCTTCCCCGAGAACCCGCAAAACATCGAGGAACTCATCGAACTACTGGCCGAGCGCATGGCTCAGATGCAGGCGATGATGAATTCGATGACGCCCGAGCAGCGGGCCCAGTTGCAGCAACTGTCGGAACAGCTGCTTGGCGATATGGACATGCAGTGGCAGGCCAACCGTCTCGGAGAGCATCTCCAGAACATGGCTCCGCAGGCAGGTTGGGAACGCAGTTACGACTTCCGGGGCGAGCAGCCGATGGGCATGGGTGAGGCCATGCAGGCGATGCAGGAATTGTCGGGTCTCGAGGAACTCGAAAACTTCATGCGCAACGCGACGAATCCCGGGGCGCTGGCCGAGGCCGACATGGACAGGGTGCGCGAACTCCTCGGCGAGAACGAAGCCCAATCGCTCGAACGTCTTGCGCAAATGACGAAGATGCTCGAAGACGAAGGGCTGATCAATCAGACCGAGGGCCGGCTCGAACTGACCCCGAAGGGCCTGCGCAAGATCGGCCAGAACGCCCTGCGCGATCTCTTCAACAAGCTGGCGAAGGACAAGATTGGCCAGCACCAGATGCGTGAGTCGGGCGGCGGCCACGAGCGAATGTACGAAACGAAGCAGTACGAATACGGCGACCCGTTCCGTCTCGATCTGCAGCAGACGCTGCGCAATGCCCTGCGTCGGCAGGGAGGTGGCACCCCGGTGCGGCTCGAACCCGAGGATTTCGAGATTGAGCGTACCGAGCACGTCACCACAACATCCACTGTGTTGATGATCGACCTGTCGATGTCAATGCCGATGCGCGACAACTTTCTGCCCGCGAAGAAAGTTGCGATGGCATTGCACTCGTTGATCACGTCGCAGTACCCGCGCGACTACATCGGCCTCGTTGGTTTCAGTGAATCCGCACGCATTCTCACTGCCGCACAGATTCCGTCGGTGTCGTGGGATTTTGTGTACGGCACGAACATGCAGCACGGCTTCATGCTCGCCAGGCAACTGCTGGCGAAACAGCACGGCACGAAGCAGATCATCATGATCACCGACGGAGAGCCAACCGCGCACATAACGCGCAACGGTGACGTGTACTTCAACTATCCGCCGGTACGCGAAACCATCGAGGCGACGCTCGCCGAAGTGATGCGCTGTACGCGCGAGAAGATTGTGATCAACACTTTCATGCTCGACGCAACGAGCGGACTGCGTTCATTCATCGAGCGCATCACGGAGATGAATCACGGACGTGCATTTTTCACGACCCCCGAGACATTGGGTGACTACGTGCTCGTGGACTTCATCGAACACAAGCGCCGGCTTTCGCGGGCCCGCTGAGGCACGAAACCCTTGTAGCACAGGGGTTTCAGAGAGTTGACGGTGCGAAAGACCCTATTTTTTCGGGCTTGTTGGTGCCCTCACACGCGAACTTGCTTATTTTGCAAGGATTTGGCACAATGTCACCGATGTAATTACAAGCCTGCCATCACAGGCATGCCACAAGTTGGGGGACAGCGTCCGGTCAACACGAGCCGGACGGCGACGGTGGATGTCAGCGTGAGCAGGAGGGGAGGCAAACCATGCAATTCCCAGAACATGAATCTGCGGACAACTCAGAACTCAGCATCGAGCGTGGCTGGCAAGACGAGGCAAACTGCCTCGGCGTCGATCCTGATCTTTTCTTCCCCGAACGCGGTGCGTCCACCCGCGAGGCCAAGGAAGTGTGTCGGGGATGCGTCGTGCGCAACGAATGCCTCGAGTACGCGTTGGTGAACGGCGAGAAATTCGGTATCTGGGGCGGGCTCTCCGAGCGTGAGCGCCGTCGTTTGCGCCGGGCTCGCGCTCAGGCCAACAAAAAAGTCATCTGAGACGCGACTCGACCGTACGGTTGGGTCCGATGTCAAGTTGTGCCCAGCGGGTCTTGTCATTCTTTTGTAGGTGGCGTTCGGTGAGAAGACCCACCAGTTCGGCACGTGTCACGCGCGTTTCCGCACCGGCTGCCTCGGCCGCAACCATGTCGTAGGCCGAGGAAACACTGATTTCGTCGGGGTTGATGATGTTCATGCTCACCTGTGCCATGCCTTGGACCATGAACGCGAGTGTGCGCAATCCCGGTTGTCGAACACGTGCCGCGATGCTTTTCGCAAGCGACAGATCCGATGAGGCTAGGAACACGTTGTAGGCGATCAATACCGGCCGCACGCCGACACACACCGCACCTGCTGACGGATGAGGAGCATGCGGTCCGCGGTCGGGCATCAACGTCCTCCACGCGCCCCTGCGGATGTCGGGCAGTGTGCGCTCGGGTCCATAGAGAAACACCGGAAGGTTCAACTCGTCGGCCGCCCACGTTGCAAAATCATCTCTCGCGACCAGCGCGTCGTTTGATGACGAGCCGTCGAGAGGGACGAACGGAACGACGTCGACGACGCCGATACGGGGGTGTACCCCGGAGTGATCAGCGATGTCGAGAAGTTCGACGCAGCATCGCGTGAGCGCACGCGGCGCGTCGACACCGACCAGGGTGAACACGCTGCGGTTGTGGTCGGCATCGGAGTGGATGTCCAGCAGTCGCCTTTCAGGGGTATCAGACACCGCCCCGGCGATGCGGGAAACGAGACGGGTGTCCCTTCCTTCGCTCACGTTGGCCACGCATTCCAGCATGACCCTTTTCTACTTGGGCAGATGCTGTGGTGGGTTCCGGTGGTAGTTTCTCGGTATGTTCGCTTTTCTTGACGGCCCTGAACTGATCATCGTCGCGGTGATCGTTCTCGTTTTGTTCGGTGGCTCACAATTGCCGAAGCTTGCGAAGAACCTCGGTCAGGCCCAGAAGGAATTCAAAAAGGGTCTCGCTGACGGCCAGGCCGACGACGCCAACAAGAATTAAATGTGTCAGGCCGCGCCGTCGCGGCGACGCTTCTTGATGCGCCGACGTTCACGTTCGCTCGTGCCGCCCCACACCCCGTGCTCGATTTCTTCGACGATCGCATATTCCAGACAGAGGTCCTTCACTTCGCAGCGGCAGCAGATCTTGCGGGCCTTTTCCACTCCGCCGCCGTCGGAGGGAAAGAAGATCTCGGGGGCGCTGTCGCGGCACAGACCGAGGTCCATCCATTCCGTGGTGCGGAAGTTTCCGACGAAGGGGAGTGTGAGCACCGCAATCTGGGTGCGCTGCTTGGTCATGTGTCCTGCTGAACGGCTCATGCCCCTTCTGACGACGGGGGTGGGACAAAAGTTCCCCGACCCGTCGGGGTCGTTGCGCAGGTAGCCTGAGGCGCCCAGGAGGTACCCCGTGTCCGACACCACCACCAACGAGCCGCCCCGCGCCCATGTCCGCATCGTGTATTTGGGGCCTGTGGCGCCCCACTGGGAGCTGTACAGCGACTACGGCGACCGGGCCCTTCTTGAGGAGTTTCGTACCCGGGTTCTCGCCCGCCTCGTGCTCATCACCCGCGATGACCCTCAGTTCCGACGCAACAGCGAGCGCGTGGCCCGCGATGCGGAGCGCGAGCTGATTTCGATCGAGTGGGACCTCGGCACCGTCAGCGCCTGACGGTTCGCTCGGACGTCACCGTCCGTTCACGTCCCCGACAATCCACGCTCCCCGGATGCTCACCCGCCCGCCGTACCTTTCCGGAATAGACGAGCGCTTCTTCAACCGTGACCTGAGTTGGCTCGCCTTCAACGAGCGTGTGCTCTCACTCACCCGTGAGACTGCGATCCCTCTCCTCGAGCGGGTGAAGTTCTGCGCGATTTTTTCCTCGAACCTCGACGAGTTCTTCCAGGTGCGCGTCGCGGGTCTGAAGAACCAGATCGATGACGGTGTGTTGCTGCACGGTGTCGACGGCCGCAGCCCGGACCAGGTGCTTGCCGAAGTATCGGCCACGGTGCGGCGTCTCGTCGGCGAGCAGGAAGAATTGCTGACGACGGTCGTCCTGCCCGCTCTCGAAACCCACGGCATTCGTCTCGCCGCGTGGGGCGACCTCGACGAAGCCACACGCGGGCGCCTGACGACGGAATTCCGCCAACGAATTTTCCCCGTGTTGACGCCGCTCGTCGTCGATCCGGCACACCCGTTCCCGTACATCTCGGGGCTAGCTCTCAGTATTGGTGCGACCGTCGTCGACCCGACGACCGGTGACGAGAAGTTCACGCGAGTGAAGGTGCCGCCGTTGTTGCCGCGTCTCGTCGAGGCCGATGCTTCGGGAACCTTCATCACCGTCGAGAACGTCATCATCGCCCACTTGGCCGAGCTCTACGAGGGCATGGAAGTTCGTGATCCGTTTGTCTTCCGTGTCACCCGCGATGCCGACATCGAAGTCGACGATGAGGACGCCGACGACCTGCGTGAGGCGGTTGAGGAAGAACTTCGCCGCCGGCGATTCGGCCGGGCGGTGCGGTTGGAGACCGTGGCCGAGGTACCCACGGATGTCGTCGCTCTGCTCCTCGACGAACTCGAACTCGACGCGATCGACCATTTCGAAAGTCACCTTCCCCTCGACCTCACCTGTCTGCAGCGAATCTCCGGTCTGCCGCGGCGCGATCTGCGCGACGAACCCTGGCCGTCGGTGACCGCCGGGCGCATTCTCGCCGCACGGGAAGACGACGAACCGATCTTCAACCTCATCCGACGGCGCGATCTTGTCGTGCACCACCCCTACGAGTCGTTCCAAACGTCGACCGAAGCGTTCATCGAAGAAGCGTCGCGCGACCCGCGGGTGCAGTCGATCAAGATGACGCTCTACCGCACGTCGCCCGACAGTGCGATCATGCGCAACTTGATCTCGGCCGCCGAGCGTGGGGTGCAGGTGGTCGTGCTGGTCGAATTGAAGGCACGTTTCGACGAGGCACTGAATCTGAACTGGGCACGACAGCTCGAGCGCGCGGGTGTGCACGTGATGTACGGCATCGTCGGTTTGAAGACGCACGCAAAGGTGGCGATGGTCGTGCGCGACGAGCCCGACGGCCTGCGTCGCTATGTTCACTTCGGAACGGGCAATTACAACGCCAAGACTGCGGCGGTGTACGAGGACATCTGCATCTTCACCTGCAACCCGGAACTCGCCGATGACACGACCCGTCTGTTCAACCACCTGACGGGATTCAGCAGGACGAACTGGTACCGCCACCTACTTGTGGCACCGCATTTTCTGCGCCGCGAGATCGTCGACCTCATCCGCCGCGAACGCGACATGGGGGACAAGGGCCTCATTCGCATCAAGGTGAACTCGATCGCCGACGCCGACGTGATTGCCGAGCTGTACGAGGCATCACGGGCGGGGGTGCACATCGAGGTCATCGTGCGCGGGATCTGCATGCTGCGCCCCGGAGTGCCGGGACTGTCCGAAAACATCACGGTCCGCTCGATCCTCGGTCGCTATCTCGAGCACTCGCGCATCTATCACTTCGCCAACGCGGGTGGTCCGGCCAGACCGGCCTGGTACATCGGCTCGGCCGACTTGATGACGCGCAATCTCGACCGCCGTGTCGAAGTTCTGACACCCGTGCTTCTCGACAGGCACCGTGCCTGGTTGGAGCAAGCCCTCGGGTATCTGAACGATGACGACATTCCGCACTTCATGCTTGGGGCCGACGGTTCGTGGAGTCGCCGTGGTCGAGTCGACTTCAGCGATGATGCCCAAGAGCGGATGTACCGCTGGGCAAAGGACCAGCAAGAAAGACGTACGAGTGAACGGGTCGATCGAAGCGACTCGGGTAGCGTTGTCTGAGCAGGATGGTGGAGGCGATGGAAGAGCTTCGCAAGGGTTTTCACGGTGAGATCAACGAGGTTCGCCAGGCTCTGGCCACCCTCGCAGCCTCAGTCATCGAGGCAATCCCGCGCGCCACGACCGTGCTGCTGGCGGGTGACCTCGAAGGTGCGGAATACCTGATTCTCAGTGATGATGAGATCGATGCCCGGTCGCTCGATTTGGAGGACCGTTGCTACCGCCTCCTCGCGCTGCAGGCACCCGTCGCGGGCGAGCTACGCCAACTCATAGCGATTCTGAAGATGATCGGAGAGATCGAACGCAGTGCCGATCTCACCGTCAACATCGCGAAGGCCGCCCGCCGCATCTACGGACACGCGCTCGACCCGAAGCTGCGCGGAATCATCAGCAAGATGGGTGAGCAGGCACAACAACTTTTTGCTGCAGCGCTCGACGCGTTCGAGACCGATGACGTGGCCAAGGCGAGCGCACTCGATGACATGGATTCGTATCTCGACGGGCTGCAGAGACAGTTCGTGCAGGTGATCTTCGAGTGCAATCTCGCCGGAACGATCGACCTGCAGGTGGCAATCCAGCTGGCCGTCGTGGCACGTTTCTACGAGCGCATCGGTGACCATGCCGTGAACATGGGTGAGCGAGTTCTGTATGCGGTCAACGGTTGGCGTCCGGAGTTGAAGGGTGCGGCGCGCCACAAGGCTCGAGTTCCTGGTGAAGATACCGATGGGATTCCGATCCCCGACGTCGGTTCGGGGGCCTGACCATCGAAATCGCAGTCGGCGTCGTTCTCGGGCTGGTTGCTACGATCGTCGGCGTTCGACTGCTGGGAGTGCGAGCCCCGCGCTCCGTAACGCCGCCGCCACGGGTCGAGCACGCTCCGGTTGTCGCGCGTCTGACCGAATCGGCTGCGATCGATTTCGAGGCGTTGCTGAACGCGTTGCCGCTCGGGGTCGTACTGGCGAGGCGTGATGCCGTCACTGTGTTCCGTAATCGGGCAGCCGTGGCGGTCGTTGGATTACGGCACGTCGATCTTCTTGTCGAAGCCGCCGTCGACAGGCTGATCCGCCAGACGATCGAGGCTGGTGCGGCCAGAACCGAGACCTTGGAGATGTTCGGCCCGCCACCTCGTGTGCTCGTCGTGTCGACCGTCGAGATGGCCGACGGCGTGTGTTTGGCCGTGATCGAGGACATCAGCGAGCGCACCCGTATCGATGCGGTCCGCACCGATTTCGTGGCGAACATCAGTCACGAATTGAAGACACCCGTGGGAGCGCTCTCGGTCCTCGCAGAGACGATGCAGGACGAAACAGATGCAGAGGTCATCAAACACCTCGCGGCGCAGATGATGAAGGAAGCCCGCCGCATGTCGGAGACGATCGACGATCTTCTCGAACTGTCGAAGATCGAACTCGACACGCCACTGCGACAGAACAACGTAGATCTGGCTGCACTTGTTCACGAGGCCACCTTGCGCCACTCAAGGTCCGCTGCGGCAACCGATGTTCGGATCGTGACCGACGTGCCCGACGGACGCTTCGTCGTCACCGGGGATCGCACGCAGCTCTTGTCCGCTGTATCGAACCTCATCGACAACGCCGTCAAGTACAGCGAAGCAGGCGACACGGTGACCGCGCGACTCTTCCGCGAGCCCGGTCGGATCGTCATCGCTGTCGAGGACGAGGGAATTGGAATTCCGCAGGCCGACGTCGACCGCATCTTCGAACGCTTCTACCGGGTCGACAAGGCGCGGGGTCGCGGTACGGGCGGAACCGGACTCGGCTTGTCGATCGTGCGGCATATCATGGCGAATCATGGCGGCGAGGTGAACGTGACGTCACAGGAAGGTGAAGGATCCTCCTTCAGGCTTGTCCTGCCGGTGCAGATCGGTGATACTCCATGAGGTACGAATGAATGCCGCAGCCGCGAACGCCACCCAGACCATCCTCGTCGTGGAAGACGAGGAGTCCTTCATCGAGGCCCTGCAGGTCGGTTTGAAGCGCGAGGGTTTCCGCGTCGAAGTTGCCCGTGACGGCATGCAGGCTCTCGACCTCTTCGACCTCATCCGACCCGACCTGGTATTGCTGGACGTCATGCTGCCCAAGGTGTCGGGAATCGACGTGTGCCGGCAGCTTCGCAAGCGTTCGCAGGTGCCGATCATCATGGTGACGGCGAAGGCCGCCGAGATCGACACCGTGGTTGGGTTGGAAGTCGGTGCCGACGACTACATCACCAAGCCCTACCGCCTGCGAGAACTCGTGGCCCGGATGCGCGCGGTGATGCGTCGTGCGCCACTCGACCGAGCCGGCGAACTGACCGAGGGCGCGCTCGTCGTCGGTGACGTGCAACTCGACCCCGACCAGCACGAGGTCGTCATTCGCGGTGAGCGGACATCGTTGCCTTTGAAAGAGTTCGAACTGCTGCACATTCTGCTCGCGAACGCGGGTCGTGTGTTGCCGCGCGAGACCTTGATCGACAGGGTGTGGGGCAATGACTACGTCGGAGACACGAAAACCCTCGACGTCCACATCAAGCGTTTGCGGGCAAAGGTCGAAGACGACCCCGGCACCCCGCGCAAGATCGTGACGATCCGCGGCCTCGGTTACAAGTACGAGCGCCCGAAGTCCTGAGCCTCCAGCCACGCCGACCTACCATCGGCATGTGTCGAAGCGAACGGGGCAGGCCGACCTTCCACCGCGACCCGCATTCTTCGTCCTTGCCCGTACGCACGGGCTGATGGTGGCCGGCGAGGCGGTGATGACCGTCGCGCTCGCCGACTCGCTCTTCTTGTCGATCAGTCCCGATGCCGCACGCGGCAGGGTTATTCTCTTTCTTGCACTCAGCCTCGCGCCGTTCGCAGTCGTGGCACCGTTCATCGGCCCCCTCGTCGATCGCATGAAGGGAGGCCGACGCCTCGTCGTGATTCTCGCTGCAGCCTTGCGTGCATTGGTCTCGTTCCTCATGATCGGCCGCATCGACTCGCTGACGCTGTTCCCGTTGGCGTTTGCCGCACTGGTGTTGTCGAAGACCTACGCGGTCTCGAAGTCCGCACTCGTGCCCACCGTCGTGCCCGCCGAGCGCGAACTCGTCGACGCGAACAGCAAACTCGGCTTGTTGTCCGGTGTCGTCGGATTTGCCGCCGCGGTGCCCGCTGCCTTGGTGCAACTCGTCTCGCCGAACGCGACATTGGGCATCTCCATTTTCGTCTTCATCGCCGCCGTGCTGTCGGCTTGGCAGTTGCCTCGCGACATGCGAATCGCGACGTCACCTCGCAGTCGCATCGAGATCGAGGAGCTTCGGTCGCGGCGGGTACGTCGCGCCGTGGCCGCGATGCGTTTGATGCGCGGGCTGGTGGGACTCATGTTCTTCCATCTCGCGTTCTGGCTGCGCGACCAGAAGGCGGGCACGGTGTGGTTCGGATTCGCCGTGTCTCTCGCATCGATCGCAACGATGGCGGCCAATGCGGCGGCACCCATCGTGCGGCGCCGTCTGCGCGAGGAGACGATGATCATCGTGGCCCTCGGGGCGGTCGGAGTGGGCGGATTCGTCTGCACCTGGGTCGGTGGTGTCACCGGCGGGGTCATTCTCGCGGCGACGGTCAATGCGTTCGCCGCCACCTGCAAATTGGCGTACGAAGCGGTCGTGCAGTCCGACGCGCCGGATGCGAACCGGGCTCGGGCCTTTGCTTCGTTCGAGACACAATTCCAACTCGCCTGGGTGGGTGCCGGACTCGTTCCCGTCGTCCTGCGTTTGCCCGGTGAGTTCGGCTTCTTCGTCGTCGGTCTCGTCGGGTGTGTGGGAACGTTGTTGTTCGTGTTGCGAATGCGTGCGGCTAGGCAATTTCGAGGCGGGCGAGCCACAGGCCGGGCGCGTCGACCTCGGCGGGCGTAGGCAGCGCGTCGTCACGGTTCAACAAGTCGAGCACGCGTTCGGCAGATGAGCGTTCGATGATCCCGCGGATGAAGGAGCGTCCGCGTTCGACCGTCGCACGCGTGTGGTGGATACCGAGCAGATGTTCGACGAACTTGTCTGCGGGAGACGATTCGATGCGTCGGCGGCGCAGCGCTTCGGTGACTGCGGGGGCGCCGCCGAGTAGGCGTTGCGTCACCCCGTCGACGATCCAGTCGACGAGGCCGACCGTGCACGCCAACAGTGCATCGACTCGCGGACGCAGGGCCTCTTGTTCGGGTGAGATCACCGCACCGAGCAGCAAGGCCGGGTCGGACATCGTCTGTTGGAATGCCGCCATCGGGTTGGATGCGTCGATCTCCGTTCCCGACAGCTTCTCGATGACCGCATCGGGGTCGGGGGAGAACGCCGAGACATACGAGTTGACCGCGTCGATCAACGCAGCGCGCAAGTGTGGGGTCGACAACACCGCGTGTGCGGCGAGTTCGTGGATGAGAACCCACATGCGGATGTCGGCAAGCGGCAGGTCCCACTCGCCGGCAAACGAGTCGATGTTGGCGGGAACGACGAACAATGCCTTGTCGGGGTCGCGTGGGAGCAGCAGGTCATACTGCCCGAATGCGCGCGCGGCGAGTTGGCCGACCATCGAGCCGACGGTCATGCCGAGCATCATTGGCGCCATCGCCGACATGAGGCCGTTCATCATCGACGCCATCGGGTCGGCCGACGGGTCTGGTGACACGTCGGAGGCCGGCCGCTGGGCGAGGGCCGCGGCACGGTTGTCGAAGACGGGACGGTAGGCCTCGAGGGTGGAATGGCACCATTGCGCCGGGGTCACGCACTCGATGCGCGGCTCACGGGTCTCGACGCCGGCGAGGAAGTCGGCGAGGTGCCGATGTGCAAGCGGGGCAAGGTTTTCGCAGGCGATTCGCGCGGCGGGGTCGACGTTTGCGCCACCCTGGCCGAGCCCGACGTACGCGACCTGACGGGCAATATCCCAGTTGAGCGGGCCCTGGCCGGCGAGCGACTTCATGATGTCGCCGAGAAACGGCATCGCGCCGAACGGGTTGCCGTCGCCGAACGAACCGAACGGAAAGTTCCCCGATGGTGTGTCGTCGTCGGCCATGCCGTGATGATACGACCGTGTCGCCGTCGACGCTGTGTCGTCAGGGCAACTGGGACAACGACATGTTGACCGCTGAAATCGGTACGTATCCCTTGGCGTCGCCGCGACTCGTGAAGAGGCCGACGATTCGTCCGTCGGTGTCCTTGACGGGCGACGCCTCCGCGACGTCGACCATGAGAACTTCACCCGCGAGCGGGACGAACGTCGTTGGATCGAAGTTGACCGAGACACCAACGGATGCATCAATGGTATTGCCCGCGCCGACCGTGACACGCGAGCCCACGTCGGGGGCGACCGTCGAAGTTTCATACGCAACCGAAACGTCGACGCGTGTGTCGGCGCGAAGCACGGTGATTCCGAGTTCCTCGTCGAGATCGATGACCCGTAGTTGAACCGGCCGACCGTCGATGTCGACGACGATTGTGTCAGCGTCCCTGCTGGTGACGTCCCCGGTGGTGACGAACAAGTCCTCGGTCCCGTCGTTGACCGCAAGAACGAACCGACCACCGTCGACGATGAAGAAGCCGGGCGCCTCGATGAGTTCGGAGGGTGTCTTGTCGGCTGCCGACCCTGCGGCATTGCGCACGGACGGCAGAGCCTCGCGCGGTCCTTCGCGGGGAATCACGAGTGCCACAAGACCGACGACGAGGCCGAGGCCGAGCATTGCGACGAGGAAAGCGGTCAACGGATTGAGTGGTGGAGCAGACCGGCGGGCATTCGCGCGGCGTTGCAGGCCGATCTCGCTCGGGTGACGCCACGGGCGCTCGTGCCGGGGCGGCGGCGCAGGGACAGTCCTCAGGCGCTTGTCGTCGTTGACCATCGACATTGAAGGTAATTTCCCCCCGGCCTAATTGGGCGTCGGGCGCGAATACGTGGGCCATGGATACGCTTTGGAGCGTGTCAAGTCACATGCTTCCCGTCAACGGCTCGTCGAACGACTGGGTGGCGTTGACCGACCGGACGCTCGATGTCGGTGCCGCATACGAATGGGCGTTGCACCCGTCGTGTGGCGCGGTTGTGGTCTTTTCCGGAACCGTGCGCGACCGCGCCGACGGTCGCGACAACGTGACTCACCTCACCTATGAGGCGTACGAAGACAAAGCCATTGCGCGAATGGGCGGGATCGTCGCCGAGGCCCGCCGTCAGTGGCCGGCGGTCGTACGTGTCGCCTTGTTGCACCGCGTCGGGCGGCTGTCGCTTCTCGAGTCGTCGGTTCTCGTCGTGGTGTCGTCACCCCACCGCCCCGAGGCGTTCGAGGCGGGGCGTTTTTGCATCGATGCACTGAAAGTCGCCGTTCCGATCTGGAAACAAGAAGAGTGGTCCGAGGGCACCGACTGGGGTACGGGTGCGCACGACATCGGAAGCGTTCCACGGTCATGATTGCGACACAGACAGTCGTCGTGATTTTTGCCTTGCTCGCACTGGGCTGCGGTGCATCGCTGGCAACGGTTCTCTTCCGCCAGGAACGACAGACCGGCATCTACGACGGCATCGCGAATTTTCGCCGTCATATCGATGCGTTGTCACCCGAGGCACGTCGCAACGTCATCAGCAGACACGCACACACGCGTGGCGGTGACCGCGGCGAACCACGTCAGTAGGAGCCAGCGACCTACACTGGGCGCTCATGGCCCGCGACCTTGCTATCGACCTCGGGACGGCGAACACGCTCGTCTACATGAAGGGCCGCGGAATCGTGCTGAACGAACCCACGGTCATCGCCGTCAACCGCAAGACCAGCGAGGTTCTCGCCACCGGGCACGAAGCACGGAACATGATCGGGCGCACCCCCGGGTACATCGTGGCCGTCCGGCCTCTGCGCGGTGGAGCAATCACCGACTTCGACATCACCGAGCGCATGATTCGGCTGCTTCTCCAGCGGGTCGGCGTCTCGCGGTTCACTCGCCCCAAGGTCGTCATCTGCGTTCCCTCGGCGATCACCGAAGTCGAACGCCGCGCGGTCACCGATGCGACCCGACGTGCCGGTGCCTCCGATGCTCAGTTGATCGAACAGCCGATGGCTGCAGCCATCGGCGCGGAGCTTCCCATCGACGAACCCATCGGGAACATGGTCATCGACATCGGTGGCGGTACCAGCGAGACCGCGGTCATCAGTCTCGGTGGTGTCGTTGCACTCGAGGCGATTCGTGTCGGTAGCTTCGACATCGATGCAGCGATCCAGACGTACGTGCGTCGCGAGCACGGAATTGCGATCGGCGAGCGCACGGCTGAGGAAATCAAGATCCAAATCGGCACCGCTGCCCCAATGCCGAACGAGCGTGGTGCACAGGTGCGTGGCCGTGACCTCGTCACGGGTCTTCCCAAGAACATCGACCTTTCTGCCGAAGAGGTGCGATTTGCGATCGACGAAGTCGTGTCACAAATCGTGCAGTCGGTGACCCGCTGCTTGTCGAAGGTACCGCCCGAAATGGCACAGGATTTCCTGCAGCGCGGTATGTACCTCGTTGGCGGTGGTGGACTTCTGCGCGGCCTGGCCCAGCGCATAGAACACGAAACCGACGTGCCTGTTCGCATGTCACCAATGCCCCTCGAGGCCGTGGTGCTGGGCGCCGGGCACTGCGTGGAGAATTATCAGGTCCTGCGCAGCATGTTCATGGGCGCGAGACGCTAGGCGAGCGCCGCATGGGTACTGCGCGAGACGCTAGGCGAGCGCCGCATGGGTACTGCGCGAGACGCTAGGCGAGCGTACGGAAGGTGCGAATGCCGCCGCCGAGCGAGAGCACGTACACCTCGCCGGATGCAATCGTGCGAATTGCGGTGATGAACCCCGCACCCTTGGCGATTGTTCGCATCGACTGCACCTTCTGGCCGGTCACCTTCATCGCGGTGACGCGACCGGTGCAGTAGTCACCAAAGACGTACCAGCCACGCAGGGCGGGTAGAGACTCGCCGCGCACACGCGTGCCACCGATGACCGAGCATCCTTGCTCGCCGTGTGGGTACACGTAGACGGGCTGGTTGTGTCCTGATGCGGTCTGGTCTTTGTTGTTACGGGTGCGTCCCTCGAATGCGCTCCAACCAAAATTGGCGCCGCGACCCGAGCCGTCTTTTGCCCAAACGACGTTCACTTCCTCCCACTTGTTCTGGCCGACATCTGGTGCCCACAGGTTCATCTCGTCGTCGAATTCGAATCGCCACGGATTACGCAGTCCGATGGACCACACCTTCGGCGCCGCCGATTTTTCATCGCGCGCGAGGGGTTCGAGGCTGAGAATCTTGCCGAAGAACGATGACGGATCGAGCGCAAGTCGGGCCGGATCATTGCCGAACCCGCTGTCGCCGGTGCTCACGTAGAGACGACCCCCCGGCCCAAACGCAAGACTGCCGCCGTTGTGCACCGAAGGCCGGCTTCTCGGAAGCTGAAAGAGCACCGTCCGCGTGGCCGTATCGGCGGTGTTGTCGTCACGCATGACGTAGCGCGCCACGACGGTCCCAAAACGGGAGTCGGTGTAGTTCACGTAGAGATAGGTACCGTCCGGATGAAAAATCAGGCCAAGAAGCCCACGTTCCACATCGGCGCGGGTGAAGCGTTTCAGATTGAGCGCTGTCGTGCGTGTTCTCGTGGTGGGGTCGTAACGCACGATGAGGCCGTCTTGTTCTGCGATGTAGAGGCCCGGGTCGCGGTCCCGCGATGCGATGTCGACGGGAACCTTGGCGGAAGTCACCTTGACCAACGCCACTTTTGCACCCGAACCGGGTTCGGCATTCGATAGGCGGGGTTGGGCCGCCAACGCTGTGCCGATCGCAAGGACAGAGATGAAACACCGAAGACGACGCCGGATTCTGATGGCGTTCACGGTAATGCGATCAGCCGGCTGACGTGGCCACCCAGATTGAGAACGTAGACGTCGCCCGAAGCGACACTGCGTACGGCGGTCACCGATCCGGCATCGCCGATGAGGCGCACGACGCGTGTCGTCTTTGCGCCGACCACCTTGATGGCGGTGATGCGACCACTGCAGTAGTCGCCGTACACGTACCAACCCGTGAGTGCGGACAGCTTCTCGGATCGCACCTTCGTGCCACCGGAGATCGAACAGCCGTCCTCGCCGTGTTCGTAGACGTGGACCGGGGCGAGGTGGCTCTTCGCAGTTTGGTCGTTGTTGAAGCGGGTGAAGCCCTCGTAGGCACTCCATCCGAAGTTCGTGTTGCGACCCGACCCCGCGGAGGCAGGCGCGAGGCTGACCTCTTCCCATTTGTCCTGACCGACGTCTGCGACCCACAGATTCATCTCGTCGTCAAACTCGAAACGCCACGGATTGCGCAGGCCGACCGACCAGACTTGCGCGGCAGCAGATTTCTGGTTGCGCGCGAGAGGGTCGACGCTGACGATCTTGCCGAGCATCGACGATCTGTTCAGTGCGACGCGCTGGGGGTCGTCGCGCGAACCACCGTCACCCGTGCCGATGTAGAGACGCTCGCCTGGCCCGAACGCAAGCCCACCTCCGTTGTGGTTCGCGTAGGGCTGTTCGAGAGTGAAGAGCACGGTGCGCGAGGCGGGATCAGCGGTCTTATTGGTGCGCATGCGGTAGCGCGCAACCACGGTGTTGCCGTCGTCATCGGTGTAGTTGACGTAGAGAAAGCGCCCCTTCGGATGGAACACGAGGCCGAGTAACCCGCGCTCCCCCGATGCGCCGGTGCGGCCGGTGAGGTCGAGAGTGATCGACCTTGCTTTCGTCTTGGTATCGAAACGCACGATTTTGCCGTCCTGCTCGGCGATGTAGAGACCCGTATCACCGGACCGCGAGGAAATGTCGGTCGGTTTCGTGGCGGTCGTTACTTTGACGAGACGCGCCGTCGGGTCGTCAACCGCGGTGGCCTCCGCCGGTGTGGCGGCACCGATGACGGTGGCCGCGACGAGAAGTAGAGAAGTGCGAAACCTACGCATCTTCACTGACGCGCGCGAGGCCTTCCTGCACGACGGTGATCGCCAACTGACCGTCTTTCGTGTAGATCGAGCCACCGGCGAGGCCGCGGGCATTCGACGTCGAGATCGTGTACTGGTCGTAGAGCATCCACTCGTCGGCAC
>SXGQ01012869.1_pt1 | contig 32477 bp, 53 predicted proteins | sample 3178371 | NCBI WGS metagenome assembly SXGQ01 (sample SAMN11356859, study PRJNA531348) | freshwater metagenome | isolation source: freshwater sample F1-20 | place: China: Fuxian Lake, Yuxi | collected 2017-12-25
AACGACATTTCCATCTCCCCCTCGTTCGCTTTCGCCGTCACCCCGGAACCCGTGCGCAACAACGCGCTCACCAAGCTCAAGGGCCTGCAAGCCAAGCGCGAGGACGGCAAGATCACCGAGGCCGAATACCGGCTGGGCGTGCAGCAGTTGATCGGCAATCTGGATCAGCGCACCGACGCCCCCACCCCGGGGCGTGGCACCGACTGGATCGTGGCGCAGCTTCGCCTCGGGGTGGCTCAGAAGATTGTGCCGCGGGTCGAGGCAAACTTTGCCGAGTGGCTGCTCAAGCAAAACCCGAATCTGGCCAATGATCTTGGCATTGCCCTCAGCGGAGAGGACGGCAAGGGCAGGGCTGGCAACTACAACCCGCTAGAGCGGATTGCCACCCTCTTTACCACCTCCCCGCTGGGCGCGGGTACGGCAGTGCATGAAATCCTGCACCACACCGAGCGCATGATGCCGAGGGACGTGCAAGACGGCTTGATGAAGGAATGGAAACGGGCGTGGGACGCCGCGTACAAAGCGGGCGATGACACGCTCAAGGCCGCGCTGGATGACATGCTGAAAGCCAGCCTGGGGGACAAGGATGCCCATGCCCGCACCAAGGCCGCATTTGCCGATGGCACGCTCCAATACGCCGAGCATTATCAGTTGTTCAGCCCGTCCGAGTTTTGGGCGGTCAATGCCACAGATATTCTGGTCGGTCGGTATGCCGCCAAGGGTTCTTGGGTGGCACGCGCGATGCAGTGGTTCAAAGAGTTCGTGCAGCGTGCCAAGGTGGTGTTCGGCCTGAAGTCCGATGCGCCGATCCTCAAGGCACTGGATGCTGTCATGCGCGGCGAGGGTGTGTTCCAGCCAGGCGCCGAAATGCTGTCATCGCGGGTGGATGGGGCCAGCGATCCAAGCAACATCGTCTACAACGACATCGTGCGCAACGTCCAAAACAACGCGATTCAATTCTTCGGCAATCGCAAGGACAGCATCAAGACTTTCGGTGCGTATGACAAGACGCTGGCCACTCAGTACCACAAGGCGCTCAAGGATCGGGACTACGGGCGGGTGTTCAACCTGTCCCTCGATATGCAAAACGCTGTGTCGCAAGTCGCCATCCGGCCGGCAGAGTTGGCCCCGGCGATTCTGCCGCGGGTTGATGATGTGAAGTCGGCCCTGAAAACCGTGTGGAAGGGCAAGAAGGCCAGCGCGGATCTGGACGCCGCCACCAAGGCGATTTTTGCCGGTACGCTGGCTGGCAACAATGTCATGGAAGGACGGGTATTCAGCGAGGAGGAATTGCGCACGCGGTTCAAGATGACCGATGCGGGCATTGCGCTGTACCAGCAAGCCCGCGCCGCGATTGATGCAAGCCTCGATGAGTTGGCCGCAGCGGAAGCCTACGGAATGGCGCAGGGGTTTATTGCCAAGTCGTTCCGGGCACCAATTATTAGTAACCCGCAAGACGCCCCGGCCGTCATCGAGGGCGCGCTCTTGAAGCAAATCAAGATGCTAAAAGCCGCCATCAAAGCGGCCAAAGCGATAGGCAACGGGCAGCAACAAGAGCAGCTTGAAGCGAGTTTGAGAGGCTACGTCGATACGCAGCGCACCGTCGACAAGATTTTCCTGACCGCCAAAAACCTCAAGCTGGCCGGCTATGCCCCGGTAATGCGTTTTGGCAAATACACCGTCACGGTTCAGGCCATTGACCCCACCACCGGCAACATACTACGCAACGAAAACGGGGAGTCAATTCCCGTATTTTATGGCCAATATGAAACCGAAGGCGAGGCGCTTTCCGTGCGTAACCAGAAGGAGGCACTTTACAAAAACCGCGATGATATTCGCGTAACGGCCGGTGTCAAAAGTCAGACCGCGCACGAACTGTATGCGGGGATCTCGCCCGAAACGCTGGCTGTTTTTGCCGACGCAATTGGCGCTGGCGAGGCCATGAAAAAGTATTACCAGTTGGCCCTCACCGAGTGGTCGGCACTCAAACGCCGGCTAGATCGTAAAGGCATTGACGGTTTCAGCGAGGACATGCCCCGCGTGTTGTCGAACTTCATCACCAGCAACGCCCGTTTTGCGGCGCAGCGGTACTACCAGCGCGACCTGAACAACGCCATCAAGTTCATTCCAAAGGAAAAGGGCGACGTGCTGGATGAGGCGATCGCACTCAAGAAATTCCTGAATGACCCCAACGACCCGGCCGCGCCGGTGTCGTCGGCCCTGTTCGCATGGTTCTTGGGCGGCTCAGTCGCTTCGGCCATCGTCAACTTGACCCAGCCGGTGCTGATGACGGCTCCCTATCTGGCGCAGCATGGGGTCGGGCGCGCCACCGCGGCCATGTCCAAGGCCATGCCCTACGCCTTGGGCAAGAAACAGATCACCGATGCCGACCTCCGCGACGCGCTCAAAAAAGCCAGCCAAGAGGGCATCGTCGATGCTCAGGAAATCTTCCACCTGTATAGCCAGGGCGCGCAGGGCGTGGCGTCTGGTTTGACCAACGCGCTGGCCCGGCTCCCCGGCGTGGGCGGCAAGATCAAGGCCGGGAGCGAGAGTGCCCGCGCCCGGATCAATGCCTTCCTGACCTTGTGGGGGTCGATGTTCTCGGTGGCCGAACGCTTCAACCGCAAGCTGACGTTCATCGCCGCGTGGGAAGTGGCCAAAGCCAAGGGAGAGAAAGACCCGTTTGCTTTCGCGGTCAAGGCCGTCAATGAAACGCAGGGCATCTACAACAAGGTCAATCGCCCGAATTTGGCGCGCGGCCCGGTGGGCCGCACCATCCTGACCTTCAAGCAATTCAGCATTGCCTACGTGGAACTGCTGTCCCGCATGTGGAAACGCGGCGGGCCGGAAGGCAAGCGGGCGGCGCTGATGATGCTGGCCATGCTGATGCTGGCCTCGGGCGAGGAAGGTTTGCCGTTCTCCCAAGACCTCGACGACTTGATCGACACCGTGGGACAGTTGTTTGGGTTCGATACCAACATGCGCCGGAACAAACGCCGCCTGGCCCATGAGATTCTTGGCAAGACCGGCGGCGACTTGTTCCTGTACGGGATCTCCTCGCAACTGCCGCTCGACTTTGCAGGCCGGTTGGGTCTGGGCAACATCATCCCCGGCTCTGGCGCCTTCAAGCGATCCGATCAGGAATTGATTGGCCGGAACGTGGCCGAAGTACTCGGGCCGGCGGCCGGCATGGCAACGCAGATTGCCGACGCCTACGATGCGTATGTCGAGGGCAACCAGAAGAAAGCCCTGCAAAACCTCGCGCCCAAGGCGGTCAAGGATGTGCTGGCAGGGCTGGAAATGGCCGACAAGGGCTACGCCACCGACGCCAAGGGCCGGAAAACCACCGACGTAACCCAAGGCGAGGCGGTCATCAAGGCGGTCGGATTCACCCCGACCACCGTGGCGCAGCTCACCCGCAAGACCATGCCGGTTCAACAGGACGTGGCGCTGCAACGCCGGGCCGAGTCGTCAATCCTCGACGAGTGGGTGCGCGGTATTGCCGACAACGATCAGGCGATGATTGCCAAGGCGCAGGAGCGCATGGCCGAGTGGAACGAAAGCAACCCCGGCTCCCCGATTGTTATCACCGCCTCGCAGATTCAAGCCCGTCGCCGCGCCATGTCGCTGGACAAGGACACCCGGCTACTCAAGGCCGCTCCCAAGGAGATGCGGGGGCGGGTTGCAGAGGGGTTGGACACTTTGGAGTAACGGCTGGACACACGAAATGCAGGCTTCGGTCTGCATTTTCGTGGTTTCTAGGTGCGTCACCAAGTGACACTGCACGGCGCGCAGGCGGTTGAGTTCTTCAATCGCTTTGTCGGCATGCGGGCTGTCGGTGTCGTTGAGGACCAGTTCGATAAATGTCGTGGGTATGAGTGAGTAGGGCATGGCGGCGGTTTGTCATGTGGTTGGTCATGGCCGCTGCCTTTTCTCAGTCGGTGCCCCAAAATGTAGCAATCCGCATACCAGCCGGCACAGGTGGCACAGGTGGCAGAGGTGGCTACGCCGGGAACTGTGTGTATCTCCTGCACACTTTCTGCACGTTGGGTGCTGCGCGGTTATGCAAAATGCTGCAATTCGGAATGGTCTGCCCACACAGGCCGGTAATTTAATCAATCGTTTAGCGTTCGATGACGTTTCTACGAACCAGGGGGTCGTGGGTTCATATCCTGCCGGGCGCGCCATTCACAATCAGGGGGTTAGCGTTGATCGCTGGCCCCCTTTCTTTTTGCCCGCTGCACGTTTTTTGCACACTTTGCAGCAGCGGGGCACTGGCGCCTGACTCGATCTTCTCCACAGCCCGGTACAACTCCAGCAGTTCGGCGGCTGAGTAGTGGGTGGTGATGTTGCCGTTCCGGTGGCCGAGCAAGTCCTGCCGGGTTTCGTTCAGCACACCCGCAGACCGCAGCCGGCGCCCGAAGGTGTGGCGCAGGTCATGGACGTGCAGGGTGCGAAACCCCTCCGACGCGGGCCGGCCAAACACCTCCGGGTACTTGGCTGCCGCCTGTCTGCGCGCGGTCTGCCAGCCGGTGTTGTTCATTGTCTCGATCCGATCCTTGCGGAACGGAAACACCCACTTGGCGTGCTTGCCGCGCTGGGCGTCAATCACCCGCCGCGCCACGGCATTGAGCATCACCACCCGGGCATCGCCGTTCTTGGTTTCGGTCAGGACAAACACCGAGGCGCCAAGATCCTCCACCTCCTGCTCCTGCCCCCACTGCAAGGCACAGCATTCCTCGTCGCGCACGCCGGTATGCACCATGAATAGGGCCATTGGTTGCAGGTGGGCGGGCAGCAGGGGGGACAGGTGCGCTTGCTCTTTCCAGCTTATCGGGTACGGCTCGCGGGCGTCGTTGGCCGGGAGCATGGTCAGCAGGGGCGGGGTTTCCAGCCATGTGAGGCCAGTCACCGGGTCGCGCCACTTGCGGGCGGCCAGATTCAGAACGCGCCGCACCACGCCCAGCTTGTTGTTGATCGACTTGTTCTTGTTGCCGCGGGCCTTGCACCACGACACAAACGGCTTAAGGGTTTCGTCATGGACGTTTGACAGGGGCAGGGTGCCGACGTGCGCCACGGCCTGTTCCAGCCATGCCGCGTTGTCGGCTTTGCCCTTGGTGGCATCTTCTTGAATGAACTTGGCCGCTGCGTCTGCGAAATACCGCTTGGGCCTGACCCCATAGACCGTTTGCTGCCGGATTTCTTCCAGCCGTCTGACAAGGTAGCGTTGCGCTTCTTCTAACGAGCTTGCTTGCGTGCTTTCTCGAAGCGTGCCAAAGCCTCTGACGCGCTTCTGGATGTGCCAGATTCCGCCAACAAGCCGGAGTCCTGGCATTCGCTTTTGCCCCATGTGTCTCCTTTGCGGCCCGGGGCGCGACCATTCCGGTGCACATAATCGTCGGCCCAAGCATCGAGGTCAAGTCGGTCGAAGGCCACGCCCTGCGTGCCGATGGGGATCTCGGTCAGGGCAGGGCGGATCTCCGAATTGAAGCGGTTGCGATCCACCCCGAGGTAGGCCGGGGCGTCGCGCAGTCTGATGAAGCGGGGGAGGATCATCCCCCACCCCCCCGAATCATTCTCGCCACCATCTCATAGCTCAACATCATCTGCCGGCGCAGCGGGTCGGCCATGTATTGCTCGTGCAAAGCGTCCCACTGTCGGGCGATATGTTCCTGTTTTGCGGCGGCGACGAGGGCGGCGAAGCGTTCGAGTTGCCCCTCCCAGCAAGTCCATCCAAGGCCATGCTTGGCTATTCCAGCCGCCTTTGCCATCTTCACGATGTCGTCGTTCATTTCCTCACCTCGAAAGCCCGAATATCATCATTCCCACCGTTCCTGATGCCGTTGGCGATGGTCTTGGCGTCCAGCCCCACGCACATGTCCTCAACCCACGCCGCAATGCGTTCGCGCTCGGCAGCAAGAATTCGACCAAGGTCGTCCGTGTTGCCGATGAACACCCCCGAGTTTGCTGTTTCCGGAAAACCTTGCTCTCGCGCCATGCGCAGGATATCTTCGCGCGTCATTTATTCCATTCCTCCGGGTCAATCATTGCTGATTCGCCCCATGTGCAGACACCGCACAGGGTGCTTTTAAATACAACCTTGCCATCTTTAACGCACGTAACTACATGACCTGCTCCGCACACTTCGCATTGCCGCGAATAGTCCGGTTCGTATCTGTCAATCTTTGTCATTCCTCACCCCCAATGCCATGCGCTCGTTCAATGATGGCGCGGGCAAATGCCACAACAAGTTCCGGCGTGCTTCTTTTCGGAATGCACTCTTCGACCCACGTTGCCAAGATCATGTCTGTGTTTATCGGCTTTCGCTTGGGCGGGGCAGGGTAAAGCGGTTTTGCATCCTCGTATGGCGCCGTGTTAGCGATGACGACCACAGTCCTCCCTTTTGCATCTGTGTATGACCACGCCACCGGCTCAACTGTTACATCTTGCCGGATAGTTGCCACCATTTTGTTGGCGGCAGCAATATGGTCTGACGTTTTACCGGTGTCGGCAGAACGATCCTCGGATAGCGCGGCGCGGAGGGAGGTGATTGCATCAGCGATTTGCCGAGTGAGTTCGTCTGCGTACCTTCGTTCTGGGTTTATGTTTTGGTGCGAATCTTCCAACGCCTCAAGCGCCTGCTGTGCTGCTTCTCTCAAATTCATTTCTCACCCCCTGCAAATAAGTCTGTTTGTGCGTCACTCGCGTCACGCTTCTCCTGCCGCTTCTTCTCAATCGCCGCGTCACGCTTCGCCCTTTCCTTGGCGGTATGCACGTCCAGGCGCACCAGCGGTTCGCCTTCTTCGTCGGGTGCAATGACGTAGAACTCGCCTTGGTAGGTCAGCCCACCATAGAACCGGGCGATGGATAGCTGGGTGTTGCGCCAGCCGTAGATTCGTTCGGGTGCGGTCATGTTTTCTTGGTGGTTTTTCATGAGGTTTTCCACGCCCTCTCAATTAAAAGGAACGCCGTCCCAAAGCCACGACCCGCACCCGACCTTCTTGACCTCGGCCGGCGGCTCGACGTGCCCGGCCAGCGCACACACCCGGCCGGCGACAAAGTTCTGACAGGTGCCGCACCCGGTGTTGATCTGTTCAAGAAATGCAAGCTCGCGGTGCAGTGCAGAAATGCGTGCGTCGATCTCGCCCTTGGTGCTGTACAGCAATCCCTCTCTCGGATTCATGCCACTCCCTCCTTGCTCCAATCAAATGTTGCTTCCATTACCCGCCAGAATTTGCCGTCCGGTTTGACGGTGATACTGGTAGGCGTCGGTATCTTCTTGGCGTCGACCATCGCCATAAACTCGGCCACCGTGTCCGGGCATTTCAGCCCACGCTTCCAACACCACGCCACGGCGTGCTTGCGCACGAAGGCGCGTTCATCTTCCAGCGGCAGCCACTCGTCGAAGAAGGCCAATCCGCACTCATAGGTGACGCGAATTGACGGCGGTTTGCTAAACTTGCGGTGTTCGCGGTACTGCACGTCAGTCACCGCGTACTGCTTTGGCTTTTCCAATGCCGCCACAATCACGGCATCGGCCGCGGTGGTGCCGTGGGCGGGCTTTTCTTCCCACAGATGGCCGCAGCCAGGGCACAGCATCACCGAGGCATGGACCAGTTCGTGACAGTCAGGGCATTCTTTAACCGGGGCCACGGAAATGGCGTCCTCGTCCTTGGGGCGCTTTGACTTCACCCGGATCTGGTCAATCGGGCCGTGGCGCTCGACATTGCCGGCGAAGTCCAGTACCAGGGTGTTTTCCTTCATCCCATCCATGCGCAACCCGCGGCCCATGATCTGCACATACAGGCCGACCGACTTGGTGGGGCGCAACATCACAATGCAGTCGATGCTCGGGAAGTCGAAGCCAGTCGTAAGTAGCATCGCGTTGAACAGGAATCGGATGCGCCCGGCTAGGAAATCACCGATCACCCGGTCGCGGGTGGTGGCAATCATGTCCCCGGAAACGTAGTCGGCCGTCCAGCCGCGAGCGCGGGCCGCCTCGGCGCAGTGCCGGGCGTGCTCGACACCGGCGCAGAACCCGAGGATGTGCTTGCGGTCGCTGGCGTAGTAATTGACCTCGTGCAGCGCGCCATGAATCAGCCCTTCCTTGTCCATCGCCGCCTGCAACCCGCTGACGGCGAACTCTCCATTCCTAGGATTGGTTTTCACACCAGACAGATCGGCCTTGGTCGCGCCGTTCTTGGCCACCAGCGGGCACAGGTAGCCCAGCTTGATGAGGTCGCCCACATGGGCCTCGTAGGCCACGTCGGTAAAGACGCGATCATCTCCCTCGGTCAGCAGGCCCGAGTCCATCCGGTACGCGGTGGCGGTCAGCCCGATCACTTTCAGGTGCGGGTTGTGGTGCTTGAGTCCCGCCAGAAAGCGCCCATACATGGTGTTGGCTTTTCGCGGCACGAGGTGCGCTTCGTCCACGATGACCAGATCGGTTCCGCCAAACTTGGCCGGCATCTCATGCACTGACTGGATTCCTGCCACTGTGACCTGGGCCTTCTGCTTTTGCCCGACACCCGCCGACCAGATGCCGATCGGCGCTTGTGGCCAGTAGCGAATGATGGCTTTGGCGTCCTGTTCAATAAGTTCCTTTACGTGGGTCAACACGATGATGCGCGTGGTAGGGTATTGCTCGATCGCTCCTTTGATGAAGGCCGCGAGGGTCAGGCTTTTTCCCGCGCCGGTGGGCAGCACGATGAGTGGGTTGCCGGCGTGCTCCCGGAAGTACGAGTAGAGCGCGTTGATAGCCTCGTTTTGATAGGGGCGCAAAGTTAGAGTGGTCATTCAACATCCTTAAAAGTGCGACCAGTCCTTGCCGACCATATCGTGCTGGGGGACACTCCAAATTTCCTAGCAAGTGCAAAAGAGCCAACGCTGGAAGAACGAATTTCCCTCACGTTTTCGTTCGTCAGCTTCGCCACTTGATGAGCATCGCTGCTTGCATACGACTGTGGCGGCATCTTGATTCGGTTTTTCTTAGATGCGTCCCGCATGTTGTCGGTCGCAGTTCCAAGAAACAGATGATTGGGGTTCACGCACATCCTTACATCGCAGTGATGGCAAACGTAAATCCCTTTTGGGATTGCCCCGCGGAACAACCTCCATGAAGCGCGGTGAGCGAAATCAACGTCGCCTTTGTACATTCCAAATCGCCCGTAGCCAGTTGGATGCGACGCACCGGCCCAAATCCAGCATCCGGCCTCTGGAATCATGAAAACTTTGTCCATGAATCGGTTTTTTATGGCGTCGCTCATGACTCGGCCTTTACGAAAACGCCATTGGGCATGAGCGTGCCTTTCCGATCCTTGATCTCCTCGTAGGCTTCGCCCAGGCAGCTCACCATGCTGATATTCCGCAGGGCACAAAAATTGATGAGGCACACCAGCACGTCGCCAACCGCGTCGCGGATCATGGCGTCATTGCCGCGAGCCTGGCCGGCGGCCAGTTCGCCCATTTCCTCAAACGCTTTCAGCAATTGGCTGGTGGGCGTCGCGTTGGGGATGATCTGTCGGGCCTTGGCCCAGTCGATGACCAATTGTTCGAGTTGTTCGTAGGTGTTCATGGTTTCCCCCTGATTAAGCAATGATCGTTGCGCCGAACGTCGTGCGGAAATTCTCAACGTCCGGGTTGCAGATAGCCCGGTGGTCGGAAGCGGCGCATATCTCCGCGCTGCGGTAGGCGTACCCGGCCGGTTTGTGGCTGGGGTGGCTGGCGTCTTTGGTCAGCACCACGAATTCCTCGCCGTTGTCCTTACGCTTGAACTCGATCCAGTCCTCCCCCGCGTCCATTGCCTCGGCGTAGGTCAGCAGGAAGGGCAGAGGCAGATGATCGCCGCATCCAGTGCGCTGCACTTGCACCGGAATGTCGGCCAGCTTCTTGGCGCATGACCAGCGGGCGTCACCGCTCTCCTCCGGGGTGGAATGCACGCAGGTGCGGCAGGACAGGGCCGGTACCTTGTGGCCATGACACACCGCTTTGTGGTCGCACCAGTTGCACAGGTAAAACTTGGGATCGTCGCTGATGCGCCCCGGTGGGGTGTTGGCAAAAATGATCCCTTCGGCTTTGGCTTCGAGCCGTTCGTAATACACCCGGTCAAACTGGATGCGCTCGGCGTAAAGCTCGTCGCTGTTTTTGTTCTTGGCCAGATACAAGGCGCGAGTCATGTCGCTCCGCCCCATGTACCACTGCATCTGCGCGTAATGCTGCGGCTTCGCCACCTTGACGCCATTCTTCGCCAGTTCCTTGAAAGACTTTTCAGAGTGGGTCTTGAACTCGACGACGTGCCACGTCATGCCACCGCCCGGGATCTTCCGGGCACACCCGTCCATGTGCCCGCGCATGTGCCCGCCCCATCCCTGAAATCCGAATTGCTTGCCGGTGGCCGGATCTACGTCATAGACCTCGACACCGATGGCGCGCAGGTCGGCCACAAAGCGCGGTTCCTCAAGGTGCCCGGTCTGAAACAGCCGGTACATGCGCCCCTCGAATGTCGTTTTGCTGGCCCAGCGGAAGTCGTACCAAAGAGCGCGCGCGCACTCTTTGCCGATGATCGAGGCGCCCAAGTAGGTGCGGGAAAGCTCCGCGCCGTGCTTCTTCTCGTAAGCCTCGTAGATGGCCGTGACAACCGGGCTTTCGGTGAATTCGGAGAGGTCAGCCATTGAACTTCTCCGGGTGAAAGCAATGCTCCAGAAACTCAGCGCCGTTCATCCCTTTGAGTTCCGCAAACGCGGCCTTGGCCTCAGCTTTGCACGCCATAAAGACATGCTCCAACACCTGCTCTTGCTGTTCCATCGTATTGACATACACGCTTGCCTGCGCAATGGCGAACGACATGCAGCGCATGAAGTACGTCAGTTCCTCCGGCGAGCGATTGCTGTCCAAATGCTCAAGCATCGCCGCTACTTCCTTCCCATAGTCCATCGTTCGCTCCGTTATCGTTACCAACAAGGCGGGGGACTGGAGGGCGTTATGCGTCGCACTCTTATCTTGTGGGTTCCGCCGAACTCGCCCAATCCCCCTGCTTGTTGGTGCCTGTCTTTCCAGGCCGTCACCCATTCGGCAAGCGTCAGGGTTTGACGCGATCACACGGGAGGAGCCGCCCGCGTTGCCATGCTGCGATTACTCGACAACTGCAACTTCCTTGGCTTCGGCCTTCGCCTTTTCCTCCGCTTCCTTCAACGCCTGCAAAGCCACACCGCGGATTCCATTCACGAATTCGGACACCTGCTCAAACGGCAGCTTGCCCAGGCCAGCCAAGATCAGATTCACTTGATCGAGGGTCAGGGTGTAATTGATAGGTACTTGATTGGGATTCATTTATTGCCTTTCGTTTGGTTAAGGTAAAAATCTTTTGCTTAGGCAGACTTGATTCGATAGCCTTCGAGTTGCCACAGCTTGTTGATGGCGTTCGCCCTAGCAATCTTCCGGCCGATGTCCTGGTCAAAGTCGTCGGGATTGATGCAGGCCGATTCCCCGATCACGGAAAAACCGTTTTTCAGCGTCAAGCAGCACACCGTCATGGTCGTGCCGGGAAAGACGTGGTACTGCTCGGCCACGACAAGCGATTCCAGATATTCAATGGTCAGCTTCATGTCGCTCACTTCTGCCAAGGTGGGACAACCGGGGCAGCCGGGGCCGCAGCGGGCGCAGGTGCAGGTGCCGGGGCAAAGCCAACAGCACCGCCAGCGGAAACCGGCTCATACTTCTTGATGACGTTGGTTTCCCGGTTGCGGTCGTCCATTTCCACGGCCACGGTTAGCAGCACCGGCCTGTTGTGCAGGTTTTCAGAATTGCCCGGGATGTTGATGCCAACAGCGCGGCAGAGGGCAGCAAGCTCCCGCTGCGCAATGTCTTTGGCGGTCTGGCTCGGGTTCCAAATGTTCAACCGCGCCCACAGCTTGCGGTTTTTCTGCGGGCCGTCGATCACCTCGAACGTGATCTGGAGATAGGCACCGTCGCCGCGCTTGGTCGGTTTCTTCTCGGATGCCGTTGCGATGGCGATGTACTGCCCCTCTGGGAGCGCGGAAAACTCCTGTTGCTCTGGTACTTGCGATGCGTCAAAGCCGGAAAGATCAGCCATTTTTTCGTTCCTTTCGTTTGTGGTGTGAGAAAAACTTTACTTCGTGGGCGCGGCCATAGCGGCGGCGAGGTTCGCCTGGAACGCCGGCCAATTCAGGTGGCAGTCGGCCATGCCATAGCGATTGCCAGCGACATACGCCGGGTGCGGATTGACGTGCAGCTTCCGCGCGCCGGTGGTGATGGCCTTGGTTTCCTTGTTGTTGAAACCTGAATCCACCTGCCGCGTCATGACCTCGTGGGCGCAGAACCCGATAATGTCGGCCCACTCGCTGATGATGCCCACGGCCCGCTTGTTCAGCTTGAGGCTGTAGGCGTCATAGTCCTCGGCCAGCGTGGGATTGCGCACCTTGTTTATCTGCTCGTGCGCAATGCAGATCACCGTCATATTGCGTTCGTTGCGCAGGTTGTCCAACGCCTCGAAGGTCTTGCGCCACAGGTCGTCGGCCATGATGTAGCCCTTGCCGTAGCCGATCTTCTCTATGTTATCCACCCCGTTCTCGCGGCAGATTTTGGCGAGGATCAACGGTTCAAGCCAGTCGAGCGAATCCAGAAACACAGACTGGAATTCGTGTTTGTCATTGCGCAGCGTGGTGATGGCCGAATGAACGTCCTCGTAGGACTTTGCCAGCGGAAACGCGGCCACGTCGATGTTGTCCAGCCCTTCCTCGGTCAATATCCCGATTGCATCCGGGGACGTTGCCGCAAAGGTTGATTTCCCGATCTTGGGCGAGCCGTAGATGACCACCTTCGGCGCGCGCAGGCGCTTGCCGCGTGTAATGCTTGATAGATCGAATGCCATTTAGTTCGCTCCTTCGCTCGTGATAATTCGACTCGGTTCCGCGCTCTCGCCCTTGAGATCGCCGGCGGTGTCCTCTATGGCGGTGTAATTCTTGGCCGCGCCCAGCACGCCAGCGAGCAACTGGTAAATCATTGCGTGGGCCTGGCTGGAATCGTCCAGCTTGTCGCCAAAGTCGGCGGAAACCGTGACTTGGCCGGTGCCTTCGTCGTCGGTGATGGTGATGGATGCTGATGCCATTATTCGGCCCTCGCTTTCAGCATGGCGTCGGCCAGCATGTAGGCTTGCGTTGCTGCAAATTCTTCGCGTTCCACGCCTGGGGGGATGTCCTTGCCGTTGAACACAATGTCGTCCAGGTAAGACACCACCGCTTTTACCGCGAAGTAGTCTCGCAGGGTCATGCCTGTATATCGTGCAATGACGTGTGGTTGCTGAAAAGCCGGCCCGCCTGTTTCTTTTATGCTCATGATTATTCCCCCTTCACTTCAATATCCACCGCCGTTTTGGCCGGTGTGACCGTCAGCGGCAGCAGCTTGTAAATCTCCGGCTCGTTGGCCTGGAGGTACTTGACGCCCTTCTCGTCGAGTTCGGGCTTCATCTTGACCGGGCGCAGGGCCACTGGAATTGACTCCTCAATCGTCGCCCACGCCTTCCAATCCATCTTCCGCGACACCTTGCCGGTGATGGTGATCTTGTAGCCCTCGACGTTGTGCGTTTGCGCGCCTTCGTCGCGCTTGCCCAAGGCAGCAATCAATGCCTCCTCGGCAGCTATGCGGTCGGCATTGGCCTTGCGCTCAGCCGCCTTGGCGCGAAGCAATGCCTCGGCCAGTTCTTTCACTTCCATCGTTCGTTCCTTTCGTTGATGTTTTTTGTACTGCGGTTCGAATGCTAAATGCCAAGTGAGAAAAACTCAACCTGTTTGGCATAAGTCAATCCCACTTTCATGCGTTCAGAATTTTCTGCGAACGGTGGTTTCAGTCACGCGCCCGATGATGCGAATGCCATCGCGCAAACGATATGACGGGTAGCGGGTGTCGTCGGCCACGAGCAATTCATCCGGGCCTTCCCGAACATATTTGCGCAGCACCGGCTCGCCAGCGCGTGACACCGCGGCGAGCACAACCTGCCCCGGGCGAGCGTTTTCGGCCCGCGATATGACGGCGTAACACCCGGTCGGGCAGGTAGAGGTCAGTGCGTCAGATGCCACCAGCATTCCGGCCGCGGTGTTCGGCGGATATGCGACGCAGGTTTGCAGCAATTCCTGCACCGCCTCCCATTTCCAGCGCAAAAGCGCAGTGGGCGGGACTACCGGGACAGTGAAAAGAGGCGGCGAGGCGCTTGTCTTGCGCGTCGTCAGGGCGGTCGTGTCGACCCCCAACAGCCAGTCGGCGCTCACCTGAAACCAGCGTGACAGCTCGGCCAGATCCTCGGCACTTGGCTGGGTCTTGCCGGCTTCCCACAGGTTGATTGCAGAGGCGGATCGCTTGAGCCGCTTGGCCACGTCGCGCTGGGTAACAAGGGGGTGAAGCGCCTGGCGGGCGGCCCGCAGGCGTTGGGACAAGAGGGTTTTCATGGTCGCTCGCTCGGGTCGGTCGATCATTCAATGTGCATATGCTACATGAGAAAAATGCAACACGGCTGAATTTTTCGGGCTAGAATTGGGTTGAGTTTTTCTCACCTATGACATAGCCATGAAAGATATGGAAAGCCCAATCGGATACACAGTTGAAGGAATCATCGGCGTCGCTGGCGGCAAAGCGGCGGTCGCCAAGGCGTGTGGCGTGAGCATTCAATCGGTAGCGAAGTGGGGGCGGCGAGTCCCGGCGAAACACGCCAGGACAGTCGCCATTTTGGCCGGGTTGCCGTTGGAAATCGTGCGGCCCGACATGGTGCGCAGTTCATCAACAGGAGAGCAATGATGCTTTGGCTGATCGTGGCGTTTCTGCTGGGCGGGTTTGTCGGAATCTTGTGCATGTCACTCATGCACATCGCACAAGACTGCGACTCGGACGAGGATCGCCGGCCATGAAGTGCCAATGCGGTGGGGATACACACGTTATAGACACCCGGAAGGTCGGCGACGGCATCAGGCGCTTCCGAAAGTGCAAGGTGTGCGAGCGAAAGATGGTGACGCTCGAAACGTTCGTCGAATCGTTAGGCAAGGCGCCTGTCAAGAAAGCGCGGGCGGCGCCACAACCCAAACCAAAGCCGCCCAAGGTGCCTGTCGCCACGAGCAACAAGCGAAAGGTCGAAGTGCGCCGCCGGCTTGAGGACATGAAGCTCCGGGTGCCGAGCTATTACATCGAAGATGACGATTACTGACCGGCCCGCGCCCCACGTTTCCTGGAGGTAAATTGCATTGGTATCGAAAGAATCAACATTCGCCGCGTTTGCGTGGAAGTTCATCGAGCGCGGTATCAGCGTCGTGCCGATCGCCCCCGGGACAAAGCGCCCGGGGCAGTGGTCGGAACAGCGCGGCTGGGAAGGCATGTCCGACTGGACACGTTTCGCCAAACGAATTCCCACCGAGATCGAGTTGGAAATCTGGAACACATGGCCGGATGCCGGTATCGGCGTGGTGCTGGGCGAGTTCTCGAAACTGGTTGGCCTCGATAAAGACTATGACTTACCGGACGGCAATGACGCGCTCTCGAAACTGATCCCGTGGAGTCCGGTATCGAAGAAGGGCGAGAAGGGCTGGACACGGTTCTACCTCTACAACGGGGAGAAGTCCTGCTCGTTCGACGTAAATGGAGTGCGGGTGCTGGACGTGCTTTCTGACGGCCGGCAGACCGTGGTGCCACCGACCGCGCACCCTTCCGGGTGCTCGTATGTGTGGATCACGCCCGACGCGCTCGATACCATCGTCAATGTCACCGACCTGCCGAAACTGCCCGATGATTTTCTCGTGCAGGTTGAGCGGGTGCTGGCACCGTATCAAACCGAGGCCGATAAGAAGTTCCAGAAGAAGCCCGCCACGCACCGCGATGACGGGAAGATCAACACAGACCTGTCCATTCAGGCGCAGTATTTCAAAGACCTGAACCGGCAGGCGCTCGACCGGCTGGAAGAATGGGTGCCGAAGATAGTCCCCACTGCCCGGCATGAGCGCAACGGCTGGCGGTGCGTGGCCACATGGCGGCAGGCCAAGAATTACAACGTTGGCATCGACCCCAACGGCATTCGGGATTGGGGCGGCAATTACGGCATGACGGCCATTGATCTTGTCATGTATGCCAATGGCCTGACCTTCGGCAAGGCGGCCGAGACTCTTCGGGCCTGCCTCGCCATGAATGAGCCGGAACCGATTGTGCTGAATGTCGGGACGGGCGAAGTCACAGCGGCACCGTCGCCCAGGCCCGTGGCCCCGGCAATCCTGCCGTGGAACAAGCCCCAGCCCGCGCCGGTGATGCTGCCGCCACAGACCAGCATCGAGCCGGCCCCAGCCATTCCGAATTACATCAACAACCCGCCCGGGATCTTGGGCGAGATTGCTCGCTGGATCACCGAAACCGCGCCCAAGGCACAGCCGGAATTGTCGGTCGCGGCGGCGATTGCGTTGTGCTCGGTTGTCATGGGGCGCACCTACCGCAGTCAGTTCGGCAACCGGACAAGCCTGTATTTGGTGATGGTGGCGAAATCCACCGAGGGCAAGGAACACCCGCAGCAGTGCGTCGAGAAGGTGCTCACCGCGGCGCACCTCGAAACCTTAATCGGCGGGTCTGGCTACACCTCGGCCGGCGCCGTGTATTCGGCCTTGCTCAAGTCTCCGGCGCACATTGCGACGATTGACGAAATCGGCAAGCTCCTGAAAATGTCGCGCGCAAAGGGCAATGCCCACGCGGAAGCCGCGCTCGACAAGCTGGTGGAAGCCTTCGGTCGGCAGGACGGCATTCTGCGCCCGCCGACGTACTCGACCATGACGCTCAAAGATCACCAGAAGCCGGCCGAGCGGGTGATCCACAACCCGGCTATCACGATGTTGGGCGCCACCACGCCCGGCACCTTCTACGAAAATCTGACTACCGATCTGGTCAAAGATGGATTCCTCGGGCGCTGCATCGTGGTGGAATCCCAGCAACCGCGGCAGCTCACCCGCTTTGTCGATCGCACCGACCCGCCGGCCAGGATTGTTGAGTGGTGCCAGGCGGTGCATGTGTCGGGCGCGGCCGTGGGTAATCTGGCCGATGTTGTGGTGTCCGAAGCCCCGGCCGCTGTCATTTCGCTGCCGTTCGCAGATTCATGCCGGCCGCTCATGGAAGCATTCGAGGCGGAGTTGAATGACGCCAAAACGGCCGGAGAGGGCGAGGGGCTGGACGTGTTGCTGGGCCGGAGTCTGGAAAAGGCGCTCAAGCTCGCCATGATCGCAGCCAAGGCCGATGACCCGGGCGCGCGCGAGGTCAAGGCGCACCATCTTGAATGGGCCATCGCGTACGTAAGGCACTATGACAATGCGCTGGTGCGGGCGGTGCGTCGCAACCGGGTGGAAAGTGTCACGGACGGGGATCTCAAGCGAGCTATCGAGTTCATTCGGCACGCCAAAAAATACAGCAAGGATGCCCGGTTCGGCGCGGCGTGTGCGGCCGGTGCCATGCCTCACAGCAAGCTGTTGAAGTTGATGAAGATGCCGGCCAAGCAGTTCAACGAGTTGATGGACACGGCCACGGAATCTGGCGTGCTCACGAAATCACCCGCCGCGCAGTTCAACGCGGGCGGGTCTTTCGTTTATTGGTTGGGGGACACAGACTGATCGGGGTCGGTCTTTGGTTTGCGCGGCCTTTTTACCCCGGTGGGGTAGGGCCGCTTGTTTTTGGCCCCGAGGGGCCGGCCCTTTCCGCGCTTCGCCCCCGGATACACCTTACCGCGGGCGCCGGGGATCACAATGTAATCGGGCGAGATCCGCCAGCGACCGCCCACAAGCTGCGCCGGGTAAATCATGCCGGTGCGGCACCAGTGCGACACGTTCAGTAGGGTTACCCCTTCCAGCGCCGCCACCTCCCGGGACGTTAAAAACGCCCCAATGATTGCGGGCGCGAACACACATCTTTGCTTTTTCTTCATTTGGCACCACAGCAGAAAATGCGCATGAGCCGGCTTTTGATGCTCATGCCTTCGTGAGCGATCGGCCCTTCATGCCCGCGCGGCGCTGATCCGGCTGTTGATTCGATCGACCAATCAACGGACGGAGGCGAGTTAATCTCGGCCATTTGCGGGCTGTCCGAGGAATGCGTTGTCCATTCCGTCGATACCGTCGATGTTGTTGAGTTGCGTTGAATGTCCATTGGTTTCACCTAAATATCTGAATTCATGTAACAAACTGTCAATTTTGGCCTGCATGAAATCGGCGCCGACTTGCTCATACACCTTTTCTAACCAGTCTTTTGTCATGCTTCCCCCGGTGGAAATTTGGGCAGCGGTGCCCAATGCGTCCAGTACGTGTATTTCGGGTTGTGCGTGCCGTAGGCGGCGCAGCCCAAGGTTTTGTTGATGAGCTGCACCTTTCGCCCGGGCGGGCAGGTGGCAATCGGGCGCCAGTAGTACCCGGTATCCACAACCGCGGCGCCGTCGCTTGAATCGCGTACCGTCATGTCGCCCTCGCTGCCGTCAGGGCGCACAGCAGCACGTCCAATTCATCCCAGCGCATACAGGCCGCGGTGCGGATTGCACTGTCCTTGCCCGTAATGATGAAGGTCAGCCCTTCGCAGTTCGACCAAGTATTGACGGTCACCGACATACCATCGCCCTCGACGAACACCTCTTTGCATGGGGTCGTGAATGATTCAAACTTCACCGCGGATACCTCCAGCACGAAAGCCACACAGCCGGAATGACAACCGCGTAAGCCCACCAAGCCGACACCAGTGACCAGTAGGGCGAATCGTGGCGCGGAATGACGGGCGCGGAATACACAAGGGTCAGGTGACTCATTTGTTTGCCTCCTTTGCCAGCAGTTCGGCCTTAAGTTTGTCAGCCAAAGCCCGCGCGGCCCCGGCGTGGATGAGTTTGTTTTCGGTGAGGTACTGCTCGGCCTTTGCCACTACCTCGCGGATCACCTCCTGCCGCACGCTTTGATCCACGGCCCGGGCCATTGCGGTGCCCGTGATGATTGCCTTTGTGGGTGTCATTCTTTGCGCCCTCCGTCATAAGGCTTGGCCAGTTGAGCATCCAGTAAAGCGTCGCTCAGGTCGCGGCCGTCCGGCAGTGTCACGTTGGCCAAGTAGTAACCCCACTTTGAAACCTTTTCGGTGCGAATCGTGACCACCTTGCCCAGCGTTGCCTCGCGCACGCAATCGCGCGCCGCGGCGTAACCTGGCTGCCCGCGCTCGGGCGTGTCGATCCGGGCAAGCCTCATGCGCTCGCGCACATGGATCTTAAACCCAAGGTCTATTGAAACGTCGATGGTGTCCCCATCAACCACGTTATCCACTGTCGCCCGGTACTCAAACATTCTGCCAAGTCCTTGTAATTGTTATTGGTGCCTCGCGCTCAGACTTCTCGCGCATTCGTTTCAGTTTTTTCTGCATCATTTCTTCCCATCGCACTTCGAGGTCTTTTCGCCGGCGTGCGGCGCGTTCGGCTGATGTCAGCGGTTTTGGTTTCGGGCAATCAGTGCCGTTGCCCAATTTGTAGACCGGTATCCAGTGCCTATAGATCGAAACCCACTTCGCAACCCGGGCAATTTTTTTGCCGTGGATTCTGGCCAGGATGCGCTGGGCGGTGCGTTGGTCACAATGCACCAAGGCCACCAGATCGTATTTGCACATAATGCGACCCTCGGCCAGCAGTTCGACCGCTTGTTTCTCAACTCGTGAAGTTCTGCGCATCATTCCCCCGCGATCAAGTGGAAAATCATTAAAAGACAAGCCACATACAAAATGAGTTTCAATTCTTCCGCCGCCATGCCCACAGCCCCCTTTTCATCGAAATGCAGACAGCACACAGCCAGACAGAATGTATCCAGTTTGAACAGAATCGCGCCTCTCCTTGATCGGCCGGTTTGGTGCGCATACAGCCGACACAGAAACGAAAGCCATTTAGGAAGGGTTTTGTTGCGCTCACACCAACACCCGCAGCATGAACTTTGCATAGTCCTCTGCCTTTTCGCTGTCCCACCAAATGTCACCTTGGCGAGCACCGAAAAAACTCTCGACCCCAGGTTGCCGTTGCCAGCCGCGTTCGTCGTAATACATCAAGGCCGGCGAGGCGGGGACCTCGGAATACTCAACCACGTACCATCCGGGTTTTGTGGGTTCAGACTTCTGCGCGTCGATTTTCATTCGCTTTCTCCATCTGTGATTTCCGCACCTTTTTCAGATTCAGGTATGCCATTTGGTACAAGACCCCCGATTGCCGCTGCCAGAAGTCGATTGATATGTCGGCCAAAAGATTGAGGGCGTTTAGCGTTTCCTCGGAAACCGGCGCGAACCGCTCGCCGTCCCACGATTCGCGGATCTCGGCCAGCACGTCTTTCAGCGCCTCGGCCAGTTTTGCAATGCCGTCATCCTTGGCGCCGATCGCCCCAAAAAACAGAATGTCACGGGTATCGAGCAAGACATCGAACTGCGCCGGCGTGGCGTAGTCGTCACGGAATGCCGCAATCGCTGAGTAAATGAAGATTTCAACCTCGGGGATCGTGTGCAAAAACACCATAGTCGGCGCCGCGGTCGGGCGCACTTTTCTGTTGCTTTGCTTTCTCAAAATAGCGCCTCCTCAAAATTGTCCCAATCAATCGGGGACGGTGGCTTGGTGTATTCGATGACGTGTGGCACCCCGGCGGGTGGGGGTTCCCACACCCACCGGATTACCTCTCCCATGTCATCTAGCAGGCCGTAGCGGGTCATTCGCCGGTGGCCTTGGCGATTGCGGCGCGGGCCTGCTCAAGCACAAGGTTGTTATGCGTGTCGTCATACCTGCTGAAATGGCGCTCCATCATGTCCAGCGCCTTTAGCAAGTCAGGCGCGGCGGCGATCAGGCGGGCATCTGAAGATAGAGCCGCCTTGGCAACGGTTTCGCCTACCGCGTGCAAGTCGGGCGTGGTTATTAGAGTGTTGTCGTCGGCATCAACAACCCACGGCCCCGGCGTGTGCTTAGCCATGGTCGCCTCCTTTGGCAACGGAAGATCGAGCAAGCGATTGCTCAAGCCAGACAACCCGTTCCTGAGCAAGCGAGAGCAGCCTGTAACGGTCGCTTGGCGCCACGGGCGAACCGTCAGCCCACACCGGGGCGTCTTGTGACAACCATTCGACGGCCCCTTTGCTGCCCTCAAGCTCCGCTTGTTCGCGGTCGTACTGAATCTGCGCGGCGCGGTTCATTCTGTTACCCCCTCCGCCTTGTCGATTGCCTGAAATGCCGCCCGCATCACCTTGTCATTCGGCGCGTAGGGCAGGTACGCCTGAATGTGCGGGTGGTGCAGTACGTCCTGTAACGCTTCCCGCAACTCTTCGGCCGCATTCACCCGGCGCACCAGATCCGCCGCAGTGACGGCCGGCACGCCGCAATTTTCGATAGTGACAACTTCGCAGACCGTAAAGCCTTCGTCGTCAAGCAGGAAGGCCCGCCGGCCTTCGGTGGTGTAGGTCAGTTTCATTTACTCCCCTTTGTTTTCGGCAACAACGTCGCGCTTGGCCGACTCCGCGGCAACTGAAGCCTGGGCCAGCGTGTAGCTTTCAATTTCCTCAAACCCGGGAGCGCGCTCAATCGTGCGCCCCGTCTTTTTGCTTCCAGTGATTTTTGCGACTGTCCAGCCCTTGCCGGGCACACGCATTGGTTCGAAGCGAATCATGGCTCACTCCCCCTTTGCCGCATAAAACGCCGCAACGGCCGCCTTCACTTCGTCCAGTTTGCCCAAGGCTTGCCGGTGCAGTTCGGCCACGGCTTTCTCGGTGCAGCGGGCCGGAGAGGTTGCCAGCGTGGCGGAATAGTCCTGAAACAGAGCGTAAATGCGGAACGCGCCCTCGCAGCGGTAGCAGTGAGCGCGGGAGCGAATCCCGCCGTTTGATTTCCACGTGCTTATGTCCAGCCAACGCCCGCCCTCCAGCTCAATGTGGGTTTCGGCTTTCCATCCATCTCGGCCTTTGCTGATGTTCATTTCCATGTTTTCGTTCCTTCGGTCGTTGATCGATGCGGATTGCATCCCGCTACCCGGCACGCCGGGCAGGAGGGTGAAATCAGCGTTGGTTACGTTCCAGCCGGTCGAATCGGGCAGCAGCGGCCCAACCGGTGAGCAGGCTCAACAGCGCGCCCAGCAGGGCTTGCTCGCCGCTGATGCTGCCCATCATGCCGGCTTGCAAAGAAACAACGAGGCCAGCCAGTGCGGCAAGCATCGCAAGGGGATAAACGTACAAACCCAAGGGTTCTTTCATGTGTCTTTCCTTTCGTTCGGTCGGTCGTTGCGGGTCAAGAAAATCTCAACCACAACGCCATGATAGTGATTATTTAATGTTGTGTAAAGGTCTATTTAATTTGGTTGTCATTTTTTTTGTGAGGCGGGCCGGGGGGGGCGGTCGGGCTTGCGAACAATCAGGGAAAAAGCGCGCGAACGCGGAACGGCGGTGTTCCTGAGCATTCCGGCCGGAGACTCGTTTTTGAGAACGCGATTTTTTGATGTAAGTATCTGTTTTTATTAGATAAATAATAAATAATAATAATAATAAATACAATTCTCAACACACACACCCTTTTTCAAAAAAAGAAAAAAGTGGGGAAGTATCAGGGTCAGGGGAATTGACCGTTGGAAATCGAAATAGATATGGGTGCAGAGAACGCCAAAAAAAGCGCCATCTTTGGCGCATGTTTTGCATATTAATCAGGCACTTAAGAGAAAAAAAAGCTCGGGAATGCCAAGACCTGCCGGGAACGTTAAAAAAAGAGGGCAAAATAAAAACGAGCAACAAATCAAGCATTTACGAGCGAAAATCGAAAGAAAAAACAGGGTCGTGGAATTTTTTTGCTGGATTCAAGGAAAAAATCGTGCCAAAATCAGGGTTCGAGGAATAAAAACAGGGAGAATCAACGTGACAGACCAGGAAATGAACCGAATCACCGACTTTGTGCTGGACGCTTTAAGGCCATCCGTTGAAAAGGCAGTACGCATTCTTGAAGGCAAGTTAATGCGCTCAACACTGGCAGGGCACGATGCCTACGCGGCTGGCAAATTGGTGCGAATCGTGAAAAGAGCGCGGAACTACAAGGACAGGCGATTCGGTGCCCTTTGCGCTCAAGGATTGATGCCTCACTCAAAACTGCTCAAGTTAAGCAAAATGCCAGCATTGGAGTTCCGCGACGCATTAGAAAAGGCCATCAGAGGCGGCCACATCGAACGCCATTGCGATTTAGACACCGGCGCGATGTGCTACCGCATACCAGCCCAACAAACCGCCCCAGCGCCCGTTTTGAGCGATCCTGACGACCCCGAGCAGGACTCGCACACCTGGGACTTTGGTAAAGCCCTTGAACGCGCCAGACTTGAGCGCGAGATGTAGCCCGACAGTCCCCACAAAGCCCCGCAAGGGGCTTTTTTTTCGCCCGCTTGAAGATAGTCCCTCTTTCGGCGTGAGATCAATTCAACCTTGTTCTAAAATCGAGCGTGGCTAACTTGTTGATTGTGCAAAGGACTTTCAGGAACTTATGGCAAACAGGGTTGAAGAAATCGAACAAGCGCGTGTGGTGCGCTGGTCACACAATCGCGAGGTGCGCGAGGTGTTGCCGGCACTGCGCTGGCTGCACCACAGTCCAAACGGCGGGCGACGCGACGGCTTCACAGGCGCGCAGATGACGGCTCTCGGGGTCAAGCGCGGTTTCCCCGACCTGATATTGCCCGTTGCATCAAACGGCGCCCCCGGCCTCGTAATCGAAATGAAATCGGCCACCGGCGCAACGTCACCCGAGCAAAACGAATGGCTCGCGCATTACACCGCGCAGGGCTGGACTACCCACGTGTGCAGGTCGGCAGAGGAGGCAAGGGACGCGATATGCAACTTTCTTTCGACTTCGCCGGGTGCCTGCCCGGCTTTGGACTGATGCCAACGGCCGGCGCGACGCTGCGGTGTCGTGTGCTGGCCGTCATACAGGACGCCGATGCAGACCTCACCGGCGCGGAAATCGCCCAGCGTGCGGGGTTGTCATACAGGCAAGCGGTTGATGCGCTCAACGCGCTTTACAACGCGGGCAAGATCGAGCGCATAGGGCGCAAATTCACGGCGCGCTGGCAGATTGCGCGACCGCCCGAGCCGAGCGCGGTGGCGATGTTGCAGGACATTTTTTTGAGACTGAGCGGAATCAAGCGATGACAGAGACAAAGACAGTGGCCGACACCCTGGCCGAGCGCGGCGCGCGCTATGGCGAGTTTGTCGATCACGCCCACATATCGCAGGCACTCAAAAACATCCTTTTCGACGCTCGCCCACGCCACGCATACGGCGACGACATGGTTGAGGCGCTGGAGATGATCTCGCACAAGCTGGCCCGCATCTGCAACGGCGATCCGATGTACTCGGACTCATGGACGGACATCGCGGGTTACGCCGAGCTTGTCGCGGCTCGATTGCGTCGAATTGAGCTTGATCGGCTAGTCTCGCGCGCATCTTGTGGGGAGTCGCAGACATGATTGAGGTGCTGGGTTCGGGGCTGTTGGGTTCAATATTCGGCGGACTGTTCCGGCTCGCCCCAGAGGTGCTCAAGTGGCTCGACCGCAAGAACGAGCGCGCCCACGAGCTTTCGATGTTTCAGGCCCAATGCATGTTGGAGCGCGAGCGCGGCAGTCAAAAACTGCAAGAGATTGGCGCACAGCGTGACATGGCCGTGGACGTGGCCAGCCTCGACGCCTTCAAAGCCGCGGTCGAATCCCAGGCCGACATGGCCAAGAGCGCCGGCGGGTGGGTGGCGGCATTGTCGGCCAGTGTCCGGCCTGTCATCACTTACTGGATCTTGGCTGTGTGGTCAGGCATCCACGTCTATCTCGCCATCGCCGCGGCCATCGCTGGCACTCCCCCGGCCGACGTGTTCCGGCAAATGATGAGCGCCGACTTCGCGGCACTGGTCGCAGGCACCATCAATTACTGGTTCCTCGATCGCACCCTAGCAAAGCGTGGCTTGTGATGGACATAGGGCCGGCGATCGACTTGTGCAAACGGTTCGAGGGCTTCCGCTCCCGGCCCTACATGTGTCCGGCCGGTGTGCCGACCATCGGCTACGGCACGACGCGCTACCTTGACGGCAAGCCAGTGACGCTTGACGACACGCCCATCACCGAGCAGACCGCTCGCGTCATGTTGATGGACGACTTGCGCCATAACTTCGCCCCGGGGGTGCTGCGCTTGTGTCCAGTGCTGGCAGCGCATCCCATTCGCTTCAACGCCATCCTCGACTTCGCCTACAACCTCGGGCTAGGGCGCCTTCAAACCTCGACCCTGCGCCGCTGCATCAATGCCCAAAACTGGCAAGGCGCCATCGAACAAATCAACAAATGGGTGCGTGGCGGTGGCCGCGTACTTCCCGGGCTTGTGGCCCGACGAGCGGCAGAATCTCAACTCCTACGGTAACGCATCATGGCACCAACGCAAGCGCAAGCAGTTAGTCCCGATTTGCCAGAATCACATTGCACTGACGCCCTTACACAATACCGCATCAACATGATCGAGAGCACTCTTGAGGCGGTGAGGGAAAACCTGATCAAACTTGCGCAGCTTGAACAGAAACACCTTGAAACCAAGGAGAGTCTCACGCGCGCCTTCGACTCCATGAACGATATAAACGCCCGGCTTCGAGAAATCGAAAACGAAATGCCCACGCTCAAACTGGTGCGCGGGTGGGTCATTGCCGGGTTCGTCGGCATCCTCACTTTGCTGGGTGTCGCTATCTTCAAGTTATTCACCATCGGCATTCACTGATGGACGACGCGGCACCACGGAAAAAACGCGGCCCGCTCAACGGCTCGGTCAAAGGCAAACCCCCATTACCGTCCAACGCCGCACTCACCCCCGAAGGTCTGACCCTGCCGCAAGAAGCCTATGCCCGAGCGCGGGCAATGGGCATGTCAATGGGCGAAGCCGCGGCAGCCTGCAATATCCACGCAGCCACCGCCCGCAAGTGGGAACGAGAAGAACCCTGGGTGGCCGAGCGCATTCAGCAGCTTTCCGCCATTGCCACAAACAACGCCATTATCAAGACCGGCCTCAACCGCGAGTGGGTAATCACCCGCCTCATGTCCGTGGTGGATCGCTGTATGCAAGCCGAGCCGGTCACGGACGGCAAAGGACAGCCCACCGGCGAATACAAGTTCGACGCCTCGGGTGCCAATCAAGCCTTGAGAATGCTGGGCGACACAATGGGCATGTTCAAGCCAGTGGAGAAAAAAGACGACGACTATGCAAACCTCACCGACGCCGACCTTGCCAGAATCGCTAAAGAGCTTGCCTCCCAAGTTGGCCTACTTGAAGCTCCTGCAAGAGATCAAACGCCGGCAGGACAGGGACAAGTTATCGAGGTACAGCCCGTACCCCAAGCAGGTTGAATTTCACAGCCGCGGGGCGACGCACCGCGAACGGCTGTTCCGCGCGGGCAACCAGTTGGGCAAGACCTGGAGCAGCGCCTACGAGATTGCCTACCATCTGACCGGCCTGTATCCCGACTGGTGGCAGGGCAAGCGGTGGGCGCGAGGGGTGACGGGTTGGGCGCTAGGCGAGTCAATGGAATCGACCCGCGACACGCTGCAACGGCTTGTCCTCGGGCGCCCTGGTGAGTGGGGCACCGGCACGATTCCAGAAAAATTCATTGTGGATGTCAAACGCGCCCAAGGCATTGCCGATTCGGTGGATGCCGTGTTCGTGCGCCACGCCTCCGGCCTCATGTCGCGCCTGTATTTCAAGTCATACGAAAAAGGCCGCTCGAAACTGCAAGGCGAAACGCTGGACTTTGCGGCACTGGACGAGGAGCCGCCGCTCGACATTTACACCGAGGTACTGACCCGCACCAACGCGACCAAGGGCATCGTTTGGATCACTTTTACCCCGTTGCTTGGCATGTCCGAGGTGGTGCGCCTGTTTCTGCAAAACCCGACGCCAGACCGCTCAGACACGTCCATGACCATCGACGACGTGCTGCACTACACACCCGAGGAGCGCGCCAGGATCATCGAAAGCTACCCGGCGCACGAGCGCGAGGCCCGCGCCAAAGGCATTCCAATTTTGGGCAGCGGTCGGGTGTTTCCGATTGCCGAGAGTGCGATCACGGTGGAGCCGTTCTCAATCCCCGACCATTGGCCGGTCATTTGCGGGATCGACTTTGGGTGGGATCACCCCACGGCGATGGTGTGGGTGGCTTGGGATCGAGACACAGACACGCTCTACGTTTATGACTGCCACCGCTCGCGCGAAACCACGCCATCGCAACACGCGCCGTTCATCTTGTCCCGCGGCCCGTGGATTCCCGTCGCATGGCCGCACGACGGTTTGCAGCACGAGAAGGGTTCCGGCTTTCAATTGGCCGAGCAGTACCGCAATGCGGGCGTCAATATGCTGCACGAAATGGCGCAGTTTCCCGAAACGGGCGACGAAAACGGTCACAAGGTAAGCCGGGTGAGTGTCGAGGCGGGCGTGCTCAACATGCTGCAACGAATGCAGGCCGGCAAACTCAAGGTGTTTTCGAGCCTCAACGAATGGTTTGAGGAGTTCCGCCTGTATCACCGTAAAGACGGGAAGATTGTGAAGTTGCAAGACGACCTCATGGCGGCCACGCGCTACGCCTACATGATGCTGCGTTATGCCATCACGCCGCCCGATCCCCACAAACAACTTGCAGACCCGCGGCGCGACTATAACTGGCGCGTTGGCTAAGAGGTCAAATAGCCACGCAGCACACACAATACGATTGGCGGAAAGCAAACCGGACGCACGTTATGCCCATTGGCGACATTCAGTTGAACAGCGAGGCCATCGAACTCGATAGCGAGGGGTATCCCGGCGCAAACGCGGGCGGCCCGACTATGGCCGCGCAATACCAGCGCGATGCAAAGCCGCGCGGCAATGTGGTTATGGGAGAAGCGCCCACCGACACTGATTCACCCGGTCAGATCCCCGACGACCTTGAAAACTCCGCGCTTCCACGCGCCCAGGTGGAGATGTTCCTGCGCGAGATCAAACATCAACCGCACTGGCGCCGCGAGGCCGACCGGGCGGCCGACTTCTACGACGGCAATCAGCTTTCGCCCGAGGACGTGGAAACCCTCAAAGACCGGGGGCAACCGCCGCTTATCACCAACATCATCAAGCCCACCATCGACACGGTGCTGGGCATGGAAGCCAAAGCGCGCACCGATTGGCGCGTGCGCCCAGAAGATGACGAGGAGTGCGACGACGAACTGGCCGAGGCATTGTCGGTCAAGCTCAAGCACGCCGAAATCGAATCCCGCGCCGATCGCGCCATTTCCGACGCCTACGCCGGCCAGATCAAAGCGGGGTTGGGTTGGGTCGAAGTGGCCCGCGAGCATGACCCGTTTAAGTGTCCATACCGCGTGCGCTACGTTCATCGCCGGGAAATCTTTTGGGACTGGCGCGCCGAGCAGCCCGACCTGTCCGACGCCCGCTACCTCATTCGCCGCCGCTGGCTGGAACTGGAACACGCCATTGCGCTCATGCCGCAATACGCCAGCTTGTTTCGCATGACAACGGGCGGGTGGGCTGGGTTTGATCCGTTGCTGGAGCAGGACAGCCGACTGGTGCAATCGTGGGAAATCGAGCGCGATACCCGCATTGCCGCTGTGGATTGGCGCGACATTCAACGGATGCGCATTTGCCTGTATGAAATCTGGTATCGCAAGTGGGTACGCGGCTACGTCATGACGCTGCCCAACGGCACCACGATGGAAGCCGATTTCAACAACCCGCGCCACAATGAAGCCATCGTGGCCGGCATTGCTCAGGTCAAACAGGCCACGTTCCAGAAGGTGCGCCTTGCGTGGTACACCGGCCCGCACTTCCTGTATGACGTTCCCAGCCCATACAAGCACAACCAGTTCCCCTATGTGCCGTTCTTTGGGCACCGCGAGGATCTGACCAACGTGCCCTATGGCTTGATCCGTTCCATGATCTCGCCGCAGCAGGAGATCAACGCGCGCAAGTCGAAGATGCTGTGGAGCCTAAACAGCCGTCGCGTGGTGGCCGACTCCGATGCCGTGCTCGACCACGGCCGCACCATGCAGGAAGTGGCGCGCCCCGATGCCTACGTCATCCTGAACGCCAACCGCAAGCCCAACAGTCAATTTCGGGTGGAGCCGGGAGCGGATCTGGCCGCGCAACAGTTTCAGGTCATGCAAGAGGCCAAGCAGGAAATTGCAGAAGCGTCAGGCATTCACAAGTCGATGCAGGGCCAGCAATCCGGCGCCACTTCCGGTCTGGCGATCAATTCGCTGGTGGAGCAGGGACTCAATACCCTGGCCGAGATCAACGACAATTTCCGATACTCCCGCCGTCTGGTGGGCGAAATGCTGTTCGAGCTGGTAAAGCAAAACCTGATGCAAGGCCCTGCCAAGGTGACGATTGGCGAGGGCAAGCAGAAGAAGATCATCATGCTCAACGCCCAAGCCCAAGACCCGGAAACCGGGCAGATGGTCACGATCAACGACGTGGCCAAGGTCAAGGCCAAGGTGGTGCTGGACGACGTGCCGAGCACGCCCACTTACCGGATGCAGCAATTGCAGATGCTCACGGAAATCACCAAGAGCCTACCGCCCCAGATTCAGGGCTTTGTGATCGACTTTGTAATCGAGGCCACCGACCTGCCCAAGCGGCACGAGTTGGCCGACCGTTTGCGCGCGGCCGTAGGCATTCAAGACCCCGAGCAGCAGCAAGCCCAAGCGCAGGCCCAGGCCCAAGCGCAGGCCATGCAGCAAGACATGGCTCAGAAAACCTTTGTGCTCGACGCCGCCGAGCGCGCCGCCCGTATCCGCAAACTCAATGCTGAAGCGGAAAAAGTGCAGGCCGAATCGGTCAGGGCCAAATATGAACCGCTGGTACGCACGCCGCAGGTGGCGGTGTCGGCGCCGGAGATTCAGGGATGAAAAACACCATCGGAATGCTGATTGCCACGCTGTTTCTGGCCCGCGACCTGGCCCACCGCGAACACCTCAAGGCCACCGGCCCGGGCAGCTACGCCGCGCACATGGCGCTGGGTGATTTTTATGCCGGAATTGTGGATCTGGCCGACACGCTCACCGAAACCTACCAAGGCCGGTTCGAGCGTCTGGTGGATATTCCGTTACTGGCCAACGATGCCGACGGCAACATCCTCGATACCTTGCGCGCGCAACGAGAGTGGATACGCGAAGCCCGCTATGACGCGGTGCCAAAAGACGAAAGCCCGCTGCATAACATCATTGACGAGATTGAATCGCTGTATTGCTTAACGATTTACAAGCTCAAATTCCTGGCCTGACTGTAAAAAGGACACACCATGACTTTTCCGCGCCAATTTAGTGACAACGCCGGGCTTATCACCCCAAGCCGGGATTATTTTGCGATTACGCCGAGCGATTCCACCAATCTGACATTCAAGACGCGATCTATTCGAGTCGGTGGAGCGGGCGATGTGGTGGCCGTGCGCGAGGATGGTACGGCTGTTCTTTTCAAAAATTGTTTTGCAGGTGAAATCCTCCCCATTGTTGCCATTCGGGTAAATATCACCGGCACAACGGCAACCAGTTTGGTTGGTCTGTAATCATGCGCATCGGACTTGGCATTGGTCTATGCAAGCCTGAACCAAACGCCGCGACTGATGCGCCACCGCCACCTCCACCGCCACCCGTGGTGCTGGTATTGACCCACACTCTATTGCAAATTGGCTTGACTACACCAGCGGCGTAAGGATTAAACATGGCAGATAACATTCAAGTATCGCAGGGCACTGGTACCGTAATGGCGACCGATGATGTCGCTAACGTCCAATACCCTCGTGTAAAAGTTTCGTGGGGTGTTGATGGGTCGGCAGTAGATGCGTCGGCCAGCAACCCATTTCCTGTTCAGGGCACCGTCACAGCAAACGCCGGCACAGGTTCTTTTACTGTAGCGCAAGCTACTGCCGCAAACCTTAATGCTACCGTGGTAGGTACTGGAACCTTTGCAGTGCAGGCCGCGCAGTCCGGTACGTGGAATATCGGCAATGTAACGGGCACGGTGAGCCTTCCGACTGGCGCGGCCACGGCAGCAAAACAGCCCGCGCTTGGTACCGCAGGCACGCCATCATCAGACGTTTTGACCGTACAAGGCGCCGTTGGAATGACGGCGTTAAGGGTAGATGGCTCCGCCGTTACGCAACCGGTATCGGACGGCAATGGGTCTTTGACGGTGGATAACGCTGGCACCTTTGCCGTGCAAGCAACGCAAGCTGGCACTTGGAACATCAATAACGTGTCAGGAACCATCAGCCTTCCGACGGGAGCAGCCACGGATAGCACGGTATCCACCATGTCGGGCAAGCTCCCGGCCACGCTGGGCCAGAAAACAATGGCGAACAGCATGGCCGTGGTAGTGGCATCGGATCAAAGCGCGGTGCCAGTATCAGGAACGGTAACGGCAAATGCTGGAACCGGGAGCTTTACGGTCGCGCAGGCAACCGCTGCAAACCTGAATGCAACCGTTGTTGGCACTGGCACGTTTGCCGTTCAAGCCGCTCAATCGGGCACGTGGAACGTCAACAACATCACTGGCACGGTATCCCTGCCGACCGGAGCGGCGACCGAAACAACGCTGTCTGGAATGTCTGGCAAGCTACCGACTACACTCGGGCAAAAGACTATGGCGAACTCGCTCGCCGTAGCCATTGCGTCAGATCAAGGCAATGTGCCGGTTATCAGCAACAACAGCGAGGTGCGGATCAGTGCAAACTTTACCCGTCCCGCTGATACAACCGCTTATGCTGCGGGCGATTTGGTCGCAAACAGCACCTCCTCTGGATCTGTTGTGCCGCTGTCATTCACCAATGCCGTGCGATCTGCTGGCGACTGCGTGCGGATTGAGCGCGTGAGGATCGAAAAATCGGGTACCAGTCTGACCAATGCATCGTTCAGGCTGCACTTGTTTGAGGCCAGCCCGACGCCGACCGTAGGCGACAACGGTGTATTCAACAATGCGGGAGTGTTGGCAAGCAATAACGTGCTGAATTACGTAGGCGCGTTTCCAGTCACAATGACCAACAGCGGTTCGGATGGAGCAGCGGGCTTTGGAGTCCCTGCAACTGGCGCGGGCGTTACGTGCAGCCCGACGAGTGGAACTACATTATTTGGTTTTCTTGAAGCGACCGCAGCTTATACACCGGCTAATGCGGAAGTGTTCTATGTGGTCATTGAAGGATACCGGACGTAATGGCTACCGGATTTCCCATTATTTTTAGTTCAGGGAAGCTATGGACGCCTGCATTGATAACCACGGCAGCGTGGTTTGACGCGGCTGATGCCAGCACAATTACGCTGAATGGATCAGCCGTAAGCCAATGGACTGACAAAAGCGGAAATGGGCGAAATGCAACGCAATCTACTGCGGCCAACCAGCCAATATATAACCGGATTGGATATAACAACAAGCCAACGCTTTCGTTTGATGGT
>SXGQ01025462.1_pt1 | contig 32472 bp, 32 predicted proteins | sample 3178371 | NCBI WGS metagenome assembly SXGQ01 (sample SAMN11356859, study PRJNA531348) | freshwater metagenome | isolation source: freshwater sample F1-20 | place: China: Fuxian Lake, Yuxi | collected 2017-12-25
ACTTTCGGGCTACAAGCATTGGTAACTCTCCTGGTCATCATGGATCCACCTGGAGCAACGCCGCTATTCCTCACATTAGTTTCGGCAAGGCCAATGCGAGAACAACGGAAATTAGCTTGGCAAGCAGCAATGACTTCATTCATAGTCATCACAATCTTTGCCATCTTCGGACAGTGGATCCTCGATTACTTGAAGATCTCGCTCCCAGCGTTGAAAGGAGCCGGTGGTCTTCTTCTTTTGCTTGTCGCACTGGAACTCTTGAAGGGAGATGGAAGCCGCAGAGATGAGCGTCGTAGTGGGAATGTGGCTCTAGTTCCGCTTGGTACACCACTATTAGCGGGCCCAGGAGCGATAGTTGCGATCATGCTCTTTGTCCAAGAGTCGAGTGCTTCGGGCGATCAGATGAGCAAGTCTTTAGCGCTCGCTCTGGCGGTCATCATCGTCCATCTCATCATCGGTATAACTTTGATGTTCTCCACAAAGATAGTCAGAGTCATCAAGGAATCCGGCGTGGAGTTACTTGCTCGAATCGCTGGTTTATTGCTGGCAGCGATTGCGGTAGAGATGTTGGTATCGGCTATCCGGGAGTTCTTCCCCACGATCTAGCGAAGAATTAGAGAGTAGCGAAGCCTACTTTTCTCTCGGTAGGAGCGGCTATCTCAACAAAGCCAATCTTTCCGGCCGGGACAATGACCTGTCGACCCCGAAAATCTGAGAGCACCAGCGGTGTGGAAGATGCCATTGCTTCGTTTACTGCATCAATCACTGCGTCACGGGTCGAATCGCTCTCGAGCACTATTTCTCTCGCGGTATCGGTAACGCTAATTCGAATTTCTATCCGCGCAGTTTCTGGACTTTTTTTGGTGGCCATAGCTCTGATTGTAGTCAGCTAACTCTGACGGGGAAAACCAGAAATACCTCGCCAGATGAGATTTGAGACAAAGGCGACAGCTTCTTCTTTGCTCAAGGATCCATCACGATCTAGCCAATGACGAGCAGTGATCTGAGCGTTTCCAATGATGCCGATGGCAAGCAACATCGAAGCCTCTTTGCTTAAGCCTGTATCGATAGAGATTACTGCAGAGACAGCCGCAGCACAGTCGTAGGTCATTCGATTGAGTCGCTCGCGGACCTGTGGCTCGATGCTCATATCACTCTCAAATAGGAGTCGAAATGCCCCACCCTTATCATCAATGAAATCAAAGTAAGCCTGGATTGTCCGGCGCACGCGATTAGAGTTATCACTCGTCGAAGCAATTGCCTTTTGGATTGCGAAAACAAGGGAATCAATATGAGTATCAAGCACTGCCAAATAGAGATCTAGCTTCGAGGGAAAGTGCTGATATAGAACTGGTTTGCTCACGCCGGCACGAACGGCAATCTCATCCATCGATGCAGCGTGATAACCAGAGAGCGTGAATGCTTCTAGGGCTGCGGTGAGCAGTTGTGCTCGACGTTCGTCTCTAGGAAGACGTCCCTTATCTGCCTTATCTCTGGGTTCTATGGAATCGTCAGACTTAGAATCATTCGACTTAGAGTCAACGACTTTGAGATTCTCTGATCTCTTCTCGTGCGATGCGCTGGCCGATGGGGTCATGAGTGTCATAGTAATACCAATACTGATGTCCAAAGCAATACCAGTCGCAAACCAGTGGCAAACCAGCAATGAACCCTTGAGCGTGAAATAGGCTTCACAGCAACAAGGCGATTAGACTTCACGCTCATGTCACGATTGCCATCTTTGATGCTTGTGCACGCGCATCCAGATGATGAAACCATAAACAATGGCGTGACCATGTCTCACTACGCCAAGCTTGGACATAAGGTCACATTGATTACCTGCACACGTGGTGAAGAAGGAGAGGTCCTAGTCCCAGAACTCGCGCATCTTGCAAGCTCTGATCAAGACAGACTCGGTGAACATCGTGAAATTGAGCTAGCGGATGCTATGCGTGTTCTTGGTGTCAGTGATTTTCAATTCTTAGGATCAGGAAGAGTCAGGTATCGAGACAGCGGAATGATGGGCTCTGATCAAAACCAGAGAAAAGATTCGTTCTGGCAAGCTGATCTTGAGGATGCGGCCTCCCATTTGGCAGAGACGATGTTGGAAGTCAGACCCGATGTCTTGATTACATATGACGAATTCGGTGGTTATGGCCATCCTGATCACATCAAGGCGCATCAAATTGCGATGCGTGCGGCGGAAATGATCCGGGATAAGTGGGAGATTCGAAAGATCTACTGGAACACCATTCCGATTTCAATCATTGAAGCTGGAATAAGCGCGATGAAGGAAGTAGGAAGTGATTTCTGGGGTGTGGAAAAGGCAGAGGACTTTCCATTTGCCAAGCCTGATGAATTAGTAACTACGGTAGTGAGCAATGAGTCGCTGGTTGACTTGAAAATGCAAGCAATGAAGGCCCATGCCACACAGATCACCGTCGATGGACCTTTCTTTGCCCTTTCAAACAACCTCGGCGTCAAAGTCTGGGGTCAAGAGTTCTATACCTTGGTCTACGGAGAAAAGTCAGGACCGTTCGACGCACAGGGAAGAGAAGTCGATATCTTCTCCGGGCTCTCATGATCAAATCACTTCTACGTGCGATATCGATCTCAGCACTCCTCCTTGTGGTCGGAGTATTCCTGCATAACACCATCTCGCCTTACGGGCTCTTCCTCGCGATTGCGGTTGGACCGCTTGGGATTAGATTTATCGCAAAGGGAGCTATCTCTAAGTTAGAGCCAATAGTTGCTGCGATCATCTGGTTTGTACTGCTTTATCTTGCGAGCACTAACCGGAATGGAAATGAGATCTTGGTACAGGGAGATACCAATGGCAACGCCTTCATTGTTGGTAGTAGCGCGTTAATCCTCTTGACCCTGATCACCTTTCTAAACAACCGCAGAAGTCCTAAGTAACCTCTATTTCCAATCCCAGACTTGTCCATCCAGTTCATCCCTTACTTCAATCCCTCGTTCGGCCAGAAGTTCGCGCAATCGGTCACTCTCGGCATAGTCCTTTGAGGCACGAGCTTGGATTCGAGCTTGGAGAAATCCTGAATCCTCCTGACTTAGTTCTCGCTTAGGTTGGATATCGACGCGCATCAGATCAAGGCCAAGCAATCGATCGGCGATTGCAAAGATTTCTGATTTGCAGGTTTCATCGAATGAATCGTCTTTTTCAAGTGAGCGCAACCGTTGTAGCGCTCGTGGAGTATCGAGGTCCTGCGCGAAATCAGATGCAATCTCGTCGATGATCAAAGTTGCTTGGGGGCTGGGTTGGTGCGAAGTGGATAGAGCTTGGTTTGCAAATCGCTCTCGCCACCTTCGAAGTAAGCGATCGGCAGCTGTGATTGATGCCCATGAGAGATCCATCTGACTTCGATAGCGATTCTCTAAGAAACAGAAGCGAACTGCCAACGGGTCCAATCCTCTTGCAATTACATCTGAGAGTAGGACAACGTTCCCCGCGCTCTTGGACATCTTCCTTCCTTCAAAGAGCAGGTGTTCGCCATGAAGCCAGAGATCTACTGCCTCATTCGTTGAATCGAGGTCCTTTGCTACGGGGTTGGACTGTGCCCGTTCATTCTCGTGATGGGGGAATCGAAGATCTATCCCACCGATATGCAGATCGATATGGCCATTGAGGAAATGAAGTGACATTGCTGAACACTCGATGTGCCAACCGGGAAAGCCCTTGCCCCACGGGGAATCCCAGATCATCTCTCTTCGGGCGCCAGCTGACTTCCAGAGTGCCCAGTCTGCATGAAAACGTTTTGCGCCGGCTTCAGTGAACTCATATCTGTGACCAGGCTTGAGATCGGAGAGTCGATTACCGCTGAGTGCTCCATAACTCTCAAAGCGCTCACTCGAGAAGTAGACCGAACCATCCTCACCTTGATAAGCAAGGCCTTTATCCATCAATAGCGAAATGTGTTGATGCATCATCTCAATACATTCACTCGCGCGTGGGTAATGTTCAGCCTTCTTTATCTTGAGCAGGGCGAGATCTCTATGGAATTTAGATTCATATTCGCGTGCAATCTCAAAGGGATCGCGCTTTCGTTCCTTAGACTCCTTCAAGATCTTGTCCTCATCAAAGTCTTCGCTCATATGTCCCACATCAGTGATGTTCTGAATAACCTTGACTTTGAATCCTGCAAATTCAATCGAACGCCGAACCAGGTCAGTTAGAAGAAATGTCCTCAAGTTTCCTACGTGGGCATCGCGATAAACGGTGGGTCCGCAGCAATAGATTCGAACCTCTTTGTTATCGCTACTTTGGATCTGGCGCACTTGTCGCGAGAGGGTGTCGTAGATACTGACTCCAGTTCCCCTCCCGCCTTCATTCATATTTTTCTCGCCATCTGCGAGTGAACGTGCAGTAGCGCTCTTAGGGAGGACCTCGCGGAATGCAAAGATTGCAGCGGGCTCGAAAGCCACAATCGAGCCATCTCTTCTTTCAACCTGATCTGCGGCAACCAATGTTCCAAGCAAGTCTCGGTATCCCCCCGCGGCCTCATGAAGGCGGATGCTGACCCGCCGGCCGATGAGTGAGGCAAGAGCGTGATGGTCTCGGCCACGCACCTGGCCTTTGGACTCTCCACTCATCGGGCTCATGAGGGGAAGGTTATGCGAGAATGTCGCACCGAACATTGAGAGAATCTCAACCCCTGAGCCGAAAGGAATCTCTTTCGATGACATATGTAATCGCCGAGCCATGTATCGATGTGAAGGATAAATCGTGCATCGAGGAATGCCCAGTGGATTGCATCTATGAGGGCGGAAGGATGCTCTACATCCAACCCGATGAATGTGTGGACTGCGGGGCTTGCGAACCCGTCTGCCCGGTCGAGGCGATCTATTACGAAGATGATGTCCCTACCCAATGGAGCGAATTCAAGGGATATAACTCGGACTTCTTCGATGAGTTAGGTTCACCTGGCGGAGCCGCAAAGGTGGGGCCAACCGGCAAAGACCACCCAGTAGTCCTTCAGATCCAGAAGAAGCCGGAGAGCAACTGAGCACCTCTGACTTTGCGTTGCCAGATTTCCCTTGGGATCTCTTGGCCCCATACGGTGTGAAAGCAAAGAGTCATCCTGACGGTGCGATTGACCTTTCGCAGGGGACTCCTGTCGACCCAACACCAGATTTCATCCAGCGAGCTCTCCAAGAAGCATCAAATGCCCCTGGCTACCCGGTGACCACGGGTTCTGCTGAACTTCGAAGCGCAATCGCCTCGTATTGCCGTGAGGTTCTCGGTGCGCAAGGTGACTTTGATGTACTACCTGTTATTGGCTCAAAGGAATTTGTCGCATGGTTACCATTCATGTTGCGAAGCAAGCGAGTTTTGATTCCAGAGATTGCTTATCCCACCTATCGTGTTGGTGCAATCATTGCTGGTTCTCATGTGGAGGAAGTCGGTATCGAAGCAACCATGTGGAATTCGCAACCTGGTGATTTGATCTGGGTTAATACTCCCTCGAATCCAACGGGGCGGGTTCACAGCGTCGATGAGATCAAAAAAGCTATGGAACATAGATCTGTTGGCGCAGTCGTTGCTGTTGATGAGTGTTACTTCTCATTTGGTGACGCCAAGAAACCGATATCGACTTTTTCTCTCACAGAGGGAAATAACAGGAACTTTCTCACAGTGCATTCCTTATCCAAGCGTTCCAACCTAGCTGGGTATCGAGGTGCGTTTGTTGCGGGAGATCCAGATCTGATCTCTCGTCTCCTTGAGATTAGGAAGCATGCTGGGATGATGGCGCCAACTCCAGTTCAACATGCAGTTTCAGTTGCACTTGGCGATGAGGCTCACGTTGAGAAACAAGCAAAGCTTTATGCGCAGCGGAGACGGCGCCTTACTCCAGCTCTTGCGCGGAAAGGATTTCGGGTAGACCACTCCGAAGCGGGGCTTTATATCTGGTGCTCAAATGGCGCAGAGGACTGGGCACAGGTGGCGTGGTTTGCAGATCGCGGCATTCTGGTCACGCCGGGGAACTTCTATGGCAAGGGCGGTACTAGCCATATACGAATTGCACTCACCGCTACTGATTCAAAGGTCGATGAGGCAATCGAAAGGATTCTTGCTTCCTAGGGCTTTTGGAAGAATTACGGTTTAAGGACAATAGAGAAAATAGAGAGGAGGGGCAGAAATGGCTAGCCATGTCGCAGCAATTCTTCTTGTTGGTGGTCGTGGCACGCGTCTTGCTCCTCTTACCAATCACGCACCAAAACCTATGCTTCCTGTCGGTGGTGTCCCTTTCACCTTGCATCAAGTTCTTCAAGCCAGAGAAGCTGGTGTAACGGAAGTAGTTCTTGCAACGAGTTATCTCGCCGAGGTTTTTGAGCCTTACTTTGGCGATGGTTCTAGATTCAATATGAAGATTCGATATGCAATCGAGCGAGAAGCGCTAGGGACTGGTGGTGGCATTCGAAATGCAGCATCGCTACTAGATATAGGAAGTGAAGGATCAGTCGTAGTCTTCAATGGTGATGTCCTTTCCGATCACGACTTGATTGGTCAGATCAATGAGCATCGTGAAGTTGATGCAGATGTAACGCTCTACCTGACAAAAGTTCCTGATGCTCGACCTTTCGGAGTGGTACCGACCGACGCATCTGGGTGGGTCACTGATTTCTTGGAGAAGATGGAGCGCCCGATAACGGATCAAATCAACGCCGGATGTTATGTATTCAAAAGGAGCGTGATTGACGAGATCCCGAGTGCGCGAGTGGTCAGTGTTGAGCGCGAGACTTTCCCCACATTGTTACGAGAAGGTCGAAGGATCCGAGGATTTGTCGACAATGGCTATTGGCGCGATATTGGAACTCCCAGCGCTCTGATTGCAGCGTCGGCTGATCTGATCACGGGGCGATTTCACTCACCAGCTACACCGATGAGTAACTCACCAAGTGGTCGTGGATTGATTGAATCTTCAGCAAAAATCGCTGCGAATTCAGTGATTGATGGTGGTTCGGTAGTCCTTGCAGAGGCAGAGGTTGGACAGAACTGCACCATTCTTTCAAGCATCGTTGGTGTCGGAGCGAAGATTGAAGATGGAGTGACGATTGAATCTGCCTTCGTCGCGCCGGGATCGCGAATCACCCTTGACAATTGCCAGGGAGAAGTCCTCGGTTTCTGACCCCAATTCATACTTGACTTACCCGTGTTACATGCGTGTAATTCAGCCTAGTTAAGGGGCCAGCTTGGCCCCTTGTTTGCGAATGGGAGTGTCGCTGGCATGCTCAAACCCTCGACCGGAGATGTCAATCCGCGGCGTGATGGAAGTTATCGAGAGACTGGTCCCAGTGTTCAGTTAGGAAGTGGGGAGATCCTTGAACTGTCTTGGCAGGAGCGGGCTCTCTGTGCTCAAACTGATCCAGAAGCTTTCTTCCCTGAAAAAGGTGGCTCCACTCGCGAAGCAAAGCGCGTATGTATGTCATGCGAAGTTCGAGCAGAGTGTCTCGAGTATGCGCTGGCACATGATGAGCGCTTTGGAATTTGGGGCGGGCTATCAGAGCGCGAACGTCGTCGCCTCAAGCGCCGTCCAGCGTAACTCGCACTCTCCGCTCTTCTCGAATCTGTCTATTGACGCCCTGAAATATTTCTTATCTCAATTTTTTTCTAACTTTTCCTTTGATGGTTCTCGGCATAACTCTGTAGGTCAGCGATGACTCGAGTCACTGCGATTCTCATCTCTCATGACGGTGCGACGTGGTTGCCCCAGACCGTTGCGGCATTGGCGTCCCAGAGTCATCCCATAGATCGCATAGTCGCAGTAGATACTGGTTCAACTGATGACTCAGTGAGATTGTTACGTAGCGCAGGAATTCACATCATTGAATCCAGACGCGGGATGGGGTTTGGCGAAGCAGTCCAGGTTGCCGTTGATGCAACACCTGCTTTCGTAGCTACGCAGTCGAAAGGAAAGAGTCTGCCTTCATCTTCTGGATCGAATTCACAGAAGATCGAAGAACCAAATGTGGAGCAAGAGGTTCAGGAGTGGCTCTGGATCGTGCACGACGATTGCGCCCCGGCCAAGGATGCGCTAGAGCGACTACTTGCCGGAGTTAAAGAGAAGCCACAGGTAGCCCTTGCTGGACCGAAGCTTCGAGGTTGGCACGATAGAAAGCATCTACTTGAACTCGGAGTAAGTATCGCGACCAATGGCGCGCGATGGACTGGTCTGGAATATCGAGAGCAGGATCAGGGTCAGCATGATGATGAACGCGATGTGCTCGCAGTAAGCACCGCTGCGATGTTGATACGCCGGGAAGTTTTCACTGAACTAGGAGGCTTTGATCCCAAACTCTCGCTTTTCCGAGATGATGTTGATTTAGGTTGGCGAGTTCGAGCGGCGGGTCACTCGGTTCTTGCAGTTCCTGAAGCCATTGCTTATCACGGTGAAGCGGCATCTAATGAGCGACGTTCCATCGATGTCGATGATGCGCTTTTACACCGGCCACTTCTACTCGATCGAAGGCATGCCGCTTACGTCCTTCTGGCTAACGCCTCCTTGATCTTTCTACCAATTCTTGCACTCCAACTGCTCCTTAGCGCTTTGGCCAGATCTATGGGATATCTCATAGCAAAACTTCCTGGATATGCACTTGATGAGTTGGCCGCAGTCGCACTAGTTCTTATCAAGCCGCAAGAGATATTCGCTGCCCGAAAAGAACGTCGGCGCCAACGGTTGATTCCGGGATCAGCAATCAGGACATTTCTCCCGCCGCGAGGTTTTCAATTCCGCCTCGCTTTCGAGAGGGCGCGCAATGCATTCGAGCGATACCTTTCCAGGCGAATCCCTTTTCAACTCCTCCCAAATGAGAGTGAAAGTTCAGTCCTAGACATCAATGATGAAAAACTGGAAGAAGAGGAGATCTTTACTGAGCGTAAATCTACAATCCGCACGCTCTTAACCCGACCACTCTTTCTTTTCTCTTTAGCAGTGGTATTTCTTACCTTGATAGCCTCGCGCAATCGCCTTGGGGCGATTGAGGGTGGAGCCCTTCTCCAATCACCATCATCGGGCTGGGACTTGATAGAAAAGTATCTTGAGTCTTGGCATCCGATCGCCCTTGGCTCTAGCGCGAATACGCCAACGTGGATTGCTCTGGTGGGTCTTGCCTCAGCCCTACTGCTCGGGAATTTGAAACTGCTGATCGCACTCTTCTTCTTCGCTGCGATTCCACTCGCGCTCTGGATCGGATATCGATTCGCAAAGGCATTCACTACATCCACGTTGATAGCTCTCATGGCAGCAATTGCATTCGCTTTCTCACCACCGATACTTCATGCCGTCACTCACGGATTAATAGGGACTCTGGTCATTGCCTTGATCACTCCACTCTTGATCAGATCAATGATGAACGCTGGCGTGATAGAACATTTGAGCTGGCGAGCAGTAGCTGCACATGCTCTTCTCTATGCGATAGCTCTTGCCTTTTCGCCACCTGCATTTATAGTTCTCGGTGCCTGGCATTTCCTAACTTCAGCCATACAGACCATCGGTGAGTTCCGTAAACGATTGATGGGAGCGAACAGCGACCTTGACCTAGTGATCACAAGAATTGTGAAGCGTTCGCTCATCCTGGTTGGTGCGATTGCGATAAATATCCCTTGGTCACTCGAGCTTTTGGCGCATCCTTCGCGCTCTCTACTTGAACCTGGTGTCAGCCTCGAGGGCGCTCATGAACTCCTCCTCATATTCGGTAATCCAGGCTTGAGCTTTGCAACCCTATCGGCTGCACCAATCATCATGATGATTGCTCTCTTTCGTCGTGACTGTCAAGCAATCGCTTTGATCGCCCTCTTCGTCTTTTCTGTCATCGCCCTCCTTTCACTCTTTTCAATCGCCGGACATGGCAGTAGCCAACTCGTCGCACCTTCACTTGGTGGCGCCGCGATTCTCTTCATCGCACTCTCCATTGTCGCTGGGATTCGGCTTCTTGAACTTGTTCTACCTCAGATACGCGAATCCGCCCTCAACTTCAGACATTTCGCCGCTGCTGCAATTGCGATTTCAGTTCTCCTCACTTCACTCTCTTCCATCATTTGGTGGATAGGTCCCGGAGCAGATGGACCAGTTCGAAACGAGGAGACCTTTTCCGTTCCGGCATTCATCATCGCCAATGCAACGACGCAAGAGCGATATAAGTCTCTGCTTATTCGTGAACGCGAGGGAAGGTTGCTCTATTGGGTCGTGCGAGATAAGCCGTTGGAAATCGGGGATTCGGATATTGTCTATGGCAGCAGTGAACCCATTGAAGAAGCCGTTGCCGGATTAGTGACTGGCGCTGGTATTGAGAGTAGTTCTATTTTCGGTGACTATGGAATTCGATATCTATTCTTGACTCAACCAGTCAATAAGTCCCTCGCTCGAACCATTGACGGAATCGGGGGTTTCACCCGCGCGAGTTCGACTGATGCTGGAATAGTTTGGAAGGTTGTTGGTGCATCTTCCAGAGTCTCGTTATTACCCGATGTTCTTGATGATGGTGAGAGCGAACTCTCAATTTCTCTTGGAAGCGAAGAACTTCTCGCAGAAGGAACACTCACTCGGTCAGGGACAGTCACCATCGCCGAACGCTTTGACGATCGCTGGCGGATGTTGGTCAATAACAATCGCGTTGAACTTACTCGAGGTGTCTCAGGACTGCCGCAATTCGAGATTACGTCCTCACTTCTTAGCGAAGGTGGAGACTTCATCATCTATCACGACGGGACTTCTCGACGCGGTTGGCTCTCGCTCCAATTCATCGCATTGGCGACTGTTGTGATTCTGGCTCTGCCATCAAGGCGACGTAGAAGTGATGTGCCAATCGAGGAGCTGTCGTGAGTTCTCAGGGCACTGTGCGAAGAAAATCCTTTCGAAGTTGGCGACTTCAAAGTGCTCTCCTTCTGATTGGATCGCTTCTGATTTCGTTTGTTGCCTCGCGGCAAGGGGATCCAAGTGCTCAAGTTGAGCGCACCGCCTCTATTCCTGCGACAGTCTGTCCAAATCTTGGTGGAGATGCGAGGACAGTGGCGCTACTTCCAAGTGCAGCGACAAAAATCAAAGATGCCAAGAGTAGGAAGATCAATTTCGCAAAGGCAAAGAGCAATCCCTATCTACTCGCCCGTGGTTCGATTGTGGTCTCTGGCAGTGATGTCTCCTCAACTGTCATCCGATCACGTGCCGGCAAATTCACTTCCGCAACCACATGCCTTATTGGATCTGGCGATCAATGGTTCGTCGGAGGAAGTGGTGCATTGGGATCGACTGCGAGAATCTTGGTAATCAACTCAGGACTTAGTACTTCTACGATTGAGATCCGCTCTTTTGGGAAATCAGGAAAGTCCGGTGAGAAAGTCATCGCTCTGCCGGCTGTCTCCCAGCGCGAAGTCCGTATCGATTCGCTCGCACCTGGCGAAGAAGTGGTGGCGCTAGAAGTGATTACCCGTTCGGGAAGGGTAAGTGCATTCCTCTTCGACCAGCGTGGCCGAGGTCTTAACTCTCTCGGTGGCGACTTCGTCTCATCAAGTGAGGCGAGCGAAAGATTGGTGATCACTTCAATTCCTGTTCGACATCGAGGTTCTGCAATCGCGACTCATCAACTTCATCTCATTGCCACAGGATCTAGGTCGGCGGTGGTTGATGTCGAGTTGGTTAGTGATGGAAGTCGTTTCACTCCGGTTGGTCTCTCTGATCGCACAATCGAAAGTCAGCGAGTTACCTCACTTCGATTACCAAAGGAGCTTGGAAAGCGACCAGCGACGTTAATCATCACGTCGACTGAACCAGTCGCAGCCTCAGTATTTACCAGCACTGGACGCGAATTTGCATGGTCTACACCATCGATTGCACTGAAGCGCCTTGGTTGGAATGTTGGTGGGTTAGAGCCAACGATCACTATGGTTGGCAAGAGTGTGAGAGTCACAGCGTTGGTCAAGCTTCGAAGTGGGAAAGTTCTCACCAAGAACCTCAATGGCGCGGAAGTAGTCCAGTGGAAGGTTCCACCCAATTCAAGATTGATCCGGTTTAGCAGTCTGGATCCGATTCACTTCGGGGCAACGTGGTCCAGCAGTGATGGATTCACAAGCGTTCCGCTCAATCCTGGCACTGAACTTGAGCGGGCAACGACACCGACATTCGATCTTGGCGCGCTCTTCGGTTGATTAAGTTAGTTCTACTAGGCTTTCGATATGTAGTGGTTAGGTAGTTGGTAGGTAGTTAGTAGGTAGTTAGTAGGTAGTTAGTAGGCAGATAGTAAGTACTTGGTTGGCTTTGAGTCAGAGTTACTCAGTAGCGATACTTCGTAATCGATACTGGTGGGGAAGGAGGAGGTGATGGGTAAGAGTGGTGGTGTGCGACGCTGTTCGAGGACCTCATGCAATGAACGTGCTGTTGCGATTCTCTCCTATAACTACGGTGATCAGGTAGCCCAACTCTCTCCGATTCAGGGATTAGTTGAACCACACACTTATGATCTATGTTCTCGCCACAGCCAATCGCTCAAAGTCCCAGTCGGTTGGAAGATCATCATCAATGAGATCGCCGACCAACCTCTCGCTTCTAATGAGGACTTCGCTGAAATCGCCAAAGCAGTCAGGGGTGTGCTCGAGGAAGATGTAGAAGCTGATTCTTCAGAGAGTAATCTTCAACCTGAATTGCGAAGACGCGGACACCTTCGAGCCCTCTAGAATTCGAAGATCGCCCAACGAAGAAGTAGGGGACTCATGATCAAGCCCGCGACCCTTGATCGCATCATCAAGGCGTATGACATCCGGGGTCTCGTCGGCTCCGAGATCAATGAAGAATTCACCTTCGCTGCCGGAAGTGCTTTCGCACGATTCCTTGAGATGGAGCGCGAACCTTCGAGAGTGGTCATTGGCGAAGATATGCGCCCTTCTTCGACGCCGCTTGCAGATGCATTCTCTGACGGGATAAATAGCCAAGGGCTAGATGTTCTTCGCATCGGATTAGCTTCGACCGATCAACTCTATTTTGCTTCGGGGGAGCTTGGACTTCCTGGAGCGATGTTTACCGCAAGCCACAATCCTGCCGAATACAACGGCATCAAACTCTGTCGATCGGGCGCGAAACCAATCGGTCAAGAATCTGGACTTGGCTGGATAAAGAGCGCAATACGCGAAGGAACCCCCATCGTAAATCGCCCACCGGGTCACAGTGAGAGTCGAGATCTCTTAGATGATTATGTCGAATTCCTCTTCTCACTTTTTGACATTGACTTCTCCAAGGGGAGAAAACTCCGACTCGTGGTTGATGCTGGAAATGGGATGGCTGGGCATACCGCACCAAAAGTCTTTGATCGAATCTCTGGTGAACTATTTCCACTGTACTTCGAACTAGATGGAACATTCCCAAATCATGAAGCCAATCCGATTGAGCCGGCGAATCTCACTGATCTTCAAAAAGCGGTGAAGCAGAAGAATGCAGATCTCGGTTTGGCCTTTGATGGAGATGCTGATCGTTGTTTCTTAGTAGATGAAAAGGGCGAACTGATTTCACCCTCTGCCGTTACCGCGCTTATCGCGGCTCAAGAACTGGAGAAGAGCCCGGGAGCAAAGATCATTTACAACCTCATCTCTTCGCGCGCGGTTGCCGAAGTGATCCAAGAAAGAGGTGGTGTTGGGATTCGAAGTCGAGTCGGACACTCCTTCATCAAGAAGTTGATGGCAGAGCACCGTGCGATTTTTGGCGGTGAACACTCAGGACATTTCTATTTCGAAAAGTTCTGGAACGCTGATTCAGGGATGCTCGCTGCTCTCTACGCCATCGCTGCTTTGAAAGCTACACGAAAGAGTATGAGTCAGATCCTCACTGATTTCGATCGTTATTTCCAAAGTGGTGAAATTAATAGCAGAGTCGATGATGTAGAAGGTGCGATGAAGCGGGTACTAGCCACATTCCCAGAGTCATCGCATAAACATGACCTTCTGGATGGACTCACAGTCGAGCCGAAAGATTCGAAGCAGTGGTGGTTCAATGTGAGAGCTTCCAATACCGAGCCGCTACTTCGCCTCAACGTGGAGGCTCAAGATGAGGCGAAGATGGTCGAGATTCGAGATCAAGTTCTCACTTTGATTCGCTAACAGGTAAGATTCAGCCTTCGCTCCGATAGCCGGGGCTACTTCTCCAACAAGGTATTTGAGGGGTTTTCCGTGAATCCAACGACCATGGCGCTTCCTAAGCACGATATCGCCGATGCCTCACTTGCAGCTGAAGGCAAGAAGAGAATCGAGTGGGCCGGGCGAAACATGCCAGTGCTCAAAGAGATCCGGGCTAGATTCGAGAAAGCAAAGCCCTTTGCCGGAGTACGCATCGCAGCGTGTATGCATGTGACTGCTGAGACTGCGAACTTGATGATCACTCTGAAGGCAGGTGGTGCAGATCTAGCGCTATGTGCCTCGAATCCGCTCTCTACTCAAGATGACACCGCTGCTGCCTTGGTCCATGAATATGGCATCTCAGTCTTCGCAAGAAATGCAATTGACCGTGATGGCTATTACGGTCACATCAACGCAGCTCTTGATATCGCCCCTCACCAAGTCTTTGATGATGGCTGCGACCTGGTCAATACCTTGCATACGACTCGTCGTGAGCTTCTCCCTGAGATCGCTGGTGGTTGCGAGGAGACCACAACTGGAGTGATTCGGTTGAAGCAGATGGCAAAAGATGGCGCATTGACATTCCCAATGGTTGCAGTCAATGACACAGATACCAAGCACATGTTCGATAACCGTTACGGCACCGGACAATCGACACTTGATGCGATATTTCGCGCTACCAATATCTTGCTTGCTGGAAAGACCATGGTTGTTGCCGGCTTTGGCTATTGCGGAAAAGGCGTGGCAGAACGTGCTCGTGGACTCGGCGCAGATGTAGTCGTCACCGAGATCGACCCAACGAAGGCGCTCGATGCGATGATGCAGGGATATCGAGTCATGCCGATGCACGAAGCTGCAAAGGTCGGGGATATCTTCATCACGGTCACCGGAAATAGAGATGTCCTTCGTGCTGAGCACTTCTCGCTGATGAAAGATGGAGCGATACTTGCTAACTCCGGCCACTTCGATATCGAGATTGATGTTGCTTGGCTTGAACAATATGCCAAGAAGAAGAATTCAAAGATCAGGCATCAAACTGATGAGTACGTCTTAGCTGATGACCGACGAATCTTGGTCGTGGCTGAGGGACGACTTGTGAATCTTGGCGCTGCTGAGGGACACCCGGCGGTAGTGATGGACATGTCATTTTCGGATCAGGCACTCACTGCAGAGTGGTTGGTAGGTACGGCGAAGACACTCACCCCTGGTGTGCACAATGTTCCGACGGAGATCGATAAGGAAGTTGCACGACTCAAGCTCAAGAGTCTTGGTGCTGAGATCGACACGCTTACCTCGGAGCAGGTTGAATACTTGAACTCTTGGGAGCACGGCAGCTAATGCCATCGGTTCTGGTCGTCGAGGATGATCAAGATCTCGCTGAGATGCTTGGGATCGTCCTCAACGGCGCCGGAATCGAAGTTGATCTTGTAAGCCGTGGCGATGAGGTCATGGATGTTTTTCGTAACAACCAACCTGACGTTGTCCTTCTGGATGTGATGCTCCCTGGCCTTGATGGAGTAGAAGTCTGTAAGGCGATTCGGGAAGAATCCCCTCGAGTTCCGATCATCTTCCTCTCCGCCAAGGGTGAAACAACTGACAAGATCAGCGGGCTTGATGCAGGAGCTGATGATTATCTCGTCAAACCAATGGAGCACTACTCAGAGTTAGTCGCTCGAATCCGTGCGCAGCTTCGGCGAAACTCACGGCAGTTAAGTGGTGCACTGACAATGGGTGACCTCAATATCGATCTCGTCGAACACACAGTGACTCGCGGAGGAAAGGCGATCGCTTTGACTCGGCTCGAGTTCGATCTCCTCGTGGCCCTTGCCAAAGAGCCCGGACGGGTCTTCACTCGAGAAGAACTGCTCCATGAAGTATGGGATTACCGTCACTCATCGGACACGCGGCTCGTCAATGTCCACATCCAAAGACTTCGAGCAAAGATCGAACATGATCCGGAGAATCCGCAACTGATTACCACGATTCGTGGTGTTGGTTATAAATCCGGCGTGCTCACGGTTCGCTAATTTCGGATCCAGATCACAATGCTTAAGCGCCCTTTCACGGCGCTTCGCCAATCCCTCGCGCTTCGCGTCGTAGTTATTGCTATCACCTTCTTCACAATCTCTTCAGGTGTAGTCGGGACGGTCATCTTCAATCAGATTCGAGATCGAATCATCGAAGACCGAATCGACAACTCCATCAATGAAGCAACTACGACGATTGCAGCAGCTGAATTCCGTTTCTCCATCATCCAAGGAACAGATACCTCCATTTTGGAGCGGACTTTCAACGACGTACTCCAGCTCGGCAATACCCCAGGTGCGCTTCTCTTCGGAAGGGAGATTGCGCTTGTGAAGAGCCCTGAGAATGAGATTGCAACCTTGGATTTCACAAGAACCTCAAACTTCCTCCAACTCACTTCGATACCTTCAGATCTTCGAAGCGATCTTGTCGACTCTACGGAGGTGAAGTGGCGTCTCACTGAGATCACTTACTTGAGTGGTCGTTCTTTCCCGGGAGTGGCAATTGGCAGGAAGATCTTGGTTCAAGGCGCAGGGCCCTATGAGATGTATGTCTTCTTCTCCTTCAAGGGTCAGCAAGATTCGATCGATATTGTCGCTCGCGGTCTGCTTGTCGCGGGAATCCTGGTCTTCGTTCTGATTCTTGGAATTGCTGTATTAATTGTCAGAAGGGTTGTGGAGCCGATTCGAAGGATCGCAGTCACTGCCGAATCCTTCACGAGTGGGGATTTCTCCAAACGGGTAGATGTTGAAGGAGACGATGAGATTGCAGCGCTTGGACGGTCATTTAATGAGATGGCTTTCTCCATCCAACAACAGATCTCCCGGCTTGAAAACCTTTCAAGAATGCAACAACGATTCGTCTCCGATGTCTCGCATGAGTTAAGAAATCCTTTGACTACAGTGCGAATGGCGTCAGAAGTAATTCTTGCGGCCAAGAGTGATTTTGATCCGACGGTGGCAAGAAGTGCTGAGATCTTGATGACTCAGATAACTAGGTTCGATCAACTTCTCACCGACTTGCTTGAGGTGAGTCGATTCGATGCCGCAGTCGCCACTCTTGCATCAGAACCCATTGATCTTGCCGCACTTCTTCGTGAAACTATCGATGAGTTCGATCTACGTAGTACTCGCGTGGAAGTTCGCCTCATCCCCATGAGCGCCTCCACTGTGATTGCAGGCGATGCAAGGCGAGTCAAACGGATCATGCGAAACCTCCTCAGTAATGCCCTTGATCATGGTGAGGGTAAGGAGATCTTGGTGACGATTGAGCGAAAGGAGAGCAGCGTCGATCTCGGCTTTCGCGATTTCGGGGTTGGCCTCGAGCCGGAACAATTTGAGCGAGTCTTTGAGCGGTTCTGGCGGGCCGATGCATCAAGGTCTAGAGAGCGTGGCGGCACGGGACTCGGCCTTGCCATCGCAAGAGAAGATGCCAAGCTCCATGGCGGATCAATCCGAGTCTTTGGTGAGAAAGGTAGAGGAGCGCTCTTCCAAGTTACCTTGCCGATTGCTTCTGGGCAGCCGATTACTGATTCCCCAACTGACCTCCATGCACAGTTCGACTCTTTGGGTTGATTCACTCAGCAAGAGAGAAGTTTTACTAGATGAGTGGAAAGAGAATCGGTAGCTGAGTTCTTCTCATCGGCGATGCGGGGGCTTCGTTCACTTGTCTTTCCACCGTCATGCCCGCTCTGTGGCCTTGAGGATAGTGAAGGATGTCGAGAGTGCTTCGATTCGTGGCGAATCACGCCTGCAATTAGATTAATTGACGCAATTCCAATCTTCTCACCCGTCCTCTATGACACTCGCGCGAGATCAGTTGTGCTTGGGGCGAAGGAACGAAGTGAGCGTCTATCGCGATCATTCATCGTTGAGGCCATCTCATCTGTCATTGAGAGGATTGATCCGGGGAATGCGCTAGTACTGGTGCCGATTCCTTCTTCGAGGCGCGCCATGCGAAAGCGTGGTGATGATTTTCTTGCACGAGTGGTTGATGAAGTAGCGATAAAGAATCCCAGGAGATTGGGACGGCTCTCACTTTTGGACTTCAAAAAAGAAGTTCTTGATCAGAGTGGACTTTCGATCCAAAACCGAGCGAATAATCTCAACGGTTCGCTACACATATCGAAGAGAGTGCGCCATCAGCTGAGAGACCTTCCGCCACTTGTAATCATTGATGATGTGCTCACAACTGGTTCTACTATGCGAGCTGCGATAGCGGCGCTGCAAGCCGCGCCTGAATTGAGAATTATCGCTGGGGTGACGGCTTGCAGAAGTGATTGGTTCTAGTCTCACATCGCCTCATCGGTCCCAACAAATCCGAACGAGTCCCGACAAGTCCGAACACGTATTGGTGATCGAGAGCCTAGGGCCAGTTTTTGAGGATGATAAGCGTCACCTTCGAGTCAATCTGAGTTATTTATGAGGTTCCTTCGGCTCTAGGATATGAGCGTGGTGGCCGTTTTTGACAAGATTTTGCGCGCAGGTGAGGGCCGCATCCTCAAACGTTTGACCAAAATTGCAGAGTCGGTCAACGAGTTTGAGTCAGAGATTTCACAACTGAGCGACGGTGATCTTCGAGGTAAGACCGACGAGTTCAAGAAGCGCTACCAAGATGGCGAAGAATTAGATGAACTTCTCCCAGAGGCTTTCGCTGTGGTTCGCGAAGCGGCAAAGCGAACTTTGGGTCAGCGCCATTATGACGTCCAGCTCATGGGTGGAGCAGCATTACATCTAGGAAACATCGCTGAGATGAAGACAGGTGAAGGAAAGACACTTGTCTCGACTTTGCCTGCTTACCTCAATGCTCTCTCTGGTGATGGTGTGCATGTCGTCACCACCAACGACTACCTCGCTGAGCGAGACAGCGAATGGATGGGACGCATTCATCGCTTCCTAGGGCTTCGAGTAGGCGTGATCTTGGCTTCGATGACCCCAGATGAACGACGTGAGGCTTACCGTTGTGACATCACATATGGAACCAATAATGAGTTTGGATTCGATTACCTGCGCGACAACATGGCCTGGAACCTTGAAGGTTGCGTGCAACGCCAACACAACTTTGCGATAGTCGACGAAGTTGACTCGATTCTTATCGATGAGGCAAGGACTCCGTTGATTATCAGCGGCCCTGCGGATAAGGCGACGAAGTGGTACGTCGAGTTCGCCAATATCGTTTCTCGACTTGAACGTGATCACCATTACGAAGTTGACGAGAAGAAGCGCACGGTTGGTATCGTCGATGCTGGAGTAGCTAGGGTCGAGGAATTATTGAAGATAGAGAACCTCTATGAGTCGGTAAATACGCCTCTTATCGGTTATCTCAATAATGCAATCAAGGCGAAGGAACTCTTCAAGCGAGACCGAGATTATGTAGTTCAATCGGGAGAGTTGTTGATCGTTGATGAACATACGGGTCGAATCCTCGAAGGCCGTCGCTATAACGAAGGCCTTCATCAAGCGCTTGAGGCGAAGGAGCGAGTGCCAATCAAAGATGAGAACCAGACTCTCGCCACGATAACCCTACAGAATTACTTCCGGCTCTATGAGAAGTTGAGTGGCATGACCGGTACTGCAATGACCGAAGCCTCAGAATTCCTACAAATCTACAAGCTGGGTGTTGTTCCAATCCCAACGAATAAGTCGATGCAAAGAATCGACCAAAGCGATCTGATCTACAAGAATGAGAAAGCCAAGTTCCAGGCGGTGGCTGATGACATAACGGAACGCCATCGAAAAGGTCAGCCGGTACTTGTTGGAACAGTAAGTGTCGAGAAGTCTGAAGTCTTATCGGAGACGTTGAAGCGACGAGGAATCAAGCACGAAGTCCTCAATGCGAAGCAACATGCACGCGAAGCTGCAATCATCGCTCGGGCTGGAAAACTAGGCGCGGTCACTGTCGCAACGAATATGGCAGGTCGCGGAACCGACATCATGCTCGGAGGCAATCCTGAGTTCATGGCAGATTTCGAACTGCAACAGCGTGGAGTATCTCCCGTCGATAGTCCTGAGGAGTACGAGCGGACTTGGCCGATTGAGTTAGCAAAGCAGAAAGAGTTAGTAGCAAGAGAACACGATCAAGTCGTCGAACTCGGGGGCCTTTATGTGCTCGGCACCGAGCGCCACGAGTCGAGGCGAATCGACAATCAGCTCCGTGGTCGATCGGGTCGTCAGGGCGATCCAGGAGAGTCACGCTTCTATCTCTCCCTCGAAGATGACTTGATGCGCAGATTCAACTCAGTCCTGGTGGAAAGATTCCTTGGCGCTGCTGGCATACCTGATGACATGCCGATTGAATCGAAAATGGTTTCGAATGCAATCAAGTCTGCCCAGACTCAGGTAGAAGCCCAGAATTTTGAGATGCGCAAGAACGTTTTGAAATATGACGATGTGATGAACCGGCAACGTGAAGTTATCTATGGTGAGCGACGCGAGATCTTGGAGGGTCTCGAGCTCGCAGATCAGATTCAGGGATTCATCGACGACACCGTCTCTGCTTACATCCAGGCAGCGACCTCAGAGGGCTTTCCCGAGCAATGGGATCTTGATCAACTTTGGACTGCGTTCAAAGCGATCTATCCCGTCAGTTTCACCAAGGAGCAGGTAATTGCCCAAGTAGGTGAACTTGGTGGACTCGACCCAGACTTCCTACTCCAGCGCTTCCTCGAGGATATTCATGAGGCGTATGAGAAGCGCGAGGCAGAACTTACCTCTGCTGTGATGCGCGAACTTGAGCGAAAAGTATTGCTCTCAGTCCTCGATCGAAAGTGGCGTGAACATCTCTATGAGATGGATTATCTTCAAGAGGGAATCGGTCTTCGAGCTATGGCTCAGCGCGATCCACTCGTTGAGTATCAGAAAGAGGGCTACGACCTCTTTGTTGCGATGATGGATGCTGTCAAAGAGGAGACAGTTGGTTTCCTCTTCAATGTCGAGGTCAAGAGTGAAGCCGGTGAAACTGGCGCCATCGAAGCTAAGGGTGCCCAAGCAAAGGCGACGCAATACTCCTATTCAAGTAGTGAAGGCTCGGGATCTGGATCTGGCGGGAGCGTTACAGTCAATGGTCTCAAAGTCGATGGCGTTACCAGGAATTCCCCTTGTCCCTGCGGTTCGGGAAAGAAGTTCAAACGTTGCCATGGAGATCCGCGAAACCAGTAGTTGATCACGGAGTAGAACGCAGTGGTTCAATCACTGTGCAGAGCCATCTCTTATCTATCCCCTCAAACCTAAGGACGAGAGCGAGGATGCGCTCCCCCGTATCGATAGTGACAGTCACCTCGGCGAGGGATTCAAGTGGCTGACGGATATGCACTTTTCGAACTTTCGCACTCCTCTCGAAGAATTTAGTCATTGTGAGAAGTTGAGTGAAGGTAGCCCGGTGACACCACCTCGCAAGTTGTTGCGGAGAACGCCGCATCGACATTATCTCGATCAATCTCAGCACAAAATTCTTGACCCACTGTCTCAACTCAGGCAATTCGGATTGTGGCGTCGGAACCGGAGCAAATTCACTCTCATAGTGTTCGCCGAAATTCGATGGGATGAGGAAGAGTTTGCGTTTGATTCCGGGCTCATTCCTTCGCTCACGTGGTGGAAAAAGTGGAAGCATTGGTTCTTGCCAGTTTTGTGAACTCATCGGGTGAGAGTGGAATATTTACTGGTAAGACGAATCGACTAGAAGGTTGATTTCGACTCACCCTAAAAGGTGAGTGTGCATATGGAGCTGGGCTCACTACTCCTTGGCACAAATAATGCGCCATGAATCTCAGCAAGCGCGGTATCGCAGGACTCGTCTTGATAGTTGTGTCGATTATGGCCGCCGGTCTGATTGCTCGAAGTACTGATAAGACCTCGCTCTATTGGGTGGCAACGGGGGAGATTGCACCAGGGGATCGAATCAGTCCAGAACAAGTTGCCCCAGCAAGACTCTTCCTCCCAGGAAGGAGTGAGTATTACCTCGGAGCAGATGAGGATCTCACCGGCACGATTGCGACTGAATCCATCTCTCGGGGTGAAGCCTTGAATCGAAGCGATCTCTCCAGAGAATCTGATTACCGGTTATGGCGTCTGATTTCGTTAGATATTTCGAGCGCTGATCTTCCCTACAGCGCAGTCAAAGGGTCATTGATAGATATCTATCGCCTCTCTGAAGAGGCAGGGCTTGGCGCTGAACTCGTTCTCGAATCTGTAGTGGTCGATGCGGTCAGTGAGGGCAATGGGATAAGTGATCGGATCCAGATCGTGGTCCGAATTCCCTTAATGCAGGTACGTCCCCTCCTTGATGCCTACGCGACTTCCCGAATAACAATCTCATCTCATCTCGATTAGCACTCACTTCCCATCAATGACCATCACGGTCTCAACCATCTTCAATGACTTTGCCCTCGAAGAGAAGTCGGTCGGCCACCTCACCCAGATGGGTTATCACCTGGTGCGACGGATGGTCGGCATTGATCCTTGGCAGTCGAGTGAGTCTTTTGCTGTCGATCTCATCGTTACCGATTTAGTATCAATGACCGGAGATCGCGTCATAGTTATTCCGCCCGAGGCTATTCGATGGAGCATTGATGGTTTCATCGAGTATCTTCATCGAACTCTCTATAGAAATTGGCAGCGCTTTAGTGGAGTTCAAGAAAAATTTCTAGCTCTCGGCTCTGCGGCAGTGAGATCTGAGTCAGAAGATCTCGTTGAACTCTTAATCAAAATGCGTGCAATAGAGCCGGGAGAAAGGTCATTTGCAAATTTTCATGAGGGGGACCTCACTCTGGCATTGATGCCCACTCGCAGAAGTATCGAAATTGACCGAATCATGCGAATTCAGAACGCGGGAAGGGCGATATTTTTGTTGAAGGAAGGTAGAGCAGAGTTAGCGGGGGCAGAAAGTTTCCTGGAGTATCAACGTCGTATCCATCCGAGTTTGAAGTTGGGTTTCATAACAATCCCGACGAGTGAGACCCAAAGAAGACGATTCATCAAAGACGCGCAGTTGCTACTCCACCCCTTCCCTGTCTTTTCCATAGGGATGAATGCTCTTCGTGCTTTGAAAGCGCGTGGCCATATAGCTGGAGCCCGACCACTTTCAAGCCTGCAGATCCAACGCCTTCGAATCAAGGAGTTGGCCAAATGGCTAGGCTCCACTCGTGGCGATCAGGAACAATCTCACTCTCAAGCGAACATCGTTAGGTGAACTCCAGAGTGCTCACTTGGGTGAACTTGTCACTGAGTGGCAACTTCTGGCAGATCTCTCCTTCGCAGACCTAACGCTTTGGGTTCCTTTGAGACGCGATCCTTCTAGCTGGCCGGAAGGGCACTTAGCAATTGCCCACGTGAGACCAACAACGGCTTCTACCTGTTACACCAATGATCCAATCGGTTCGGAAATTAGATGGGGTAGCAATTCAAGGATTGATGATGCGCTCGCCACCGGTGAAATAGTTAGAGACAATCAAGAACAACACCTCAACGAGTTCACAATCAAGGAAGAGGCCATTCCAGTCAATCATGACGGTCAGGTGATTGCCGTAATCTCTCGCGTTCGAAACATCGAGACTATGCGGACACCCTCTAAGTTGGAGTTGAACTATCGAGAGATTGCAAATCAGATTTATCGAATGATCTCTCAAGGAACCTTTCCTATTGCCGGCAACGTCTATCTCTCAGAGTCGGCCCCACGGGTCGGGGATGGACTGATTCGACTCGACATCGGTGGATTGATTTCTTACGCAAGTCCGAATGCACTCTCGGCATTGAATCGCCTTGGTTGGCAATCAGATTTACGTGGCGAGAACCTTGGTGAAGTGATCGAATCTCTCCCAAAGCCCTCGATTGCTAGCCATATTCGAGAAGCAAGTGAAGAGAGTTGGCAAGTGGCATTGAGCGGGAGGTCACTTCGCAGAGCGGAGTTTGAAAACGATCAAGGAACGATAGACCTCTTCGCGATTCCGCTACTCGAGGCACTTCAGCGGGGCAGAAGCGAGCGAGTGGGAGCAATGGTCCTGGTGAGAGATGTGACTGAGCTCCGGCGCCGTGAGCGAGCACTTCTTTCCAAGGACGCAACAATCCGCGAGATTCATCATCGAGTCAAAAACAATTTACAAACTGTCTCAGCGCTACTTCGACTTCAAGCAAGACGTATCTCAGACCCAGCAGCCACTGAGGCTCTTGATCAAGCGGTAAGGAGAGTGGGATCGATAGCGCTAGTCCATGAGACCCTTGCGAGTAATACGGCAGAACTTGTCGACTTTGATGGTGTGGTCGATCGCATTATTCATAGTGAGATGGATTTGAGTTTGCGGAACTCGAGCTCACCGCTGAGTTATCACCGTGATGGATCTTTCGGAGAGTTATCAGCACAAGTGGCAACACCGCTTGCTTTGGTCTTAACGGAGTTGATTCATAATGCTCTGGAACATGGATTACGAGACTCTGGCTCTACCTTGACAGTCCGATGCAGAAAAACTATGGAAGATAATATGAAGAGTTCTGGGCCTATTGAAAGTCAAGTTGCGACCCTTGTCGTCGAAGTGATTGACGATGGTGTTGGAATTCCAGAAGATTTTTCGATTCAGGGAAGTGGAAATCTTGGTCTAGAGATCGTGCGTACTCTGACCGAGAATGAACTTGGCGGGGATTTGAGCTTTATCGCGAACCACCCTGGAACTGTCGTAAGGATCTTCTTGCCTGATTCAAGGGCAAGGTCACTTTGAATTGAAGAGGTTATTCGTTATTGCTATCAGTCATTCGACTTAGTTCAGCCATTCGAGCACGGTTTCTTGCAGCACGGCGCTTGAGTGCACGACGTTCGTCTTCCGATAGTCCGCCCCAGACTCCGGCCTCTTGACCACTTTCAAGGGCCCATTGAAGGCAAGGATCTTTGACCTCACACCGTACGCAGACTTTCTTTGCCTCATCGATCTGAGCAAGGGCAGGCCCAGTGTTACCTATCGGAAAGAAGAGTTCAGGGTCTTCGTCCCGACAAGCGGCCCGGTGACGCCAATCCATTGTTTTTGCCCCGTCTAAATTGCTGATGAGTGCTCATCATGGAAATACCACAGCCGGTTGGCTGTGGCTAGGTCGAAATTCTCCCCGACTAGTCCATGAATAACAAGGGTGACAGGGCCTCTATCTTTGTGATGTATCACGCCAAAAGCCTCGAAATGTGACTTTTCTGGATATCTGCGAAGATTTCGACATGTCGCTACAAGAAAATGATCAAGCAAGCTCCGGTGGTAAAGCTGCGAATGAAGTCGCCTATTTCGCAACAGGTTGTTTTTGGGGGGCTGAGCGGAGATTTTGGAATATCGAAGGTGTGATTGAAACTTCTGTTGGATACATGGGCGGTCGCAGAGCGAACCCTAGCTATGAGCAAGTCTGCACCGGGACCACTGGACATACTGAGACAGTGATGGTGCGATTCGATTCCAGCAAAGTTTCCTTTCAAAGGCTCCTTGAGGAATTTTGGACTATGCATGATCCAACCTCACTCAATCGCCAAGGCAATGACATAGGGACGCAATATCGAAGTGCGATATTCACGACCAATGATTCGCAATACGAACTCGCTCGAGTAACGCGTGAGCTCTATCAAGAAGTCATCAGGCCAGTCGGCTACGGAGATATCGTTACCGAGATTGTTGATGCTTCACTTCATCCTTACTGGATCGCTGAGGAGTATCACCAGAGATATCTGGCTAAGAACCCCAACGGCTATGACTGTCATTCATCAACAGGTGTTCCTTTCCCTTCAAAAGTTGAAAGTATCGGTGGATGATGAGTGAGAGCGTCGAACCACTTCCTTCAGTCGATCCTGAAGGAAAGCCTTATCGCATCCAACTAGATGATGGAGTTCTCGCTCAACAACTTGATCCCCTCGCATTCCAAGTCTTACGTCATGCCGGAACCGAGCGAGCATTCACAGGGGAATACACCGATGAAGACACCGTAGGCGTTTACAGATGTAGAGCCTGCGATGCCGAGTTATTTCGGAGTGAGGAGAAATTCCACTCTGGATGTGGTTGGCCTTCTTTCTACGCGCCACAAAGTGGTGATGCCGTAGTGCTTCTTGAAGACCGATCTCTTTTTCCGAGGGTCCGCACAGAAGTGCGATGTGGATCTTGCGGTTCTCACTTAGGCCATGTCTTTGAAGGTGAAGGTTATGACGTCCCTACAGATCAGCGCTGGTGCATCAATTCAGTAGCGCTCCGCCTTGAACCAAAATCTTAAGTTCTGACTTCGAGGCAGATGCTCAAAAAGCCAGAGCTTTCTATTTGAGCAAACTTCACCTCATTTCAGTCGCTCGCCAGCAATACCAAGCGAGGTGGCTTCGGTAGGGCCGAAAAGCATCACCCTTCATCGCTAGATTCTTTGGATCAATCTCGCCTCTCATTTTGTGGACTTTCTCCCAACCTCTTCTCACTCCAAGATCGCCAGTCGGCCAGATGTCCTCTCTTCCAAGTTGGAAGATGAGAAACATCTCCACGGTCCACCTACCAATGCCGAATATCGGAAGTAGTTTGCGAAAAATCTCCTCATCATCTTCTATCCGATTTAGTTGTGAGAGCGAGAAATCTCGATTGAATTCCGAAAGTTCTTTCAGCGCTCTCACCTTCGCAGTCGAGACCCCTGCGCCGCGGAGCTGTGAATTCCTTGCCTCAAGAATTTTTTGGGGCGTGATGCCACCAATCTCCGTGCTGACTCGCGAGGTGATTGTTGCTGCAGCTTTAGTTGAAAGCTGCTGGGAGAGGATTGAGGTCGCAAGGGAATAGAAGTTGCTGACTCGTTTCTTGCGATCGCGCTTGGAATTTAGATCTGCCGCGATCGGGGAGAGTCCCGCGAAGTCCACGACTGCTTGAAAGCGAGGCTCAATCGAGACGATCAGATCTGCAATCCGCTTGGGCCGAGAAGGCATGTCTCGAGCGTAAGCCTCTTTCAGTAATACGGAGTCAAGGGGGTCAAAGCCGTCGTTAATCGAGTCGCAAGATTGAGTGCTTCTTGAAAGATATTCAGAAAAGTATGGAGTTTTTCTGAAAATTCACCTACCTTCGCGGTATGTCTTTGGATGAAGGCACTGGAGTGAAGGCTGGGATCAAAGAAGTCGCATCCCTGGCTGGGGTCTCGATTGCCACCGTTTCACGGGCGCTGCGCGGGTTCCAGCATGTCTCGGCTGAGACTAGAAAACGCATACTTGCCGCAGCAGAAGCGCTCGCTTATCCCATTCCTAATCCACCGAATCGAAGGATCTATGGTCGGACCAATAGCGTTGGGGTCGTTGCTCCCTACATTTCGCGATGGTATTTCGCACAGGTTATTAGCGGAGCGGAACAGGCGCTTCGCGAGACTGGCCTAGATCTCTTACTCTCCAACTTCAGTCAGATGAAAGGTCGTGAACGGCTATTCCAGCATCAACTTCTCAAAGGTCGTGTCGATGCCCTTATTGTGATCAGCCTGCCACCGACTGAAGAAGAGTTTGATTCGATGTTAAGCCTCGGAATTCCTATCGCCTTAGTTGGGATGCATCATGAGAATTGCTCGAGCATCGCCATCGATGATGTTGGAGCGGCGCGTACTGCGACACAACACCTAGTGAATCAAGGTCACCGAGAGATTGCGATTATTTCCGGTAGCCCTAAAGATCCGTTCAATTTCAGCGTCCCGGAGGATCGACGAAAAGGATTTATGCAAGTTCTTGCAGAGAGTGGACTTGCCTGGCTACCAACGAGGGAAGTCTTTGGGGAATTCACGATGCAGGGTGCCGAGCGAGCGGTCGATGAACTTCTTGCACGGCCCAATCGTCCGACGGCAATTTTTGCTCAATCCGATGAGATGGCGATCGGTGCGATGCGGGCAATAAGAAGGCATGGACTACGGGTACCTGATGACATATCGATAGTCGGTTTCGACGGCCACGAGTTTTCGGAATTCTTTGAGCTTACAACCGTAGAACAGCCGGTCGTGAAAATGGGGGAGATGGCTGCGTGGTCAATCATGGAGCGACTTAAGAGTCCGAGCAAAGAATTCCATTCGATTACCCTCCCGACTACCTTGGTGGTGAGGAACTCAACCCGTAGGCTCTCAACATGATCACCTTCTCTACTCTTTCGCAGTTGCGCGGGAGAAAGAGCGAGAAATGGCGAAGGTTTCCTTCTGATGTCTTACCACTACCCGTAGCTGAGATGGATGTGGAGATTGCCCCTTCGATAAAGAGTGCGCTGATTGATATGGTCGAGCGCTCCGATACCGGATACCTTGGATTGATTCCAGAACTTGGTACTGCTTTCTCTTCCTTTGCGGGTGACCGGTGGGGTTGGGCGGTTGATCCAACGAAAGTTCGAGTCGCAGTCGATGTCGGTGTTGCAACGATTGAAGTCTCAAGGCTCTTCATCAATCCAGGTGATCGAATTTTGGTCAACTCGCCGGTTTATCAGAATTTCTATACCTGGATAAAGGAACTTCACTGCGAGATGGTTGATGCCCCAATGGTCGAAATCGAGCGTGATGGAACAAGGACACATCGTCTGGATTTTGAGGCAATCGAACGTGCCTATGACTCAGGAGTGAAAGTTCATCTACTGTGCAATCCGCATAATCCGCTCGGGATCATCTTTACCCACGAAGAGCTAACGACGATTGCTGATCTTGCTCACCAGTATGAAGTCCTTGTCATCTCGGATGAGATTCACTCTCCGCTTCTATACGAGTCAGAAGCATTCGTTCCATTTCTCTCAGTTTCAGAGAATGCGAGAGAGGTCGGCGTAACGGTTACCTCTGCAAGCAAGGCATGGAACCTTGCTGGGCTCAAATGTGCGCAGTTGGTGAGTTCAAGTGATCGAATCGAGAGCAAACTCCGGCTTCTTCCAGAAGCAGTGCATTTTCGCACCTCGCTATTCGGTGCGATCGCTGCCGTTGCTGCCTATGAGGGTGGCCGTGAGTGGGTAGATGAACTGACTCGAGAACTCGACCGGAAACAAAGACTACTCAATGAACTTTTGCATGAACGACTTCCGAATACATATCTTTACCGGCCTTACTTTGGTTATCTGGGTTGGGTGGACCTAAGGAGTTCAGGTCTTGGTGATGATCCCGGAAAAGAACTCCTTGAGCGTGCGAAGGTAGCTTTCAATTCCGGTCACACCTATGGACCTGATGGAAAAGGATTCATTCGCCTCAACTTCGGTACCTCTGATGAGATCATCTCAGAGGCAGTGGATCGCATGCGACAAGTAATAGGCGCCTAACATTGAGTGATGTACTCGTCATCGGAGGTGGCCATAACGGTTTAGTCGCGGCCTGTTACCTCGCAGATGCTGGACTTGATGTCCAACTGATCGAAGCCCGGGAAGAACTTGGCGGAGCCACGACAAGTAAGGAAGTCTTCAAAGGAGTTGGGGCGAGACTCTCCCGTTATTCGTATCTGGTCTCTTTACTTCCCGATCAAATCGTTACTGACCTGAATTTGAACTTTGAGACCATCAGTCGCGAGATTTCTTCGTTCACTCCCACTGCTGATGATCGAGGTCTTTTGATCTCGCGCAAATGGGATGAACGGACTGAGCAATCTTTTTCTACAGTAGGAGTGGGAAGCGATGCCAAAGCATGGCAGGACTTCTATGGAGAAATCGCGGAGGCAGCCCCAATAATTGCCGAAACTTTCCTGAAGCCACTGCCCACTCGTGAGGAATTGCGACGCGCGCTCAAGCCCTCGACTTTTTCAACACTTTTCACTCAGCCGCTAGGCCGTAGTTTGAGCGAGCGTTTTCGTAGTGACCTAGTTCGGGGCATAGTCCTCACCGATGGATTGATCGGGACTTTTACCGATGCCTTTGATCGCTCTCTTTTAGCCAATCGTTGCTTTCTCTATCACTTGGTGGGAAATGGCACCGGCGAATGGCGCGTTCCGAAAGGCGGCATGGGCGCACTTGTTGACCAGCTTGTTGCAAGAGCAAGGACGCTAGGCGTGAAGATCTCTCCTGGAGTACGAGCGAAATCTATTGAATCTGGAGAAGTCTTCGTAGAAGGTAGCGATCATCAGATGATTCGCCTCAAACCTCGATTCATCGTCGCTGCAATCTCTCCGAGGGAAATCGATCGGCTCATGGGTAGATCGAGTCACCGTCCATTCGCACCTGGTTCTCAGTTGAAGATAAATATGGTCCTCGAGAAACTACCAAGGCTTCGAAGTGGTGTCTCACCCGAGGATGCATTTGCTGGAACCTTTCATTTTGATGAGGGGATGGATGAGATGCAACGGGCATTCGCTGAGGCGAGTGCCGGATCACTTCCTCGCCAGATCCCAGCCGAGATTTACTCGCATACGCTTGCTGATCGAAGCATTCTCGATGCAGACCTTGATAAAAGAGGCTTTCATACCTTGACGCTTTTCGCCCTTCATACTCCCTACCAACTCTTCACGAGAGGCAACGAATCGGTGAAGGAGGAAGCAAAGAGGCGATTGCTCCACCAACTCAATAGTTATCTAGAAGATCCGATTGAGGAGTGTCTGGCCAAGGATGAAGATGGTCAATTCTGCATCGAAGTGAAATCACCATTCGACCTGGAAAGTGAACTGGGGCTGCCAGAAGGCAACATTTTCCATGGAGATCTGGAGTTTGCGTTTCGTGAGGAATCTGAGAATTTGCTCTGGGGGAGTGAAACTCGAACTGAGAATCTCTTTCTCGCTGGCGCAGGCGCACGACGCGGTGGTGGTGTCTCTGGGATAGGTGGTCACAATGCTGCGATGTCAATCCTCGAACACCTAGCCTGACTCGAATAACTGCTCACCCCCTTATAGACTATGCACATGTTGAAAATCCTCAAGCGCCTCATCGCCTTAGTGGCAGTAGCTGCGGTGGCAATCAAGGGTGTTTTCTCATTCCTTTCATGGATTGAGAAGCAAGAGGAGCTCGATGGCAACATCTGGAGCGAGGACGAAGAATTCGAAGAAGTTCAGTAGGTTTTTGCGATGTCACAGGTTTACATTCCCGGCACTTGCAATCTTGGTAAATCCGAAGTCAAACGACGTCAGTTTGTCGCACTTCTCGGGCTCGTCCTCTCTGGCTTTTCTGCAGTTAGTCTCTGGAACGCCGCCATTGCAACTAGAGCAACATTGATCTTGCCTCTCTTTGTCTTTTCCGTTGGGTACGTGCAGTCGAGAAAGAAATTCTGTATGGCTTATGGTTTCGCCGGCGCTTTTAATTTGGGCAAACTGGGCGAACTCGCTCGAGTATCTGATCCTGCCGATCGCGCATCCGACCGCAAGATGGCTTTTCGTATCCTTGTAGAAGCGGCAACGCTTGCGGTGGCACTCACTTTCTTTTATCTGATTCTTACTTCGCTTCTCTAAGCAAAAATACTCTTCAGACGTTTGTTAAGGCTGTACTCAGGTTGTCCGTCGCTGAGTAGAAGGCGTTGTAAAAACTCGAATCCCAAAATCCTTCATCCGGATCAAAGATGTTGCCATCTACCTCTTTGCCCTTTGTCAGATAGTCGATTGTGTCCTTTGTGCTTTTGATCCACTCTTGCATCTCACTCCTAAAGTCATTTGTGAGGCATTCAGGTTGCTTGCGCATCTTCTTATAAATCCGAAGGTCTGACTCCAAAACCACCAAGACTTGGCTAGAGATAGTACGCACCAGCGCCGGCCGCTCCTTCTTAGGTATACCTTTTTCATATTTCATGACGCTTCGATGGTATTTCTTCCAATTCTGATAGGAAGTCTCTTCTTCTTTTACTATGAACTCTCTAAGTTGGTCACAGGTAGTAAGCGCAATTTCCTTCTTCTGAGAAGGCTCACTCTTGCTTTGGAATCTATAGACACCCCAACCGATACCGGATGCGCCAGCAATAAGCATGATGACCATCACCCAGATCATGGCGGGTCGCAATCTCACGGCGGTATTCTTTCATGAGCCAGTAGGCTTATGCCGTGACCAAATCAGGACCAAAAGTTCTAACAAAACTCCCGATTCGAGAGCGAGTAGGCATCGCTTTCTCAGGTGGCCTGGATACTTCAGTCGCAGTCGCTTGGATGAGAGAGAAGGGAGCAATTCCATGCACCTACACGGCAGATCTTGGTCAATATGATGAAAGCGATATCGCTTCCGTCCCAGGACGCGCGAAGAACTACGGAGCAGAGCTTGCTCGATTAGTAGATTGCAAGAGAGCCCTTGTTGAAGAGGGTTTCGCGGCGATTGCATCAGGGGCATTCCACATTAGAACCGCTGGAAAGATTTATTTCAACACGACTCCACTAGGCCGTGCCGTTACCGGAACACTTCTCGTAAGAGCGATGAGAGAAGATGGAGTTTCTATCTGGGGTGACGGCTCCACCTATAAAGG
>SXGQ01036711.1_pt1 | contig 32468 bp, 21 predicted proteins | sample 3178371 | NCBI WGS metagenome assembly SXGQ01 (sample SAMN11356859, study PRJNA531348) | freshwater metagenome | isolation source: freshwater sample F1-20 | place: China: Fuxian Lake, Yuxi | collected 2017-12-25
ATGCCGAACGCCTTCACCACGCGGATGCTGGACATGGCCTCCACCAGCAGGCTGGCCTGCGAGACGATGGCGCTGGTCACACCGACATTGGCGCGGCGGACTTTCTTGCCCAGCACGGCGAGCGGAATGATGCAGAGCGGCACGAACACAAGGATGAGCAGAGTCAGCTTCACGTTCACCAACAGCAGGCCGATGGTGAGGAAGAGGATCGTCACCGGCTCCTTGGTGAGGTCGGCGAAGCCGAGGATCATGCAACGGTGCAGCGCGGAGGTGTCGCCGTTGATGCGCGTGAGCAAGTCGCCGGTGGTGGCGCGCTGGTGATAGGCGAGCGAGAGGTTTTGCAGCTTGGCCAGCACGTCCACGCGGAGATCGCGGATGAAGCGGTAGCTCACCCAGCTTGTGCAGTAGGTGCTCAAGTAGCCGAGAAAACCGCGCAGTCCGACGAGCAGCGGCAGGAACAACAGGCCGCCAAAGATCTGTTGCCCGTCCAAGCCGCGGCCCGTGCGCGGAAGCCACGGGTCAATGCCCTGGTCGGTTGCCTGCTTGAGATCCTTCAGCGCGACCCGGGCGGAATCGGCGAAGGGAAGGTTAAGTCGGGAGAGCTTGTCGGTGTCCTGCGCCTCAACTTTGGGCTTGGAATCCAGCCGCTCGAACAGCGTCTGTGTCGCCCAGATGAAGCTCGCGTTAGACAGGCCGAACAGCACGCCCAGCAGGATGCCCGCAAGCATCCGCGTCCAATACCGGCGCAGGTAAGGCCAGCCGAAATGGACGATGTTGGCGATGTGCTGCATGTGCGCGTCAGTGTTGGCGGAGGCGGAGCGGAGTTCAACAAGATTGGCTTTGCGCGCTGCTGTGGGATGCGCTTTCCTGCCCGGCATGAAGACCTTGTCCGCCGTTGCGTTCGCCGCCGTCTTTTCGCTTTGCCTCGGCGTGTCCGCCGCCGAGGTCCGGGTCCAGCGCGCACCCGCCGGGGCGCTCCAGCCGCAGGCAATCATGGACGCGAGCGGCGCGCTGCACCTCGTCTTTCTCAAGGGCGACCCAAAGACGAGCGATGTCTTCTACGCACGGCGTGAGCCGGGCAAGACTGAGTTCGCCGCGCCGCTGCGCGTGAACAGCCAGCCCGGCAGCGCGATCGCCGCAGGGACAATTCGCGGCGCGCAGTTTGCGCTGGGCAAGGGTGGCCGCGTCCACGTTGTCTGGAATGGTTCCCGCCACGCCACGCCGAAACCGCCGACACAGAGCATGCCGTTGCTCTACAGCCGCATCAACGACCCCCGCACAGCATTCGAGCCGCAGCGCAACCTCATCAACTCCACACTGCATCTCGACGGCGGGGGGACAGTGGCCGCCGACAAGGACGGCAACGTCTATGCACTCTGGCACGGCTTGCCCGAGGGCAGCCCGGCGGGCGAGGTGGGCCGCGCCGTTTTCCTCGCGCGGTCGAAGGACGACGGGAAGACCTTCGAGCGTGAACGCGAGGTCAGCCCCGAGGCCAGCGGCGCCTGCGGCTGTTGTGGGATGCGGGCCTTCGTGGACGGGCAGGGAAACATCTTCGCACTCTTCCGCACCTCCTCGACGGCGCTCGATCGCGACATGATGCTGCTCGTCTCCAGCGACCGCGGCGAGCGCTTCAAGGGCGACTACGTCCACCGCTGGCGCGTCGGCCAGTGTCCGATGAGCAGCGAGTTCTTCACCGAGGCGGGCGGGCGTGTGTTCGGGGCGTGGGAGACGGCGGGGCCGATCCAGTTCGCGGCGCTCGACGCCAAGACCGTGAAGGCCGCGCCTGCGTCCGGCCCGATGACGATGGCCAAGGGCAAGCACCCTGTTCTCGCCGTGAGCAAGTCCGGCGAGACGCTCGTGGTCTGGGTTGAAGGCACTGGCTGGCAGCGCGGTGGCGCAGTGGCCTGGCAGTTGTTTGGCTTGGACGGAAAGCCCGCTGGCCAGCCGCAGCGCCGCGACGGCGTCCCTGTCTGGGGCACGGCGGCGGCGGTGGCCGAGCGGGACGGCAGTTTCACCGTGCTCTACTGACCAAGGCGGACGTTGACACCCCCTCGCCGCCCCGTTAATTATCCTCTCCGACTTAACCGAACGACCCAATCCCAATGCTCGCACTCCGACTGATCCTCTTCTTGGTCATTGCAGCCAGCGCCGGCGTCATCACCGTTGGCGAACTCAAGCTCAAGCCGCTCCTCGACGAACTGAAGGACAAGGAGAAAAAGGTCGCGGAAGAACTGGGCAAGGAAAAGCAGGAGAGCACCAAGCAGAAGGACCGGGCAATGAAGGCCGAGCTGGATGCCGCCGCCAAGTTGGACGCCTTGAACAACTCCCAGAAGGCCGAGGCCGACGCGAAGACGGCTGCCGATGCAGAGAAGGCCAAAGCCGCCGCCGCCGCGCAGGAGACCAACAAGGCCAAGCAGGAGACCGAGGCAGTCAAGATCCAGAGCGCCGAATACTTCGACCTTCAAAAGCTGGGCCTGACGCCTCCGATCATCCGGCGCATCAACACCGAGCTACCCCAGAAGACCAACGAGCTGAACACGCTCAAGCGGGAGCAGCAGTTGATCAACGTCCAGCTCGTCAAGACGTCCGGCGAACTTAAAGCGCTGCTAAATCCGAAAGGTGCCGTGGCGCTCCCAGCCGGACTCATCGGCAAGGTGACCGCAGTGGACCCCAAGTGGGACTTCGTCTTGCTGGACATCGGCGCCAACCACGGCTTGCTCCAGAATGGCGAATTGAGCATCAGCCGCGAAGGCAAGCTCATCGCCCGCGTCAAAGTCGCGAAGGTGGACACCGACTACGCCATCGCCAACGTGATGTCCGGTTTCAAGAAGAGCGAGATTCGTGAGGGCGACGCCGTGCTCACTCCTTCGTCCACCGTCCTGCCTCCTTAGAAGTGACATGAATCCGCGCCTGCTCAAACTCGGTCGCCGCCTCCTTGCCGCCTTCGCCCTCGGTGGCGCGCTGCTGGTCTCAGGCTGCGGCACGACCGAGCCGGACAACCAGTCCTCCCGTCCGTGGAACTCCCCGAAAGGCTGGGAGAGCGGCGTGCCGGGCATGCTCTACGACCGCCGGTGACCGTGCCGGCGACTTCCAGTCGCCGCTTCCGCTGCCGGGGCGAGCCTTCCGGTGCAACCCGAAACTTCCCTTCGACCGCAAAGGCGTGTTAAGTCGCGCCCATGCGCAGTTACCAAAACTTCATCGGAGGCGAGTGGATCGCCGCCGCTTCCGGCCAGACCTTCACCAACCTCAATCCCGCCGACACGCGCGAAGCTGTCGCGCAGTATCCGCAAGGCGGGCGCGCGGATGCCCTGACCGCCATCGCCGCCGCGCAAGCTGCCTTCTCCGGCTGGGCCGCGCAGACCTCCGTCGCGCGCGGACGTATCTTGAGCAAGGCGTCGCAGCTCATTGAGGCGTGCAAGCCTGAATTGGCCGAACTCCTCACGCGCGAGGAAGGCAAGACCCTTGCCGAGGCCACCGGCGAAGTGCAGCGCACCGCCGATATCTTTCGCTTCTTCGGCGGCCTCAGCTACGTGCTCGGCGGCCAGACCATCCCGCACGATTTGCCGAGCCAGTTGCTCTACACCCGGCGCGAGCCGCTCGGCGTCGTCGCGCTCATCACGCCGTGGAATTTCCCCATCGCCATCCCCGCGTGGAAAATGGCCCCCGCCCTTGTCAGCGGCAACGCCGTCATCATCAAGCCCGCCTCGCAAGCCCCCGTGATGACTTGCGAGTTGGCCAAAATCCTCGCCGAAGCCGGCCTCCCCAAAGGCGTGCTCAACGTCGTCATCGGCAGCGGCTGCGAAGTCGGCGGCGAACTCGCGACCAACCCCGCCGTCGTCGCGCTCTCCTTCACCGGCTCGCTCGGTGTCGGCTCGCAAATCTACCAGCAGCTCGCGCCGCGCATGGCCCGCGCACAGATGGAAATGGGGGGCAAGAACCCTACCATCATCCTCGCCGACGCTGACCTCGACCTCGCCGCGCGCCTCGTGGCCATCGCGGGCTTCGGCCTCACGGGCCAAGCTTGCACCGCGACCAGCCGCGTCATCGTCGAGCGCAGTGTAGCGGAAGCCTTCGCCGCAAAGCTGATCGAGAAAGCCAAGGCCATCGTCGTGGGCAACGGCTTGAAGGCCGGCGTCACGATGGGTCCCGCCGTGAGCAAGGCGCAGCTTGAAGGCAACTTGAACTACGTGCAAATCGCCCAGCAGGAAGGCGCGACGCTCCTCTGCGGCGGCGCGCGCCTCACCGACGGCGACCTCGCGCACGGTTACTTCATGCAGCCCACCGTGCTCGGCAACGTCGCGCCCACCGCGCGCATCGCGTGCGAGGAAGTCTTCGGCCCTGTCGTCGGCATCATCCCCGTGGACAGCTTCGACGAAGCTATCACCGTGGCGAACAGCGTGGACGTGGGCCTCAGCGCGAGCCTCGTCACACGCGACCTGAAGAAGGCGATGCTCTACACTGAGCGCATCCAAGCCGGCGTGGTGAAGGTGAACCAAATCTCCACCGGCCTCGCGCTCCAAGCCCCGTTCGGCGGCGTGAAGAAGAGCAGCACTGATTCGTTCAAAGAGCAGGGCGCGGGTGCCGTTGACTTTTATTCCCGCGTCAAAACAGTCTACCTCGACTACTCCGCATGAACCGCACTGCCGCCATCGCGCTGGGCCTTGCCCTTTTGGGCGCGGTGTCAGTTCGCGGGGCGGCACCGGCGGTAGATTACGCGAAGGAAATCAAACCGCTTCTTCGCGAGCGCTGCTACGCCTGCCACGGCGCGCTCAAGCAAAACAACGGCCTGCGACTCGACACAGCGGACTTCATCAAGCGCGGCGGCAAGCACGGCCCCGCCCTCGTCGCGCGCAAGCCGGAGAAGAGTTTACTCCTCACCAAAGTCTCCGCCACCGACCCCGCCGAGCGGATGCCACCGGAAGGCGACGCGCTCAAGCCCGAGCAAATCGAACTGCTCCGCCGCTGGATCGCCGCCGGTGCGCCCGCGCCGAAGGACGAGAAACCCGAGCCGAGTCCGAGTGAGCACTGGGCGTTCAAGCCAGTCACGCGTCCGCCGCTTCCCAAAATCGGCAATCGGCAATCGGCAATCGGCAATCCTATTGACCACTTCATCAATGCCCGCCTCGCCGCCGCGAAGCTCACCCCGCTCCCGCCCGCCGAGAATCCCGTTCTCCTTCGCCGTGTCTATCTCGACCTCCTCGGCCTGCCGCCCACGCGCGAGGAACTCCACGCTTTCCTCGCAGACACTGCGCCCGACGCCTACGAGCGCGTCGTGGACCGGCTGCTGAACTCACCGCAGCACGGCGAGCGTTGGGCGCGGCACTGGATGGACGTGTGGCGTTACAGCGACTGGTTTGGTCGCCGCATGGTGCCGGACGTGTGGAACTCCGCGCCGCAAATCTGGCGCTGGCGTGACTGGATCGTGAAGTCGCTCAACGCCGACCACGGCTACGACCGCATGGTGAAGGCGATGCTCGCCGCCGACGAAATCGCGCCACTCGACGACGAGACCGCCGTCGCCACCGGCTACCTCGTCCGCAACTGGTATGCGCTCAACCCCAACGAGTGGATGCGCGCCAACGTCGAGCACACGGGCAAGGCTTTCCTCGGCCTCACGTTCAACTGCGCACACTGCCACGACCACAAATACGACCCCATCACGCAGGCCGACTACTTCAGCTTCCGCGCCTTCTTCGAGCCGCTCTACCTGCGCCAGGACCGCTGGCCCGGCGAGGCCGACCCCGGCCCGTTCCAAGACTACGACTACAGCAAGAACCGCAAGGTCCAGCGCCTCGGCTCCGTGCGCGTTTTCGACAAGGACGCGGCAGCGAAGACCTGGTTCTACACGGGCGGTGACGAGCGCAACCGCCTGACCAACCGCCCGCCCGTGTTGCCTGCCATGCCAGAATTCCTCGGTGGCAAATCGTTGCAAGTCGCGTCCGTCGCGCTGCCTGCCGCTGCGTATTATCCCGGCCTGCGAACGGCGATTCAGGAAACGGAACTCAAGGAGCGCCGCGCCGCCGTCGCCACGGCCGAAGCCGAATTCGCCGCGCTCAAACAAACCAACGCCGCGCCCACCGCAGCGCAACGCGACGCGCTCACGAAGGCCGAAGCCGACTTCAACACCGCGCTTGCCGAGGCCGCGAAGTCAGGCAAGCCCGCTGCACTCGCGGGCAAGCAGTCGCTCGTGCTCGACGCCACGGCGGGCCGACGCGTGTTGTCGCACTCGCTGCCGGGACTGCCGGAGTTGGCCGACGGCGCGACCGTCCGCTACCAACTCCGCATCCTCACGGACAAGTATGCGGGCTTTCAGCTCGCGAAGGATTTGTCCGCCGGGCTGACCGCCGCCTACGTCGGCTTCGTCGGCGGGAAGATTCATTCCTACAAGCCCGGCACGACGACGGAGTTCGAGGCAGGCACCTACGCCTTCACCAACGGCCAGCACACCTTCGAGGTCACGCTCGCGCTGGAGCCGAAGGCCAACCGCGCATTGCTCACAGTGCGCAGCATGAGCGATGGCAAGACGCTCGTGGACCAAACGCCCGTTGCCATCAACGGCTGGAACCCCGCAAAGAACAAGAGCCAGGGCCTCCTCCTTGATGCCCAAGCCGGCGCCGTCGCCGTGTGGGATGAACTGTCCGTCTCCGCCGGCAGCGGGATGAAATTTCACTTCGACTTCGAGCCGCCGCGTTTCGCCGACGGCAAGGACGCCGTGGGCATCGAAGGCTGGGAAGCCGCGCGGTTTAGCGCCGTTCCTGCCACCTCGACCGTCTCCTCCATCGCACTGAACCGCGCGCTTGCCGACAAGCGCCTCGCCGTGCTCGCCGCGCGTCGTGTGCTGGAAGCGCCATCGCTCGCCGTCGCCGCAGCCGAATCCAAGCTCACCGCCGCGCGTGCCGAACTCCGCAGCTCCGAAGCCCGCCTCGCCGCCGACACTGCGAAACATGGTGGGGACCTGCAAGTCGGCCTCCCGGCTTCCGACACAGCGCGCACCGCCAGCCTTGCTGAGCGCGAAGCCGCCGTTGTCTCCGCGAAATCCAAACTCGCCGCCGCACAGTTCGCCCTCGCCGAGGCCGAACCCAAATCCGCCACCAACACCACCCGCGCCGCCGCGCTCACCGCCGCCGGCAAGCTACTCACCGACGCCCAAGCCGCGCTCACCAAGGCCGAGGCCGCCCTCGTCGACCCGAAGCTCGCCGAGACTTACACCGCCTTCAGCCCCGTCTATCCGCGCGAGAGCACCGGCCGACGCAAGGCGCTCGCCGAGTGGATTGCGTCGCGACAAAACCCACTCACCGCGCGCGTGGCGGTGAACCACATCTGGGCGCGGCACTTCCACGAGCCGCTCGTCGCGTCCGTCTTCGACTTCGGTCGCAGCGGCAAGCCGCCCACGCACCCCGAGTTGCTCGACTGGCTCGCCGCCGAGTTCATGGAGAGCGGGTGGAGCATGAAGCATCTGCACCGGCTGATTGTGACGAGCGCGGCTTACCGGAGGAGTAGTCAGTATTCAGTGTTCAGTAATCAGTCTTCAGTCGGGAAGGCTTCGAGCGCACGGAAGCCCACTGAACACTGGCCACTGAATACTGAACACTTGCAGCGCAACCTCTCGGCGGACCCGGAGAACAGACAGCTCTGGCGCATGAACCCCGGCCGTATGGAAGCCGAGGTCGTCCGCGACAGCCTCCTGCACCTTGCGGGCGCGCTGGACCCGCGCATGGGCGGGCAGGAACTGGAGAACAAGGACGCGCTCACCACCACGCGCCGCAGCCTCTACTACAGCTTCAACCCCGAGTCCGACGGCCGCAGCGAGTTCAGCGCGCTCTTCGATGCGCCCGACCCGAACGACTGCTACCGCCGCACCCGCAGCGTCATCCCGCAGCAAGCCCTCGCGCTCACCAACAGCAGGCTCGTCCACGACCACACGCCCGCCATCGCCAAGCGCCTCGGAGCACCAGCCTCGGACAACGCCGCCTTCATCACCGCCGCCTTCGAGCAAATCCTCACCCGCCCGCCCAGCCGCGCAGAACTCGCCGAGTGCGAGGCGTTCCTCAAGCAACAGAGCACAGCAGTTCCAAAGGACGGCGAAGCCCGCGCCCGCGAAAGCCTCGTCCGGGCGTTGCTGAACCAGCACGATTTCCTCACGGTCCGTTGAAGCGATGAAGCCGTCCTTCCACAAGTTATATAGTCGGGGGAGGTATTCCGGGCCTGGAAGGAAAAGTGCAGACGGCGAGACTGGAGACCAACTCGGGGTGATGCATGAAGAAAGGGAGCGCTTCGCTGTCGCGGCGTTAGCCTTTTGCCTGAAGCACAGCACGCCGTTTCGTGAGGCGTTTCTTGCATTTCTGAAGTCGAAGCTAGGAGTTGAGATTCGGCCAGATTCAGTTGAGTTCGATGTGGAGCCTCGTCACGAGGCGGACTTGGTGGTCCGGAGCAGTCCGGAGCGGGAGTGCTACTTGGTGGTTGAGTTCAAAATCAACGCATCTCTCAAACCGCATCAGGACCCTCGGATAAAAAGGGGGTTCTCAAAGCGCTATGGCCGGCAGCTCCAGAAGGCGAAGGCGGCTGGATGGGCGAATGTTGGTTACATCGTGGTTTGGCAGCAGAGCCTTGAGGAACATCGTGACGAGAGGGATGGCATTGTGACGGCAATCTGCCACTGGGATGAACTGAAGCGGAGCAGCGTGACGAGCGACAGCTTGCAAAGAGATTTGTTCCAATGTTTGGGCTGGCTAGGAGTGAACTGTATGAAGGACATGAAGTTGACAGAGCTGCCGCAAGCAAACAGTGCGTGTCAGGTCCACGGCTATTTCACCGGGATACTCAACGACGACCAGCTACGCCGGTGCGTCAGAGCAAACGGCGTGGACGCCAGTTCTAGTGCAGACGGCTGGCATTACGGCCTGAACTTCAGCCTGAAAGAACAGCGGCCCAAGGGATGGCTTGGTTACGAGTGCAAAGGTGGGCAGCCATATCCCTCGATCTGGTTCTACTGCGAGAACGAGAAGCAGCGAACGCTGGTCGCCAAGGCTCTAAAAACCTACGCGGAGAGCGCCAGCAAGGAGGGCGGTTGGTTATGGTATCAATACCCTCCGGACAGTCGGAAAAGTGAGCGCGAATGGTTTGTTGACGTGTTGAACAAGATGACTGCAAATCAGCGGACAGCATGAAACTCGACCAGCGCATTTTCCCCGACTTTACGCCGCGCCGAGCCTTTCTCTCCGACCTCGGCCTGGGCTTCACCGGCTTGGCGCTGGGCGCGACATTGTTCAATGACGGTGTGGCGAAGGCGGCTTCGCCGGCCCAGCCGAAGTTTTCCCCGGCCGACGGACGTCCGCACTTCACACCCAAGGCCAAGTCGGTCATCTGGATTTTCCTCAGCGGCGGTTACAGCCATGTCGAGACGTTTGACCCGAAGCCGGCGCTGACCAAATACGCCGGGCTGACGTTCGACAAGACGCCGCTGGCGAACCCGCTTACGTCCGACAAGCACCACAAGCGCTTCCGCTCCGTGCCCGCGCAGGAGGTCAACGTGCGCGACGTGTATCCGAGCATCTACCCGATGCAGGTGGGCTACGCGGCACGCGGTCAGTGTGGCGTGGAGATGACCGACTGGTGGCCGCACCTCGCGTCGTGCGCGGACGATCTCGCGTTCGTGCGCAACATGTGGACGACGGACAACGACCACTTCGCCGAGAACCAAATCCACACGGGCCGCCACCGGCTCGACGAGCAGCAGCCCAGCCTCGGCGCGTGGATTCACTACGGCCTGGGCACGCTCAACGAGAACCTGCCCAAGTTCGTCGTGCTCGGCGGGCCGACGAACTCGACGACGCACTGGAGCATCAACTCGCTTTACCTCGGCCCCGAGCACGGCGGCGTTCCGCTCGCGCTAGACCCGAAGAACCCGCTGCCCTTTGGCCAGCGCGACCCGCGGCAGTCCGCCGACGAGCAGCGTGCGGAGTATGAACTCATCGGCAAGCTGAACCGCCTCGCCGCCGTGGAGTATCCGCAGGACGACGCCTTGCGCGCGCGCATCAAGGCTTACGAGCTGGCCTTCCGCATGCAGATGGCCGTGCCCGAGGTGCTGGACTTCGCGCCGGAGAACGAGGCCACGAAGAAGCTCTACGGCCTCGACGCGGACGCGACGAAGGAGGCCGGCCAGCGCCTGCTCGCGGCGCGGCGGCTCGTCGAGCGCGGCGTGCGTTTCGTGCAGGTCTATCCGGGCGGCTACAGCACTTGGGACTCGCACCAGAAGTTAAAGGAGAATCATACCAAGCTCTGCGCGAGCGTGGACAAGCCGGTGGCGGGCTTGCTTCAGGACTTGAAGCAGCACGGGATGCTGGAGGACACGGTCGTCGTCTTCTGCACGGAGTTTGGGCGCACGCCGGGTCTGGAGCTGCGCGGCGGCGGCAAGGACGGGCGCGACCATCACCCGCACGGCTTCACGATTTGGATGGCCGGTGCGGGCATCCAGCGCGGCGTGGTCCACGGCGAGACGGACGAACTGGGCTACCACGCGCAAGGCGAAGGCCACTACGTCACCGACCTTCACGCGACCGTCAGTCACCTCCTTGGCATGGACCTACGCCGCCTCGAAGTGCCGGGGCGCAAGCGGCTGGAGATAGACCACGGCCACGTCATCCGGGAGATTTTGAGCTGACGTAAGGCGGACACTCTTGTCCGCTGTGCAGCAATTCTTTCTGCGGCATCCGGGACAGGAGTGTCCACTTTACGCCGCTATATTTTCCCCGCGGAGGAAGACCTGTTTCACCAGCAGCTTGCGGCTCAACACCAACACATCCGCGCGTTTCCCGCGCGCGAGGCTGCCCACTTCAGCCGCCACGCCCGCGCGTTCCGCTGGTGTGAGGCTCGCCATGCGGATGACTTCCGGCAGTGACGCCGAGGTCATCGCCTTCATGTTCCGAATCATCGTGTCGAGGCCCACGACGGAGCTGGCTAGCGCGCCGCCGCCGGGCACGAAGCCCACGCGCCCGTCGCTCTCAATCCACTCGCCGTCCGTCCCGCAGCCGAAGCGGTAACGGCCGGGTGGCATGTCCAGCGCGCGGTTCGCGTCCGTGACTAGGCACAGGCGGCGCGGACCGAGTTGGCGATAGGCGAACTCGAGAAGTTCCGCCGACAGATGGCAGCCGTCCGCGATGACCTCCGTGCTCATCGCCTCATGCGCGAGGACAAACTGCTCCATGCTCGCCTGCATCGGCGTGCCATAGCGCAGGCGCAGTGACGCGACTGAACTCATCGCGCACCAAAAATGGTCCACGTGCCGCATCCCGGCGCGCAAGGCGCGGGCCATTTCCGCCCACCTCGCGTTTGAGTGGCCGCAGGTGACAAGACAGCCGCGCCTCGTCGCCTCGCGATAAAACGCCTCTGCTCCCGGCAACTCCGCAGCGCATGTCGCGATGCGGATGATCCCGGTGTCAAAGTGCCTGCGATACTCGCGCGCCTCCGGATCACGCCGCCCCGCCTGCGAGTGACAGCCGACTTTGTCCGGCGCGAAATAGGGGCCATAGAAGTGAACACCGGCGACGCTTGCGCCGTCGGCGACCGCTCCGCTCCGCTGCACTTCAGCACACGCTTTGAGCATCGCGAAAAGTTGCGCGGGCGAGCCGGTCGTGGTGGTTGGAAAAATGGTCGTCGTGCCATGCCGCGCGTGTGCGCGGCAGGCCGTGCGGACAGCCTCCGCAGTGCCATCCATGAAGTCCGCACCGTCGCCGCCGTGGACGTGGATGTCCACGAAACCGGGCGCTATGTAGCCGCCCTTTGCATCCACAAGCGTCGCGCCGGGCGGCAGCTTCCGCGCGTGGCCGACACTCGTAATGCGCCCGTTTTTGCACACCACGACGGCGTCGGCCAGCAGCTTGTCCGGTAGCACGGCAGTGCCGTTATGGAAGACGAGCAAGGGAGCGCGAGGGCTTCGTATCATACGTGGCGGAACTAAACCACGAATGGACACCAATTAACATGAATGGTGGAGCATTCCGAATGCGCGCAGCCCGCGGGGCTCAGCAATGTGTCACCAGTCCAACTGCCCCATTGGTGTTCATACGTGGCTCGTTACGGACCGGAAAAGTCTTCGCAGCCGCGCTGCTTCCGGCTACACCTTGCGTATGGACACTTTGCTGAAACTGCTGCGTGATGACGCCTCGCTCAAGCCCGCGCAACTCGCCGCGATGCTCAATCTCACCGAGGCGGAGGTTGCCGCGAAAATCAAATCTCTCGAAGCCGACGGCACCATCCTCGGCTACCGCACCGTGCTGAACGAGGAGAAGGTCGGCGGGGATGTCGTGCGGGCGGTCATCGAGGTGAAGATCACGCCTGAGCGCGGTGGCGGTTTCGACCGACTGGCTGAGCGCATCGCGAAGTATGACGAGGTGAAGACCTGTTACCTGATGAGCGGCGGCTACGATTTGCTCGTGGTGCTGGAGGGGAACAACCTGCGCGCACTTGCCACGTTTGTGGCCGAGAAGCTCGCCACCGTGCAGGGCGTCATCTCTACTTCCACTCATTTTATGCTCAAGACTTACAAGGAGCAGGGCGTGCTCATGGGGCACGCGCAGGCGGAGGAGCGGCTCGCGGTGACGCCGTAGCCGCAGGCTTCAGTCCGCGACTGGATTTCCACAGGGGGCCCATTTTGAAGCCTGCGACTGCGAAGTCCGCCGGAAACTAGCTTGCCTTTTTTCACCCCACCGAAATGATGCGCGCCATGCTCAAGCAATTCCTCTCCCCCAAGTTCATTGTCCCCGCCGTCATCGTCGGAGCTGCCGTCGCGCTGACCGCTGCTGACGCCGCCAAGAAGAGCCTCGGCTACGAGGCCACCTCGCCGCTCATCCCCGGCACCAAGTGGCACGTCCACGACGGCACACGCCCGCCGCCGCGCGTCGTTACGCCGGCAGCGACGTTCAGCCACCTCGCGCCGCCGCCCTCGGATGCCACGGTCCTCTTCGACGGCAAGAACCTCTCCAAGTGGTCCGGGCCGAAGGGCGAGGCTGGCTGGAAGATCGAGGACGGCTACATGGAAGTCGCGCCCAAGAGTGGCAGCATTCGCACCAAGGACGGGTTCGCCGACTTCCAGTTGCACCTGGAGTTCGCCACGCCCGCGAAGGTGGACGGCAACAGCCAGGGCCGCGGCAACAGCGGCGTGCTCTTCAATGGCATCTACGAGGTCCAAGTGCTCGACTCGTTCGAGAACCCGACCTACCCCGACGGCCAGTGCGCCGCGCTCTACGGCCAGTCCCCGCCGCTCGCCAACGCCAGCAAGAAACCCGGTGAGTGGCAGAGCTACGACATCGTCTTCGAGTCGCCGCGCTGGGACGCCGACGGCAAGATCGCGAAGAAGGCGGCCGTGACCGTCATCCACAACGGCGTCGTGGTCCACCATCGCAAGGAATACCAGGGCAACACCCCGCACCAGAACAACGGCAACTATAACAAGCCGCACGCGCCCGAGGTCTTCATCCAACTGCAGGACCACAGTAACCCGATGCGCTTCCGCAACATCTGGCTGCGCAAGTTAGGCGGATACGACCAGCCTTGAGCTGAGCCGTTTCCCGGTCTTGCCAAATTCCGCCGCAGGCAACTGCGGCGGAATCTTCATTTCAGTGCGGCGCGGATTCCCCTTTTGCCTTTCGCCGTTTTCCTTTCTCCTAGCCCGAATGATAACGCGCTACTCCCGCCCCGAGATGCGGGCCATCTGGACCGACGAAAACAAACTCAAGCTCTGGCTCCAAATCGAGCTCCTCGCCAGCGAGGCGCTCGTCAAGGAACGCATCGTTCCCAAGCGCGACTTCGCCAAGCTCAAAGCTGGCTGCGACGCGTGGTTTGCCGATCTGCCCGGCCTCGTCGCGCGGCAGAAGGAGCTGGAGAAAACCCTCAACCACGACGTGATCGGCTTCACCACCGCCGTCGCCGAGAAGATCAACGACACGGCGAGCCGGTGGTTCCACTTCGGCCTTACCAGCAGTGACGTGGGCGACACTTGCTACGGCGTGCAGATGGTTCAGAGCGCGGACATCCTCATCGCTGACGTGAAGAAGGTGCGCGCCAGCATCGCCAAGCGCGCGAAAAAGCATCAGTTCACACCGTGCATCGGGCGCAGCCACGGCATTCACGCGGAGCCGACGACCTTCGGCCTCAAGCTCGCGCTGATGTATGACGAGTTCGGCCGCGCGTTGGAGCGCTTGGAGCGCGTTCGCGAAGTTGTCGCCGTCGGCAAAATCTCTGGTGCGGTCGGCACCAGCGCGCATCTCTCGCCGCGCGTCGAAGCTTACGTCTGCAAACAGATCGGCCTCCGCCCCGCGCCTATCGCGACGCAAGTGGTGCAGCGCGACATCCACGCCGAGTTCCAGATCACCATGGCCCTCGTTGGTGCGAGCATCGAGCGATGGGCGGTGGAGTTCCGCCACTTGCAACGCACCGAGGTCCTCGAAGCCGAGGAAGCCTTCACCGTCGGCCAGAAAGGCAGCAGCGCCATGCCGCACAAGCGCAACCCCATCACGTGGGAGCGCCTCACCGGCCTTGCACGTGTGCTCCGCGGCAACGCAGTCGCCGCACTGGAGAACGTCGCCCTCTGGCACGAGCGCGACATCAGCCATAGCAGCGTTGAGCGCATCATCTTTCCCGACAGTTGCACGCTGCTCGACTATATGTTCGGCCTGCTCACGCGGCTGATGGACGGCCTCGTCGTCTATCCCGCGAACATGAAGAAGAACCTCGGCCTCTCGCTCGGCATGTGGAACAGCCAGACCGTCCTGCTCGCGCTCATCAAGAAAGGCCTCACCCGCGAAGCCGCCTACAAACTCTGCCAGGACGCCGCGATGAAAACCTGGGAGGTGAAGCACGCCGGCCGCGACGACGCAAACTTCGTCGAGCAATTGAAGGCCAACCCGTCCGTGGCCAAACACTTCAAGCCCGGTGAACTCGAAGCGCTGTGCTCCCTCGACTTCCACTTCAAGGAAGTGAAGACGCGCTTCGAACAACTGGGGCTGTGAACGGCCTCACGCGGCGGGCTGCGCCGCAGCTCAATCCACGAACGCGAGTTCGTTGGAGATGAGCAGGGTCTGGGCGAGCTTCTCCCAAGGGGTCAGCGTGGTTGCGGCGGCGTCCTTTGGCTTGCCGAAATCGGCTTTGGCATCCCACTCAGTTTGAAAGCCGGGCTGGAGCCTGGAGTTGCGTCCGGAGCTGCCGACGAACTTCAACTTGGGTGCCCAATTGAAGCTGTCGCTGTTCGAATTCGCGCGGCAGTCGGTGATGAAATCCAGCGTGTCGCCGGCCATCACCGCGATTCTCTCGGCGCGCAACTCGGCCGTGCTGTTCTGCGCCACGGCCTCCGCCAGCACGCCAGCGCGGCTGCGCACGAGCCGGGCGCGGACGCCGTCGCCCTGCGCGTTCGCATGCGACAGCGCGCCTGACACTGTCACCGTGCCGTCGCGCGGCGCGACCCAGCGGCGGATGACGGCGCGCGCTTGGGTCTGCCCAGGATGCCCGCCCTCGGCACGGAGAAGCAGGTGGCCAAATTCCTTGTCCGGAAAATCCTTCCAGACCTGCCATTGCCCGCCGGTGAAGAACGCGAACGGGGTGAAGCTCTTCACGCCCTTCGTCGCTTCATCGAACTCGCCGTAGCCGTAGTGCCAGCCCGCGTTCGGCGCGGACGCGGCGGTGGCTTCCGTCGGCGCGGCCAGGAAGGTTTTCGCCATCGCCAGATCGTCAGCGGCGGGGCGGCGCTGGTAAATCGCTGCGTAGAGAAACGCGACGCGTCCCTCGACGCTGGCAAATTCCTTGAACTCCTCTCGGGCCACGAGCGCCTGCGCCTGTTGCAGCACGAACGGCGAGTTCATCAGGAAGAGCGCCTGCTGCGGCACGGTGGTGTGGAAGCGCTGCGATGCGCTCACGTCGGGACTGGCGAAGTCGAAGGTGCGGAACATCGGCGGGAGATTCTGCCGGTCAATGAAGCCGTAGGCCGTGCGGCGCGTGGCGAAGGGCTGCGCGGTCAGATCCACGGGCAGGCCGCCGGGCGTGAGGTCGAGCTTGCCGGACGCGAGGAGGAGCGAGTCGCGGAGCTGCTCGAAGTCGAGACGCTGGCGGTTGAACTTCCAGAGCAGCAGGTTCGACGGGTCGGCATTCACGCACTCAGCGCGGTCGTCGCTGGCCTGCTGGTAGGTCGCGGAGAGCATGATGACCTTGTGCAGCTTCTTGATGCTCGAGCCATCGGCGACGAAGCGCGTCGCCAGCCAGTCGAGCAACTCGGGATGCGTCGGCGGGTCCGCGCGCAAGCCGAAGTCGCTGGGCGTGCGGACCAACCCCTGGCCGAAATGCCAGCCCCAGACGCGGTTCACAAGCACGCGCGGGGTGAGTGGGTTGTCCTTGCTCGTGATGGCGCGGGCGAGTTCGAGCCGGCCGCTGGACTTCGCCGGGAATGGCTCGGTCTTTGCAAGCGACGCGACCTGAGGGAAGCCGCGCTCGACCTCGGGACCACGATTGCCGGGGTTGCCGCGCACAAAGACGTAGGGGCGCGTGGGCGAATCGCGGTCCACGAGCGCCATCGCGCGCGGCGGAGCACCGGGATGCGTGGCGTCCACTTCGTCGACCTTGGCTTTGAGCTGGCGCAGGCGCGGGCGCGCGTCTTCGAGCAGAGTGTCGTTCTCTGGTGCGGGCAGGTTCGGCGGTGCGTCGTCAGCGCGCAGCGCGAGGCGGAAGGCTTCCTTGTCCTTGTCCGCGTGTGGCGTGGCGGAGTCGGCGTCGGTGAGCAGCTTGCCGTAGCGATCGGCAACTTCCTTCATGGACTTGGCCGGCGTGGCGAAGGAATTGCGAATGGCGAGCGGCGATTGACGAGTGTCCAGCTTCGCAGCCTCCTCGACGAAGGTGGCGTCGGGCAACTCCGCGTAGGCGTGCCAGAGGGACCAGACGGAGGCGGGCGAATTGGACTTGGCGTCCTTCGCGAGATAATCCTGCCAGCGCTGCACGACGGCGGGGACGAGTTTCCGCTCCTGAAAATACTTGTCGCGGTTCTGTCGGCTGGCACCGGACGAGGCGCGGGCGACCTTCGGGTCCACCTCGTCGGCGGCGAGCAAATAGTCGGCGGTGCGTTTGCGGAGCGCGGCGAGCTGCTTGTCGAGCTGCTCGGCGCGATATTTCTCCATCTCCTCCTCGCGCTTCTTCTTCTCCGCGAGGTAAGCGGCGTGCTGGGTCGCGTCGGGCTTAATGCCCAGCAGCGGCTGCTCCGCCGGCTCCTGGCTGGAGGCGAAGACTCCGTGGAGGCTGTAATACTCTGCCGTCGAGACCGGGTCGTATTTGTGGTCGTGGCAGCGGGCGCACTGGACGGTCAGGCCCATCGTTCCGCGCGTCACCACGTCAATGCGGTCGTCAATGATGTCGTTCACGTTGTTCAGAAACCGGCGGCCCAGCGTGAGGAAGCCAAGCCCGGCGAGCGTGCGCTTGTCCTCGCCGAGTTGCAGTTGGTCGGCGGCGATCTGTTCGGTGAGAAAGCGGTCGTAAGGCGTGTCTTCGTTCAAGCTGCGGATGACGTAATCGCGGTAGGTGTAGCTGAAGGCGAAGCGCCGCTGTTCGTCGCCGGCGAGATAACCCTTCGTGTCCGCGTAACGCGCCACGTCCAGCCAGTGCCGGCCCCAACGCTCACCGTAGCGCGGTGAGGCGAGCAGCTTGTCCACCAGCTTCGCGAAGGCATCGGGTGACTTGTCCGCGACAAACGCCTCAACCTCAGCCATCGAGGGCGGCAGGCCGTGGAGGTCGAAGTAGGCGCGGCGGATGAGCGTGCGCTTGTCCGCAGGCGCAGAAGGGAGCCACTTCTTCTCCGCGAGCTTGGCAGCGACGAAGGCATCAATCGGACTTTGAACTTTGAACTTGGAACCTTGAACTTCGGGAATCTTCGGCTCCTTCACCGGCTGGAACGCCCAATGATTCTTCACCACGTTCGGGTCGGACAGCGGCGGGCCGGAGGCCTTGCCGGTGCGCGGGTCGGGCGCGCCGAGGCGAACCCACTCCTCAAAGAGCGCGATTTGCTGCGCCGTGAGCTTTTTCCCCTTCGGCGGCATCTGGAGGTCTTTGTCCGTGTAGCGAAGGGCGCGGATGAGGAGCGACTTGTCCGGCTGGCCGGGGACGATTGCGGGGCCGTGCTCGCCGCCCTTGGCCCAGCCGTCGCGCGTGTTGAGAGCGAGGCCACCCTTGGGCTTTTCACTCGCCGCGCCGTCGTGGCACTTGAGGCAATGCTCGATGAGCAGCGGGCGGATCTTGTTCTCGAAAAGGTCGTGACCAGCCGGCGAGTCAGCAGCGTGTGAGCGGAGGGCGAGCAGGCTGGCGAGCAGAGCGAAGCGAACGACTGAAAGCATTTTGGTCATGTGACTGGGCCAGCGTATCGGACAGCGGAGAAAAGCCAATCGCGGCGCTGGCTAGTGGGCGACGCGGCGACGTGGAGGGCTATTCGGAGGAAGGCGTCTGCCCGCGGATTACACGGATCGAAAACAAACGCGGGTGTCAGCGAGTTTCATCCGCGTTATCCGCGTTATCCGTGGGCACATCTTCCTCGCCGCTGACCAGCACCACGAACTCCCCCTTCAGCGAGCGCTTCGCCACGAGGGCGATCAACTCGCCGGGTGTGCCGCGCAGGAACTCTTCGAACTTCTTCGTCAATTCGCGGGCGAGAACGATGGTGCGGTCGGGGAAGACTTCGTAGAGCTCGCCGAGCAGTTTCTCGATGCGATAGGGCGACTCGTAGAGCGCGAGGGTGCCGGCAAATTCTTTCAAGGCTTCGAGCTGCTTGCGCCGCTGGCCGGACTTGTGCGGCAGGAAGCCGATGAAGTGAAACTCGCCCGTCGGCAGACCGCTCGCTGTCAGCGCCGCGACGAGCGCGCACGGGCCGGGCACGGACTCGACGCGCAGGCCCGCCGCCACCGCCGCGCGCACAACGCGCTCCCCGGGGTCACTGATACCGGGCGTGCCGGCGTCCGTGACGAGCGCGACTTTCTCGCCGTGCTTGAGACGTTCCAAGATTTCCTCGGAACGCTTCGCCTCGTTGAACTGGAAGTAGCTCAACATCGGCTTGGAGATCTCGAAGTGCTTCAGCAATTGCCCCGTGCGCCGCGTGTCCTCCGCCGCCACCACGTCGCACTCGCGCAGCACGCGGAGCGCTCGCAGCGAAATATCCTCCAAGTTGCCGATGGGCGTGGCGACGAGGTAGAGCGTGCCAGGCGTGAGCGGCGGCAGGGTTTTCGCGGTGGGGAGATCCGCGCTCACAGCAGGTGGCCGAGCTTGTCGCGCTTCGTTTTCAGGTAGCGCTCGTTGTGCGGGTTGGGCTTCACGCGGATGGGCAACTGCTCGGCGATCTTCAAACCGTAGCCTTCGAGGCCGACGATCTTCTTCGGGTTGTTCGTGAGCAGGCGAATGGTCTTCAGCCCGAGGTCGCAGAGAATTTGCGCACCGAGACCGTATTCGCGGAGGTCCATGCCGAAGCCGAGCTTCTGGTTCGCCTCAACCGTATCGAGACCTTTCTCCTGAAGCTTGTAGGCCTGGATCTTCGCGCCCAACCCGATCCCGCGCCCCTCCTGTCTCATGTAGAGAATCACACCGTGGCCCGCATCGCTGACCTGCTTCATCGCCTGCTGGAGCTGCGGACCGCAATCGCACCGGCGCGAGCCGAAGACATCGCCGGTGAGGCATTCGCTGTGGACACGCACGAGCACGTTCTTCTGGCCGGTGACGTCGCCCTTCACAAGCGCGACGTGGTGCTGGCCGTCCGTGTGCGAGCGGTAGAGATGCAAGGCGAAGTCGCCGTAATCCGTCGGCATCTTCACGACCTCGATGCGCTCAACAAGCTTCTCGCGCGACCGCCGGTGGCTGATGAGGTCGGCGATGGAACAAATCTTGAGCTTGTGCTTGCGGGCGAACTTCCGCAGTTGCGGCAGCCGCGCCATCGTGCCGTCGTCGGACATGATCTCGCAGATGACACCGATGGGTCGCGCACCCGCGAGGCGCACGAGGTCCACGGCCGCCTCGGTGTGACCAGCGCGCTGGAGGACGCCGCCGGGTTTGGCGCGCAATGGGAAGACGTGGCCGGGTTGCACGAGATCCTCAGGCAGCGCCGTCGGCTCGGCCATGATTTGAATCGTCTTCGCGCGGTCGGCGGCGCTGATGCCGGTGGTGATGCCGCGCGCGGCGTCCACGCTGACTTGGAAATCCGTTTTGAAGGTCTCGCGGTTCTGCACAACCATGCGCTCGACCCCGAGCTGCTTGAGCCGCTCACCCGTCGTGGGAACACAGATGAGGCCGCGACCGAAGCGCGCCATGAAGTTCACGGCCTTGGGCGTGGCGTGCTCGGCGGCCATGACGAGGTCGCCCTCGTTCTCGCGGTCGGCGTCGTCCACGACAATGACCATGCGCCCGCGCCGCAGATCGGCCAGCGCGGCCTCGATGGAATCAAACTCCGCTTTCATCATCGCGGTGGACTCTAGGGGCGCACCGCTCCGTTGCAAATGCGGAAACAGAAGCGGGGCATGGAAATGGGGGCAGAGGAATGGGGGGGAATAATTTCTTTCGGGGCAGATTCCATTGCCCCATTTTTCTGCCGACAATTCGGCTGCGATCTCCTTGCCTCACTTCGGCCACGCGCCGTCAACCATCGCCTTCAGCTCCAGCTTCGCGGGGTCGAGGACGACGTGCCGCACGCGCTGCCGCTTCCAAGTGTAGGTCGCGTGGACGAGGCCGTCGGCGGTCTGGATGACAGCGGGGTAGCTGTATTCGCCGGGCTCGCTCTCCAGCACGAGCGCGGCCTGCCAGTCCTTGCCGTCGCGTGACACGGCGACGTTCAACGGGCTGCGGCCTTTCGCCGTGTGGTTATAGACCAGCAAGTGCCGACCGTCCTTAAGCGTCACGGCGTCCGTGCCGGAGTTGGGATTTGGCAAGGAAGTCGCGCCGAGCTTGCCCCAGGACTTGCCGCCGTCCTCGGACCAGACTTGGAAGACCTTGCCCTGACGCGTGCGGCCCACAGCTCCAAGCCGGTCAGCACCGTGGAACAAGATGCTCGGCTGAATCGCGCCGAACTCTTTGCCATCGTTCACCGGGGCGGTCTTCTCCCACGTCTTGCCGAGGTCGTGCGAGCGCTCGAAGTGGACGCGCCAGCCGTCGTGCTCGCTGCTCGTGGGGCTCAGGATGTCGCCGTTGGCGAGCTGCACCGGCTTGTTCTTGATGGGGCCGAGGATGCCGTCGGGCAGACGCGTCGCGCTGCTCCAGGTTTTGCCCGCGTCAGCGGAAGTGCGCAGCATTCCCCACCACGTGCTCGGGCTGGGGCCGACCTTGTAGAAGAGCAGCAACGGCCCGGTCTTGGGCTGGAAGAGCACGGGGTTCCAGCACGGGTGACGCTTGCCGTCGCCCTGCACGCCGGTGGCGACTTCCACCGGTGGCGTCCACTTCCCGCCCTGACGCCGCGCGACCCAGATGCCCACGTCTGGGTCCTTCTCCTTGGTGCCGCCGAACCACGCGGCGATCAGGCTGCCCTTGCTTTCCACGATGGTCGAGGCGTGGCACTGCGGGAACGGCGCGGTCTCGTAAATGAACTCGGTGGTGACAACTCCCGGAGAAGCGGCGAACGCGAGCATGGGCAACAGGGCGATGGCCAGCAGGCTGGCGCGATGAATGAGGCGACGTGTCATGTGATGATGTTGAGGCGAACGCGGACGCGGCGCAAGCGGGCAACCAGCGCTTGACTGACGGCGGGTGCGGCGTTCTGTTTCCAGCGTGAACCCGTCGGTCAAACATGCGGCGCTCGGCATCGCGCTGGGATCATCATCAGTCTGACGCCGCTGCCCTTCAACTACCCGGCGTTTGCGGCCGCGTGCGGCATGGCGTTTGTCGCGTTCTTTCGCCGTCGTGATTCCCTTCTGTGGCAACGGCGGTTCGTGGTGTTCCTCGTGGCGGCTGCGGTGGTGACCGTTTCAATCTGGCTTCCGGTCAAACACCTTGACCGAAAGGTGGGGCCGATGAGATACGAGCGGATGCCTCTCGAAACTCTAGCGCGCTCTCTTCACCACGACTGGCGCGTGCCGGTGCGAGTGCGTGACGCCCAGTCGAAGAGCGTGGTCGTGTCCTTTCGGACTGCGGAGGCCATGACACGCCGGGAAGTGCTGGAGCTGCTCGCAAGGGAAAGTTCATTGGACCTGCGAATCCGGTATTGCGGCACCGGCGCGACATTTCTCTTTGGCGCGCATCCAAGCTTCACGACATTGAGCCCGAAGTCGGAGCAGCCGGTAGTCGGCAAGTAGGCGTGCGAGCGGCGGTGGTTGCAGACGGCTGCTACATCAGGCTCACCGGGTCAATGTCCACGGTCAGCGTGACATCGTCGGGCAGCTCGATCTGTTCGAGCAGCGTCGCCAGCATCTTGCTCACGCGCGGCATCTGCTTGGTGCGCAGCATGAGCTGGTAGCGGTAGAAGGTCTCGGCACGCAGCAGCGGCGCGGGCGCGGGGCCGGCGAGGACGAGGTCGCGGAGCGGTGCGCTCGGAGCGGGAGCAGGTGAGAGGGTGGGAGAGTGAGAAAGTGGGAGCAGCTCCAGCGTGTCCGTGCTCGCCGTCTCGCTTTCCCGGTTTCCCACTTTCCCACCGGCCAAAGCCTCCAGTTCGCGCGTCACGTGCTCCGCCATGAGCTTCACCTTCTCCTCGTTGCGGCCTTTGAACGTGAGCATCGCGAGGCGCGAGGCAGGCGGGTAATTGAGCTCTTCGCGGAACTCGATCTCCTGCTCGTAGAAGCCGGTGAAGTCGTGGCGTCGGGCGTATTGGATCGCCGGGTGAAACGGCGTGAAGCTCTGCACGAAGACCTCGCCCTCGACCTCGCCGCGGCCGGCGCGACCGGAGACTTGGGTGAGGAGTTGGAAGGTGCGCTCGCCCGCGCGGAAGTCCGGGATGTGCAGGCTGAGGTCCGCGTGGATGACGCCGACGAGCGTGACGTTCTCGAAGTGCAGGCCCTTTGCGATCATCTGCGTGCCGACGAGGATATCGGTCTTGCCGGCTTTGAAATCGCCGAGCACGCGGCGGTAGTCCTCCTTGCGCTTCATCAGGTCGCTGTCCATCCGCGCGATGCGGGCGTGGGGGAAGAGTTTCGTCAGCGTCTCCTCGACGCGCTCGGTGCCGAGGCCGGCGTAGCGGATGGCGGCGCTGCGACACTTCGGCTCGGGGCAAGCGGTGGGCGCGGGGGCTTCGTGGCCGCAGATGTGGCAGCAAATCTTCTGCGCCTTGCGATGGTAGGTGAGGGCGACGCTGCAATTCGGGCACTCGGCCACGAAGCCGCACTGCGGGCACTGGAGCGAGCTGGAGTAGCCACGCCGGTTGAGGAAAAGCATCGTCTGCTCCTTGCGCTCCAGGCGCTTGGTGATGGCCTCCTTGAGTTCCTCCGAAAAGATGGGCGTGCCCTTGTCCTTGCGCGCCGCCTGCCTCATGTCCACGACACGGACGATGGGCATCTTCTTGTCGTCGGCGCGCGTGGGGAGTTCGAGCAGGGCGTATTTGCCGCGCTGGACGTTGTAGAAGCTCTCCATCGAGGGCGTCGCCGAACCGAGGACGACGACAGCGTTATCCATCTGGCCGCGCACGACGGCGACATCGCGCGCGTGGTAGCGCGGGGCTTCTTCTTGCTTGTAGGAATGCTCGTGCTCCTCGTCCACGATGATGAGCCCGAGTGGTTCGACGGGCGCGAAGATGGCGGAGCGTGCGCCGATAACGATCCGAGCACGGCCCTGCCGAATCTTGTGCCACTCGTCGTGCCGCTCGCCCGCGCTCAGGTGCGAGTGCAGCACTGCGACTTGCGTCTGGAGCGGCCCGTGGCTGAAGCGGGCCTTGAAGCGCTCGACGGTCTGCGGCGTGAGCGCGATCTCCGGCACGAGGACGATGGCGCCCCTGCCCTGTGTGAGCGCGTGGGCGATGGCCTGCAAGTAAACTTCCGTCGTGCCCGAGCCGGTGACGCCGTGAAGAAGGAAGGTTGCAGGTGAGAAAGTGGGAGAGTGGGAAAGTGAGCTGGTGCGCTCGGACGCCATCTCACTTTCTCGCATTCCCACTTTCTCACCCGCCCCGCCCCCCTCGTCCATTCGCTTGCAAATCACCGCCAGCGCCTTCGCCTGCTCCGCGTTCATCGTCAGCGACTCGGTGCGGCTGATGACATCCTTCGCATACGGGTCGCGCTCGGAGACTTGGTTGGTGATGAGGACGAGGTGCTTGTCTTCGAGGCGGCGGACGGTCTCGGAGGTGGTCTCGGCGAGTTCGAGGAGTTCCTGCAAAGGCATTTCCCGACGCTCTTCAAGGAGGTTGAGAATTTCCTGCTGTCGCTTGGTGAGCTTGGGCGTTTCGCTGGTGGCAGGCAGCAGACGAACGATGAGGCGTTCACGCCAGCCGTCCTTTTCGCGGCGCACGACCTCGGGCAGCACGCTCTTCAAGGCGAGCTCTGGCGCGCAGCAGTAGTAGTCAGCAATCCACCGCGCGAGCTGGAGCACGCGGGCGGTGACGAGGGATTGTTTGCCGACGACGCCGGTGAGGTGACGGAGGTTCGTGTGCGTGGACTGCTCGGTGAGTGCAGTGACGCAGCCCATGACCTGCCGGTGGCCGAAGGGGACCTTGACGCGCGTGCCGACCTCCACCCGCCCGGCCAGTTCCGGCGGGATGGCGTAATCGAACTCCCGGCGAAGTGCGATCTCAAGGGTGACGCGGGCGATCATGAACAAGTTGAGAGTTGGGGAGTTGAGAGTTGAGAGTCAAGGGAGGGAGAGTTAGGAGTTGGAGGTTGAAAGTTGAAAGCGAAGGCAACCAAACCCCTCCCCTGCCACCCGAAGGAGCGGGATTAGGATCAGGATGCGAGCAGGAGGGGAAACCGGCCGGGGCCTACTTGCCGGGCGGGTTGATGATGTCGCTCAACTTGAAGATCGGAAGGAACATCGCGATCACGATGCCGCCGACGACAACGCCGAGGAATACGATGAGCAACGGCTCGATCAGGGAGGTGAGGCCGTTGAGGATGGTCTCGATCTCGTCGTCGAGGAAGTTCGCCACGCGCTCGAGCATGGCGTCAATCTTGCCCGTCTGCTCGCCAGCCGAGAGCATGCGGATGATCATCACCGGGAAGACCGGGTGCCGGCCCAGCGCGGCCGAGATGCCGTCGCCCTTCTCGATGTCGGCGGCGGCGGCGCGGATGGCCTTCTCCATGACGACGTTGCCGACGCAATTGGCAGTGATGTTCAGCACCTCGAGGATCGGCACGCCGGAGCGGATGAGCGAGGACAGCGTGCGGGCGAAACGCGCGAGGCAGATCTTGTGTGCGATGTGGCCGAAGACCGGCAGGCGGATGCGGTTGCGATCCCAGAACTCCAGGCCGACGCCGGTCTTGATGAATGACAACCAGCCGTAAATGATCGCGCCCGACGCGCCGCCGACCGCCCACCACCACTTTTGCATCCACGCGGAAAGGTCTATCAGGAACTGCGTGGGCGCTGGCAGCTTGGAGCCGAAACCGGAGAAGATCTCACCAAATGTGGGCACGACCTTGATCAGGAGGAAGCAGGTGATCGTGATGGCGACGAGCGTCACGATGGTGGGATACATCATCGCGGACTTCACCTTCTTGTGCAGACGGAGGGTGTTCTCCAGATAGGTCGCGAGGCGGGCGAGAATCTCCGCGAGCAAGCCGCCCTTCTCGCCGGCGTCCACCATGCAGCAGTAGAGGCGCTCAAAGGTCTTGGGATGCTTCATCAGCGCCGCAGAGAAGTTGTCGCCGCTCTCGACCCTCGCGCAGATGTCGCGAATGACATCGCGCATGATCTTGTTGTCAGTCTGCTCGGCGAGTGCCTGGAGTGCCCCAACGATGGCGATGCCCGCGTCAATGAGCGTGGCGAGCTGCCGGGTGAACATGACCAAGTCCTGCAACGGGACGGCACCGCTGGTGGCCTTGCCCTTCTTGCCGCTGGCCTCCTGGATGGAGACAACGAGCATGTTGCGTCCGAGCAGATTGGCGATGGCCTCCTGCTCGGTGTTCGCATCCATGACGTTGCGGATTTCCCGACCGGAGGCGGCTTCACGGGCGACGTAAGTGAAGGACGGCATAACGTTGGAGTTTTAATAACCGGTGGGCTGGGGGTTTCAAGCCAAAGGTTGCCGTGCGCGATGCTGCCGTTGGGACGGAACGCCAGCGAATCCCCGCGTCGCTCGGTTGCGTCAGCTTGTCCGCGCGCGCCAAGAAACAGTCATCGGGCGGGTTCGCGCAGTGCGGTGCAAACTCACTTCGCCCCCGGCAGGACGCGGATCTTGATGTTGCGGAACTCAGCGCGGTCGGAGTGGTCTTGGAGACAGATGGGGCCGCGCTTGATGGTGCCGAACTTGGGTTTGTCCTTGAACTTGCTCTTCGCGACGCGCACGTTCCAATCCTCGCTCCACAGTTCGTAGGTGACGATCTTCTCGCCATTGAGCCAATGCTCGACGTGCGCGCCGTTGACGAGGATGCGGAAGTGGTTCCACTCGCCGACGGGTTTGGTCACGTCCTTCGTGGGCGCGTAGAGGTCGTAGCAGGCGCCCGCGAGCTGGCGCTTGTCGCGAGTCGGGTGAGTGGTGTTGTCGAGAATCTGAACCTCGGGCGAGAAATGCCACGAGGTCGTCGGCTCCTCGGAGACGTGGTAGAGCACGCCCGCGTTGCCGTTGCGGACAGTTTTCCACTCAAGGGTCAGCTCGAAGCTCTCGAACTCCTCAGTGGTCACGATGTCGTCACCACCGCCAGCGCCCTTGCCGCCAGCGCCGCCCTTGACCTTGACGAGCGTGCCGTCAATGACCGACCAGCCGGGCGGCATTTCCTTCTTCTGATAGCCGCGCCAGCCAGTGGTGGTCTTGCCATCGAAGAGGAGTTTCCAGCCGGCGGTTTTCTCGGCGGCGGTCAGGCTGTTCTCCGCCGCGCGCGCGTCGAGGGGCAGGAGGATGGCGGCCATGAGGCTGAGAGTGAACAGCGCGACGAGGGACAGTTGTTTCATGGCAGCATTGAAGTCGAAGAGAGCTGAAATGCCAGCGGAAACTCTCGGCCCAGCCAGGGGGTGCGAGCCTCACAGGGAGGTCGCAAAGGACGCAAAGGCTAGGCAGGACGGCACCTTCTCGTCAGGCATCCCATTGCGCCCTTCGCGGCCTTTGCTTGAGGAAGCGGTCTTCGCGCCTGTGAATAACTTACCCCTATATATGGTGGCTTTCCGCTTTACACCCCACCGGATATTGGGCTTACACTCCGCCCATCATGTATCTGAAGAACCTCACCGTTCTCGGTTTCAAGTCCTTCGCGGACAAGACCTCGCTCAACTTCCAGCCCGGCATCACTGCCGTCGTCGGACCCACCGGCTGCGGCAAGTCCACCGTCGCCGACGCCATCCGCTGGGTGCTCGGCGAGCAGTCGGCCCGGGCGCTGCGCGGCGGCGAGATGGCGGACGTGATTTTTAACGGCACGGATGGTCGCCGGCCCCTCGGCATGGCGGAGGTTTCCCTCACCATCGGCGACGTGGACGCGGAGCAGCTCAAGGCAGCGGGCGTCGAGATGGCCTTCAACGAAATCACCATCACGCGGCGCATCTTCCGCGACGGCGGCTCGGAGTATTACATCAACAAGGTGCCGTGTCGGCTGCGGGACATTCAGCAGTTCTTCATGGGCACGGGGATGGGGAAGACGAGCTACTCCATCATGGCGCAGGGCCACATCACGCAAATCATCCAGAGCAAACCCGAAGACCGGCGCATGGTCTTCGAGGAGGCGGCGGGCATCACCAAGTTCAAGGCGCAGAAGAAGGAGTCGCTCCGCAAGCTCGAGCACACGGACCAAAACCTCCTGCGGGTCGAAGACCTCATCCGCGAGGTGAAGCGGCAGATCGGCTCGCTGCAGCGCCAGGCCGGCAAGGCGCGTCGCTACAAGCAGGTCGCGATGGAGTTGCAGCACCTCGACACGCAGCTCTCGCGGCATCAGTTTGACACGCTGCAAGGCGAGATTTCCCAGCGCACGCACGAGGGCGAGCAGCTTCGCGCGGCGATGGAAGACCTTTCGCAGAGTGTCCTGACGAGCGAGGACGAGCTTCAGCAACTCCGCCATCGCCTCTCCGACCTCGATGCGGAAATCAACGCGTCACGCCAGCAGGGCCTCGAGCTCAAGGGCCAGAGTGAGCACCACGAGCATCGCATCCAGTTCAACGACGAGCGCCTGCGCGAACTCGAAGCGCAGAACACGAAAGCCTTCCGTGACATCAACGAGTCCGAGGAGCGCATCGGCTACGCGCGGCAGGAACACGTCGCCGTCACGCAGCGCCTCGCCGAGTCGCAGTCGAAGCTCGAAGCCTTGCGCGGCGAGCTCAGTGCGAAGCAACAGGCCGTCCAGACGGTCGAGCGCGAACTCATCACCCGGCAGGAGGAACTTCGCCGTGCGCAGACGGAGGCCTTCAACTCCTCCCAGCAACTCAGCCGTGTCCGCAACGAGATCAACGCGCTCGACCTGCAGAAACAGGGCAATGTCGTGCGACTCGAGAAGCTTTCCTCGGAGAAAATCCAGCTCGAAGAGGAGCGCGGTCGCCTCGACTCGCGGCTCTCAGAGTTCGCCGCCAACGTCGAGTCGGAGAAACTCAGCGTCGTCGCGCAGCGCGGCACGGTCGAGGAGCGCCAGCAGCGGCTTCGCGACATTCAGGGCGAGATCAACGCCGTCAGCCACGAGCTGGACACGGTTCTCCGCACGCAAGCCGGCGTGAAGTCGCGCCTCAACGTGCTCGAGCAGTTGCAGGGCAGCCACGAGGGCTTCAGCGCGGGCGCGCAGGCCGCACTCAAGCAGTCCAAGCTCGCGCTCGGCACGCTTGCCGACCGCATCCGCGTGCCCGACCAGTATGTCGTCGCCGTCGAGACCGCGCTCGGCCACCACCTCCAGCTCGTCCTCACGGAGCAGCCCGAGGCCGCGCAGCAAATCTTCGCGGACTTGATCGCGAACAAGAAAGGCCGTGCCAACATCGGCTGCCTCGACTTGAAGAATCCCGACTTCAAACCGGCCGAAGCCACGGCAGACGCCCCCGGCGAGCCGGCCTTGAAGGTCATCGAGGCGGATGAATCCATCGCCTACCTCATCAACGGCCTGCTCGGCAACACCCGCATCGTCGCGGACCTGGCTGCGGCCACCGCCGCGTGGCAGCAGACCAACGGCGCTTACAACTTCGCCACGCTCACGGGCGATTTGCTTAATCGCCAGGGCATTTTCACCGGCGGCTACTTGAACGGCGCGGCCAACGGCAAGGCTCCTTCCTCCATCCTCGGCCGCAAGAATCAGATCACCGGCCTCAAGGCCGAGATTGACGCAGCCCAAACGCAGAGCGACGAGATCAGCCGCAAGAAGGGCGCGCTCCAAAGCGAGCAGACCGCCCTGCAAGCCAGCCTCCAGCAGGCCCAGACCGACCTGCGCGCGCAGGAGGTCGCCATCGCCACGCGCGAGGGCGAGTTCAAGGCGCTCAGGCTCTCGCTCCAAAATCTCCACCTCCGAATCGACACGGTCGTTTACGAAATCCAGTCGCTCGCATCGCAGGAGCAGGCGGGCAACGCCAAGCGTGAGCGGCTTGCGACGCAGATGGCCGAGCTGGAGACCCGCGAGAAGTCCCTCACTGACCGCGTTGCGGAACTCGGCTCGAGCATTGACTCGCTCCGGCAGCAACGTGACTCCGCCTTGTGCGCGCTGAACGACACCAAAGTTGCCACCGCCACGGAAGAGCAACTCGTCCGCTCGTTCGCCGGCCAGAAGGCCCCGCTCGAAGCCCGCATCCGCGAGCTGGAGCAGTTGATCCAGATGCGCCAGAACGAGATCGGCGCGTTTGCGCAGCGCAAGACGCAGGCCGAGGGCGAGATCGCCGACTCCCGCCACCAGATCGAGCGGCTCCGCCACGAGCGCGAGCAGGTGGGCCAGCGCGTCACCGAGTTGGGCACGCAAAAGACCGCGCAAGAAGGCGACATCGAGCTGCGCGAGCAAGGCTTGCGCGAGCGTCGCAAGCAACTCGGCGAACTTCAGGGCCGGCGCGGTTCGATTGACATCGAGCTGACGCAGAAAACGATGCAGGTCCAGAACCTCCGCCAGCGCATCCACGAGAAATACCAGGTCAACCTCGACGACATCCGCAGCGAGTGCATCACCATCACCTACGCCGACGAGGGTGCGCCGAAGGTCGAGACAGTTTCCCCCGATGAGATGGCGACCCGCGGCATGGCCACGGACTGGGACAAAGTCGGCGAGCAAGTCGCCGCGCTCCAGCAGAAGCTCGACGACCTCGGGCCCGTCAACCACGCCTCCATCGAGGAATACGAGGAGGCCGAGACCCGCCACGCGTTCCTCACGCAGCAGCACGGCGATCTCGTCGCGGCGAAGGCGCAGCTCCTGGAGATCATCAACAAGATCAACAACCAGACCAAGGTCATGTTCGCCGAGACCTTCGCCAAGATCCGCGACAACTTCCGCGTGCTCTTCACGGAAATCTTTGGCGGCGGCAAGGCTGACCTCGTGCTCGTGGACGAAAACGACCTGCTGGAGTCAGGCGTCGAGATCGTCGCGAAGCCGCCCGGCAAGCAGCTTCAGAGCATCTCCCTCCTCTCCGGCGGCGAGCAGACCATGACGGCCGTCGCGCTGCTCTTCTCGATCTACCAGGTGAAGCCCGCGCCGTTCTGCGTGCTCGACGAGCTGGACGCGCCGCTCGACGAGTCGAACATCAACCGCTTCATCCGGGTCTTGCAGCGCTTCCTCGTTCACTCGCAGTTCGTCATCATCACGCACAACAAGCGCACCATCGGCATCGCGGACATCCTCTACGGCGTGACGATGCAGGAGCACGGCGTGAGCAAGATCGTGAGCGTGAAGTTCCACAAGCAGGACGAACCCGCTGCCGAACGGACCTCTGGGACACCGCTCGTCCCGCCCGCGTCCATGCCCGATGTGGAAGTGGAGGAAGACGCGCCGCACAAGCGCGAGGAGACGCTGGAGATCGTGATGGCCAAGTAGGCCTGCGAAGGCTCGCGTCTCTACACCCGCACCCAGCGCTTCGTCCGACTGCTCTTCAGCACGGCTTCGCACAGCCTCACCTCGTGGTGTCCATCCGCCGCTGTGGCGAAGAGCACAGGCGTCTTGCGGCCGCTGGCGATGTGTTCATAGACGGCGCGGTAGTGCATCTTGTGGCTGTCGGGAAAGCCCTCGGGATGGCCGCCTGGATAATCCGTGAAACCCGCGACATCCTCGTTAAAGCCGGCGGTGGCGCGCTGGAGAATCTGGTTCGGCTCGTCGCGGCGGCCTACGAGAATTTCGTTAGGCTGCTGGAGGTCCCAACGCACGCTGCCCTTCGTGCCGTAGATACCGAGCGCTAGGCTGCATTTCCAGCCGGCGGCGACCTGTGAGATGGAGGCGTTCGCGTGTGTGCTGTTCACGAAGCCGTGCACGCCCTTGCCGAACTTGAGCAGCACCGTGCCAAAGTCCTCGGTGTCGCACTTGTAGGGGATCCCGGTAGGGACGCGCTGCTGCGCGTCCGTCGCATCGAAGCCGCGCGGCGGCCCGGCCCTGCCAGATTTTGGTGCCACCTTGGCGAAGGTCTGCACCTCACTCGTGGGCCGATAGCGCGTCTTGTGAAACGTCTCCAAGTGCGCGAACACCGTCTCGGCCTTCGCGCCCAAGATGAAGCTCACCGCGTCAATCCAGTGCGTGCCGATGTCGCCAACGGCGCGGAGCTTGCCGCCCTCGCTGGCTAGAAGACGCCAATTGTAGTCAGTCGCGTGCAGCAGCCAGTCTTGGAAGAAATGGCCTTGGACGTGGATGATTTGCCCGAGGTCGCCGCGCTGGACCAGCGCGCGCATCTGGAGCACGGCGGGGAAGAAGCGGCACATGTAGTTCACGGCGAAGACGGGCGCACCCTTCCGCTTCACGGCAGCAACGACCTTCGCCGTTTCCTTCGCCGTCATGCCCAGCGGCTTTTCGCAGACGACGTGTTTGCCCGCTGCGAGCGCGGCCAGTGATTGCTCAACGTGAACCTTGTTCGGCGAAGTGATGTGGACCACATCCACATTCGGCGAGGCGAACATGGCGCGGTAGTCGTAGTCGCCATAGACCTCGGGGATGCCCCACTTCTGTGCGGTGGCTTGGGCGTTCCTAGTCGAGCCGCAAATGGCTGTGACCTGCACGCCGAGGCGCTTGAGGGCTTCTATGTGCACAGGACCGATGAAGCCTGTGCCGATGACGCCGGCGCGAAGTTGGTGCAGCGGGATGCTCATGGCGCGAAAGCGTGCCTGAACCAAAGCCCAAGGCAAGGCGGTGCTTGCCGGGCGCATGGTTTGCCTCTTTAATCCTCCGCGTGACCACGACATCTCCCACCATGAAACCCATCTCGTTCCTCAAGTTCACCGCCGCCCTCTGCCTCGCTGCCGCCACGGCCCAAGCCGCCGACGCGTGGAAGCC
>SXGQ01376526.1_pt1 | contig 32458 bp, 7 predicted proteins | sample 3178371 | NCBI WGS metagenome assembly SXGQ01 (sample SAMN11356859, study PRJNA531348) | freshwater metagenome | isolation source: freshwater sample F1-20 | place: China: Fuxian Lake, Yuxi | collected 2017-12-25
GGTATGGGCAAGACAGTCCGTCTGATCAGCAGCCTGACTGATGGCACCCTTGATGCAAAAGGTATCGCTTCTGGCCTGGCCAGCAACTACACGCTGATCAACACCAACAACACCACCACGGCTGACATCAACAAGGCACTGCTGACCATCACTGGCATCACCGCTGCCAGCAAAACCTATGACGGCAACGACATTGCCGCCGTCACGCAGGGCACATTGAGTGGTCTGGTTGGCAGCGAGATGCTCACCATCTCCACCACCGGCAAGTTCAGTGACAAGAATGCCGGTATGGGCAAGACAGTCCGTCTGATCAGCAGCCTGACTGATGGCACCCTTGATGCAAAAGGTATCGCTTCTGGCCTGGCCAGCAACTACACGCTGATCAACACCAACAACACCACCACTGCTGACATCAACAAGGCACTGCTGACCATCTCTGGCATCACGGCGGATAGCAAGGTCTACGACGGCACGACCGATGCAACGCTCAAGACTGAAAAGGTCGTCTTCAACGGACTGGTCAATGGCGACATCCTGAGCCTCACCACCTCCTCAGCACAGTTCACTGACAAGAATGTCGGCACCGGCAAGACCGTCAACTTCACCAGCGCCTTCTCCGGTCTTGACGTGGGCAACTACGACATCACCGCGCAGACCTCCGCTAAGGCGGACATCACGCCCAAGGCGCTGACCATCTCTGGCATCACCGCTGGCGACAAAGTGCAAGACAGCACACGCTCTGCAACCGTCGATATCAGCAAGGCAATCGTCACAGGTCTCGTTACGGGTGACGACATCAAAGTCTCTGCCATCGGACAGTTCGCAGATGCGGAGCCAGGCAGCAACAAAGTGGTCATGCTCAGCTCGAGCTTCTCCGGGGCGGATGTCGACAACTACACGATCGCACCCCAACAAAGTACGACGGCTACGATCACGCAGCGTGTTCAGACCACACTGACCCCGCCGCCTGCTCCCGCGCCCGCGCCGGTTGCTTCACCAGCGCCAGCCCCCACTCCGGCTCCCGCTGCAGCACCTGCACCAGCGCCCGCGCCGTCTTCGAGCAAAGCGGCACCGACAGACCCGTTGGACACACCGGAGCCTGCGCCTGCGGTTGTTCAAGCACCTACGGCTACAACAAGCAAAACCAGCGCCGAAGCTGCTGCTATCGCTGCGCCTTCGGCTGCTCCGTTTGCAGGAACGGTGTCTTCTCCAACAGCCGCCTCGACATCTGCAACTCCATCGGCAGCCCTACAGGTAGCCACACCACCACCGCCGGTTGCGGTGGCACCGGCAAGCCCGGCTGCTGCAGCGGCGACCCCTGTTACAGCACCACCACCGTCGCCTGTGGGTAGCACAAAGCCTGACACCCCGAAGGACGCAGCAGACTCCAGTGACAAGACACTGGCCAGTGCTGCTCCCGCACCGGCGCCCAAGCCAGCATCTCAAGCGCGCCGAAGCAATGGTGTTGCCCCAACCGTTACCGTGGGCATGGTGAACATGCAAGCAGCAGCGCCGCCCCCGCCGTCGGTTCAGATAACAGAGGTTCGCTTTTCTTTGTCCGGTAACAGCTCAGGGTGGTAAATAAACGAGCCGGAGTGTTAACTCAGATCGTGCGTTTCATCGCGATCATGCGACAGTCCGGCTCACCGTATCAACCGCCTCAACGCATCCACCGTAAAGTCCGACGGTGAAAGCTTGCGATTGAACTCCACCGGCTTCTCTTCATTCTGGAAGCCGGTGTACAGTGCTTTCCTCACCTGAAAGTCCATCAACACCTCACCGGCCGAAAACGGCCCGGGCGCGTTATATGCCTGAAACGTGAACATTTGCCGCGTGCGCCACAATTCGCCGCGCGTGTCGTATTGGTCCGCCAACACAATGTTCCAGCTGTCCTCGTCGATGTAATACACCCGCTTCGAATACACATGTCGCATGCCGGGCTTGAGCTTGGCCTCCAGCACCCACACACGATGCACTTCATATCGAAGCAGAGAAGGGTCGGGCAGAAGGCCCTTCGGTATCTGCGCATACTTCAGATTCTTTCGGGTCAAGGCATAGCTGTTGTAGGGCACCAGCATCTCCTGCTTGCCCAGCAGCTTCCAGTCAAACCGCTCCGGCGACCCATTGAAGCCCGCCACATCGTCCACCGTGCGCAACGCATCCGAGTTTCCGGCCGGCGCATCAAATGTCAGCTCCGGTAGACGCACCACCCGCCGCTGACCCGCATTGACCGTCCAACTGCGCCGTTGTTCGTCCACAAAGTCGGTGGACTCGTGCACCAGCAGTGCGTCGCCCGTCATGCTGGCCGGCTTGATGGTCTCAGCCAGCACATAGACCCAGTCGGCAGGGTTTTTGCGTTCAGCAAAGTGGGGCGTCCATGCCAGCTTCTCGCTGTTGACCACCGGCTTGGGTGCATTGCTGCCATCCACTGAAAACGAAGCGGACGCTGCCAGCACCGTGTCGGCCGGGCGGCGCATGATCACGTTCCAGATCGCCTCCACCCCATTGGCCGGGTTGGGAAAAGGCACGCTGGACTTCTGCTGCCCCTGCAGGGCGCGCCCCTCTTTGACCAACTTGATCTGCCCGGCCTCGGCGGCAGCCACCTTGTAATACGCCTCATTGAAGGCCACGCTGCGTCGGCTGGGGTAGACCGTCAGCTTGAAATCCGGAAAGCGTTTCAGCAGTGCCTGCAACCCCGGCGTCAGTAATTTTCCGTAGTCGGCCATGTTCGCCGAATCCACCGCATACAGAGGCTTGTCGGACTCAAACGGGTTCTTGAAACCCTGTGCCGGATCAAACCCCTCGGGCGCTTTGTTCACCCCACCTTCCCAGGCCGGCACACCCGAAACCGGGCTTGCAGCCGGATTGGCGCCGATCAATGCCACATCCGCCCAGGCCCACTGCGCACATATGAAGGCAAGCCCCCCCGCAATAGCGGTGTAAAACCCAGCACGAGTACGGCATTGTGTCACGGTAGTCTCCATAAAAAATTAACGGTTACGGGCAAGTCTGCCAGTCCGTCCGTTTCATACCCGAATATTGAACGCGCAATTGTTAAATACCGTCACCGTTTGTGAACGAATTGTTGTTTACAAGCGTCTTGCAACGGTAGGGTAGAGACAGCGTGGCAGTCAGAAACGTACCGATGGCTGACTTCAATAAGCATTAAACAGTGTTAAAAGTATCGCTTATTGGGGCTTAAGTCACATCACCTCTCTGAAAAAATGGGATCAGTCAAAAATCCCCTTCTTTTGGGGCGTAATCTATTGTGGGGTCTCGATGAACGGACACGCGTCAATCAACCGCGTCTACCGGCTGGTTTGGAATGAACAGGCAGGCGCATGGGTAGCGGTCTCTGAAATTGCACGTGCCAAGGGCAAGCGCTCGGGTTCGTCCGCCTCCAGACTCATGGCCGCATTGGCCGCCGCCGGCCTCGCAGCCTTGGGCAGCGCCCATGCCCTTGCCGGTGAATTACCGACAGGCGCATCCGTTACCGCCGGCAGTGCCACCTTCAGCAACCCCACATCCACTAGCCTGCTGGTCAACCAGCAATCGCAAAAAGCCGTCATCAACTGGCAGAGCTTCTCCATCGGCGCCGGCAACAACGTCCAATTTGCCCAACCCAACGCCTCCGCCATTGCATTAAACCGCGTTACCGGACAGCAAATGTCCATTCTGGCCGGCCAAATGGCCGGCAATGGTCAGGTGTGGCTGTTGAACCCCAACGGCATTGTGGTCAACCGTGGTGCTGAAATCAGCGCACAGGGCGTGGTGTTGTCTACCCGCGCCATGACCGACCAGCAGTTTATGGCGGGCAATTACCAGTTCGGCGACAGCGGCAAACCCGGTTCGGCCGTCGTCAACCTGGGCACCATCACGGCGGCCAATGGCGGCTATGCCGTTCTGGCTGGCGAAGCGGTACGCAACGAAGGTCTGGTGCAGGCCAACTTGGGTACGGTGGTACTCGGTGGCGCAAAAACCATGGTGATGGACGTGGTGGGCGACAAGTTGTTGTCGTTTGCCGTCACCACACCGGTGGACGCACGCCCTGTCGACGGCAAACCGATTGTCGACAACACCGGCACCCTCAAGGCCGACGGCGGTCAGGTGCTCATTTCCGCCAAGGCGGCAGCCAACGTCATCGACACGGTGGTCAACACCGGTGGTCTGGTGCAAGCCAACACAGCCCGCCTGGAAAATGGCTTGCTGGTGCTCGGCGAGGTCAACATCGACGGCGGCAACGCCGGCGCGGTCAAGCTCAATGGCAACATCAGCGCATCGGGCACGCAAACTGGCGACACTGGCGGCAAAGTACAGGTCACCGGCAACACCCTCAACATCGAATCCACTGCCAAAGTGGCTGCCACCGGTGAGGCTGGCGGCGGTCAGGTACTGGTCGGTACAGGCTGGCAGGGCGCATCGCTGGGTCTTGCGCCTGCAGCGCAAACCGTCACTATGGCTGAAGGCGCCCAAATTGATGCCAGCGCCACCGGCAATGGCAAAGGCGGCACCATCACCGTCAACAGCGACCTTAAAAACGCAAACGCATCCACATCGGTGGCAGGCACACTGCTGGCCAAGGGTGGTGCGCAGGGTGGCGATGGCGGTCGCATTGAAACGTCTGGTCATAGCGTCAGCTTCAGCGCGCCCACCATCAATGCAGGCGCGCCCAAGGGCAAAGCCGGTCTGTGGTTGATCGACCCCTACGACTACACCATCGGCAGTGCCGAGGCAGCGCTCATTGGTTCAGCGCTTGAAACAAACGACGTTACCGTCACCACCACGGCCAATGTGGCGTCGCACGGCTCCAACGGTGCGGACAACAGCCCCGGCCTGATTTTTGTCAACAATCCGATTACCAAAGCGCAGGGCACTGGCAGTACCACCCTGACGCTGTCGGCCGACAACGCCATTCTGCTCAATGCCCCCATTTCCGATACAGCCGGATCCGGCGGTCTGAATGTCAGTCTGACGGCAGGCAACAACGTCAGTTTCAATACCCAAAACGCGGTCAACCTCACAGCCGGTCACGTCACCGTCAGTGCGCCGTTTGCCTACATCAATGCCAGCGGCGGCGACGTCATCACGACGCTGGATGGCGACGTCACTTTCAACATCTCTGAATCGGGTAACCGCAACAACAACCACGGTGCGTTTGCCAACAGCGGTGTAACCGCCACCAACATTTCGGTTCTGACCACCGGCGGCTACAACTATCTGCTGGGTCTGAAATACGACGACACATTCGGTCTGTATGCATCGGACGTCAATAACCTGAAGGCCACCAACACGGTGACGCTGGGCACTAATGCAGAAAACATGTACCACTACGGTGGCATTGCGGCGGTCAATGGTTTTTTGCTGAATAACCTTAATACCAATCTGACGCTCAAACACCGGTATGTGTATCTGCAGTCTGGCAGCAATCTCGCGTTGGCCTCCGGCAAAAACCTGACAATCGATATTTTTGGAACGGACCTGGTACAGGGCGGCTCCACAACAACCCCTGCCGTCAGCACGCTGGAAGGCGACATCGGTGGCAATGGCAATCTGGTCAAAACCGGAACGGCCACGCTGAACATCACAGGCAACCAAAGCTACACCGGCAGCACCCGTGTCAACAGTGGTCTGCTCACAGTGCCCAGCGGTATCTCGCTAACCAGCACGCAATTGAGCATTGGTGCCACTGGTTCGGTAGCCACTGATGGCAGCAATATCACCCTGAGCTCATTGGATATTGACGCACGGCAAAACGGCAGCGATGTTGCCCTTGCCATCGGTAACGGCAATCTGATTGTCAGCGGTGCTGCAACGCTTGCCGGTACGGTTCAATCATCTGGATCCCAGACGTATCAAAGCAGTCTCAGCCTCAACTCAGACACGCAACTGACCAGCGCAAGCAACATCAGTATTTCCGGCAGCGTCAATAGCGCCTCCAACATGCCGTCAAGCCTCGGCATTGCAGCCAGCCAATCAGTCAGCCTGAACACCAGCGGCAACAGCACCGTCAGTGGATTGAACAACCTGTCGGTTACTGCGCCCAGCATCACTGTCGGCAACAGCGTGAGCACAGCGGGTTCGCAGACCTGGCAGGGCGATGTAGGCCTGTCAGGCAATACTGATCTGAACAGCGGCAGCACGCTCGAAGTCACCGGCAGCATCACCAGCACATCGCAAAACCTCGGCACCTTGTCCATCACCGCAGGCACATCGGCCAGCATCAACAGCGCCACCGGTGCGACCACCAGCAACATCGACGCACTCACCATCACCGCACCGGCCATCCGTCTGGGTGGCAATGTCAGCACCAACAACAGCCAGACTTTCAACGGCGCTGTAACGCTGGGCAACGATGTGACGCTGAGTACATCGGCGGTAACTTCCACGCTTACATCCAGCATCAACCCCAACGGCGTGAACCCGGGCGGCGGTTTCGACTCGGCCTCAACAGCCTATGTGTACACCGGCACCACATTCGGCAACAACATCGGAGCAGACTTTACATCGTGGTCCATCGGCTCCGGCAGCTATTCCGGTACGCGCCAGATCACGCCGTTGCTGTTTGAGAAAGTCAACAACGCATTCGTACTGCGCGCCATCGGTACTACGCAAAGCGTGACCGGCGGCGGCACACACACCTTCTCTTTCGGGTCGGTGGCCGGCAACACCCGCATTAACAGCACCAACTATTATTTCGGCTGGAAAGACGGCAGCCAGACATCCAGCAACCAAGGCGTCATCGCCTGGGGTGGCGGACAAAGTAACGCAACCGCACAAGCGCTCACCAGCAACAGCAGCCGCAACATCACCGGAGCTGACGTCGGTTCCACACTGGAATTCGGCAATACATCGCTGGGCGCACGCACCTATCAATTCAGCGTTGCAACCGCCAAATCCACGAATCCGTCTGCCGTGACTATCACTGGCGGTGTGCAAGGGGATACCGCAGGGGAGCAGGCGTTGACCATCAGCACTGCCCAAAACGGCGGCACACTGAACATCGGTGGCAGCATCGGCGGAACCACAGCGCTTGAAGCGTTGACGGTGAATGCCAAAACTGCACTGCAATCGGCCACCAGCATCCGCGCCAACGACATCACTTTCAACAACGAAGTAAACGGAGCATCCGCAGGACTGGCGCTGAGCGTCAAGACTGGCAACCTCGCCGACAGCACGGGCGGTGTTACGACCTTCAATGCACAAGCGGGCTTGAGTAATGCCTTCACGCTGAACGCAGATGGCGGTTTGGTTTCACTGGCCACCACTGGCAGCGCAGGCAGCTTCGCAGCCATCAATCAGGGGCTCTCCAGCACCACCGGCAGCGTGGGTAAAGTGGCAGTGGGCACTGGCGTTACCAGTGCGCAGATCGACGGCAAACATTTCAGTATTGTTCGCGCCACCAGCGAATTGTCAGCCTTGGCCAACACCGGCAACAACGTGATATTGGGCGATAACCTGTCGTTCAGCGGCGCACATGTTCCCATCAACAATTACAGCGGTGTCTTTGACGGCTTTGGCAACACACTGTCCAACCTCACCGTTAACCCCGGCTACGGCAACAGCGGTCTGTTCCAAACCACCAACAATGCCACCATCCGCAACCTGAATCTGGCCAACGTCGCGATCAATGGCGGCGACAGTACCGGCGCACTCATCGGCTCTGCCACCAATACCCGTATCAGCAATATTTCGGCGGTCGGCACCGTCAGCGGTGCGAGTTTCACCGGCGGTCTGGTGGGCGTTATGTCCAACACCACCACATCCGGCAGTCCGGTTGAATTCACCAACCTGTCTTTCCGCGGCAGCGTCAACGGCTATCAACAAACCGGTGGCCTGATCGGTAACCTGAGCCTGGTAGGACAGAACAGCAGCTACACACTGAATAACCTGAGCTGGGGCCGTCGAGACGGCAACACCACCGACCGTGTGTATGCGCAGTATCACAACATCGGCGGTCTGATCGGCGCTGTCGGTGTCAGCAATTCCGCAGGCATGACCATCACGGTCAACAACGGCACGGCAAGCGGTCAGGTAACGGGCGGCGGTACAGCCATCGCCGGTTTGTTCGGCCAGTTCAACAGTGCGTCAAACGCCACCGCGAATCTGTCCAACCTGAGCTTCACCGGCACCACCAGCGGCGACCAGCATATCGGCGGTCTCATCGGTGTGGCATCCAACCTGAACATCAGCAATGCCACAGCAAACTTGAGCACGCTGTACAGTAACAACCAGGCGGGTGGTGCAATTGCCAGTTCTACCGACGTGCAGTTCAACCAGATTGCAATCACCGGCAGCGTTCGTGGCGGTACATACACCGGCGGCATCTCGGGCTCTTTCTCTTCCAACCGCTCCAACACCTCGTCGGACCTGAGCTTCATCGGCAACATCGACGGATACCAAAACGCTGGCGGCCTGTTCGGCCCGATGTCCTATTCAACGGGTACATCCAGCCTGACCAACCTGAGCTACGCGCCGCGCAGCGGCAACACCACCGACAAAGTGGGCATGACATGGCACACCTCCGGTGGCCTGATCGGCTCCATTGACCTGTCCAACGCAGTTGCATTCACGCTGAATAACGCAACGTTGACCGGCGTGGTCAATTCCAGCAACGGTACGAACATCGGCGGCTTGATCGGTTACATCAATAACAATTCAACCGCCACGCAAAACTTCTCCAACCTGCGCGTTGGCACGGCCAGCGATACATCGTCGGCCACTGTCAGCGGTGGCGGGTCCACCATCGGTGGTCTGATCGGTGGCTTGGCGCAAAACCAGGGCACCTTCAATTTCACATCGGCTGAAGCCTATGGCGTGGTGTACGGGCAGCAAAGTGTGGGGGGCTTGATCGGCAATACGTCGGTTGGCAACTCCGCTGTTCTGAACATCAACAATGCGCGTTTCGGTTCCACCGGCAACATCAACAGCGGCGACGGACTGCCCAATGACCGCATCACTGCCAACGGCAGTTACGGCGGCCTGCTGTTGGGTTATGTTTCCAACAACGGGAACGGCACGCTGAATATAGCCAACGTGCAGGCCCGTGGCCGCATGAACGGTAACGAACGCATCGGTGGCATCATCGGTCAACTGGATACCAACGGCAACAGCGTGGTGAACCTCACGCAATCATCGCTGGGACAAGCCGGTACACTGGACGCCAACATCAACGCCAACTACTACGCTGGCGGCGTTATCGGCTACCTCACCCGCAATGGCAATGCACGCGTCAACATGGACAGCCTGGCTGTCAACAGCATTGTGCGGGCTGCAGGCTCACAAGCGGGCGGCGTCATCGGACGCGCCGACATCAACGGCAACAACGTCACCGACATCGACGGCAATACCCAGCAGACCATTCCGGCCTGGGGTGTGAAAGTGTCCAACATCGTCATCGGTTCGGATAGCAGCGTGGACAACAACGGCGCCCCTCTGAGCGCCATCAGCGCAGGTGAATACGCCGGTGGTCTGTATGGCCTGATCAGCAACAATGGTGATGCACGCATGCTGTCGGACAGCAACGTGGTGCGCGCCACCATCAGCGGCAGCAACCGCATCGGTGGTCTGGCCGGTTACATCGGCATGAACAACAATGCCGTCAACCAACTCGACAACAACGGGGTGCTTACCAACATCAGCGGCAGCGAATACGTCGGCGGCTTGATAGGCCTGAGCGAGATTTACACCAATGCATCGCTGCAACTGACCAACAGCGCATTCGGCAGCACAACCGGTACCAACCGCACCATCACCGGCGCCAACTACATGGGTGGCGCAATCGGTCGCGCCATCCTCAACGGCACGGCTGAAACGGTTCTGTCCAATCTTCAGATCAATGCCCAGATCACCGGCAATTACATGATCGGCGGTTTTATCGGTTGGGATGAAGCCAGCGGCGGTTCGCTGCGCATCCTCAACTCCCGATTCGGCTCGCCCACCGTTCAGGACAGTAACAGCCAGTCACCCACCCCCGCCCGCGACACCATTCAGGTCAACAGTGAATACATGGGCGGTGTGTTCGGCTATGCATCCAACAGCGGAACCAGCACTACGCTGGTTGACGGGGTCAACATTTATGGTGCCCTGCGCGTCAACAGTAATTACGGTGGCGGTTTTGTAGGCCGTCACGATGGATCGAGTACCTCTGTCTTTACCATTCAAAACAGCAATTTCGGTGAAGCCAACGGCTTTGCCGACAGGGTCACTGGTGGATATTCGACCTCCGGCCTGATCGGTTGGGACCGCATGTTCGGTACAGCGCTGAGCAACTTCGACACGGTTGCCATTTATGGCTCGGTCAACACCACGGGCGGGGGCAACAACCGCCACGGCCGCGTGGCAGGCAACTCCGAGATTTACGAAACATCGACCACCCGCTTCGCCAACATCACGGCAAATGGCACAGCACCCGACGGTTCCAACACCATTTACAAAACCCAGAGCGGCACACTGGCACTGGACGGCAACAACAGCAACATGACCGGTACCGTCCTGGTGGACGGCGGACGTTTTGCACTCGCCACTGACACAGCCGTACCGCAAGGCCTGCTGGCACTGAGCAACACCACCTTCGTAACCGGTGGCGGCACCGTAAACCTGTCTGCCAATTCTCCGAGCACAGTCAGCGTCAGTAGCTCGCCTAGTACCTTTGCATCCGGTGCAAACTTCACCATCGCCGGTACAGTCAACATTGAAACTGCCGGCACCGTGTCTGCGGAACTTTCAGGGATTATCAGCGGCAGCGGTACGCTGACCAAAACCGGTGAAGGCCAACTCAGCCTGACCGGTGGTGTGGCCAATACCTACAGCGGTGGCACCAGCATCAATGCGGGGCGTCTGATTGTTACCGACAGCAACCAGCTGGGTTCACACGGTCAGGTCACCATCAATGGCGGTACGCTGGATCTGGCGGGCGCCAATACGGCCACCGTGCTGTCCAAACAGATCAACGCAATTGGTGACGGTACGGTTGATATCAGCAACGCAGCCGGCGCCACACTGACCGGCGGCATCAACATTGCCAGCGGCAAAACACTGAAGATCACTGCAGATTTGCTTGAGGTCAGCAGCAACAATGCACAAGGGTCCGGTACCCTGAATGTACAGGCTCGCACTGCAGGCGCCGACATTGTCGTGGGCGGGGCATCGCCCGTGTCCAACACGCTGACACTGACTGACAGTACGCTGTCGCGGCTGAATGTGTCGTCACTGAGCCAGTTGAACATCGGTTCGCAAGACACTGCAACACTGACCGTTGCCGGTGCGCTGAACATGAACACCAACGTGGGTCTGCGCGCTGGCGCGATCACCAGCAACGCAGCCATTGATACGGGCGGCAAAGCCCTGTCGCTGATGGCTGACAACATCACATTGACTGAAAACATCAATGCCACCGGTGCGCTGGTCGTGCGATCCAACACCGCCGGCTACGACATCTTGCTAGGTGGCACACAACAGCAGGACAACACGCGCCTGGTGCTCAACCGCGCCGACTTCATCGACCGCATCGGCAGCAACTACACCAGCCTTGCGCTGGGCGATACGGCGGCCGGTACCATCACGCTGGATGACGCCTTCACGCTGGTTGGCAACACCACCTTCATCGGCAACACACTGCTTGCAACCGATACCATCACGGCGGGCTCCAAGAACCTGACCCTGACTGTCGACAACTTGAGCTTGGGTGGTACCGTCAGCGGTACGGGCGACCTGACCATCATGCCGCTGACATTGTCGCGCAATCTGCTGGTCGGTGACTTCACCGCAAGTTCACCGCCGCAGGGCAACAACGACTTCGTGATTGATGGCAATACCTTTAACCGATTCGCCAATGGCTTTGCCAAAATCGTTCTGGGTCGGACCGACTCAACCGGCAACATCGCAATCGGTGATCTGGTTCTGAAAGATACTCTGACCGTTCAGGGCGGCGCCAATTCGCATGCCTTCATCAATGGCAGCATCAGCAATCTGGGACAAGACGACGAGTCAGCCGGCCTGACAGTCAAGGTGGGTGGCGACATCCTTGTGTTTGGTTCAAACATCAACACGCAGAACCAATCCATCATCTTCAATGCCGACCTTGACGGCGACGGCATGGGCGGTATCCACATACTGGACAGCACGCTGCAGTCCAACGGCGGCAATATCCGCCTGGGTGGCGGCACTGCAGGTGACGGCACCGGCTTTGCCGGTGGCTTGAGCAATGTTGCCCACTATCTGGGCGATGACACACCCAACCAGAGTTCAATCAGTATCACGGGCAATACGCTGATCGACTCGGGTGCGGGTGTCATCAGCATCCGCGGATCTGCCCAGAACAGCGCCATCAATATCGACTTCAACACCTTGATGTCCAACAGCGCCAACGGCCTGATCGGCAAGGTCTACAACGGTTACTTCAACGACAACTTCAGTTTCTTTGAAACGGCGCAATTCAAGCCCTCGCAGTTCTCGCGTTTCACCTCTGCCTTCACCCGCATCAACACCACCACACCGGGCCAGAACTACGACGACAGTTATTCACACGTCTACAGCGGCTCCTTCTATGCACCGGTCAGCGGTGTGTATGAATTCAAGACCGCGTCTGACGATGCGTCCTATCTGTTCCTCGGTGGTGCCAACAGTTCATTGTCCAGTATTGTCGTGTCTCGCAACACCAACATCACGCCGCATCTGGTCTTGGACAATGGTGGTGGACATGGTGTTATTGAACGCTCGGGCAGTCGCACACTGGAAGCCGGCAAGTTCTATCCCATCGCTATCATGTACGGCGAGGGTGGTGGTGGCGACAGCATTACGGTGAGCTTCAAGGCACCGGGTATGCAGTCCTTCACCGACAACGGCACAGGCTACTACTTCAACACCGCTGGCGGTACCGTTGCACAGACCCCGAACCGCGGGGTGGAGATTCTGGCCGCTTCAACCGGCATGCCGCAAATCACCAGCAGCACAGGCAATATCACCATTGAAGGCAAGCGGGCAGCGCTCGGTGGCACCTACATTCAGGACGTTCCGATGTCTGCGGTTGCATCATCATCGCAGACTACCAACCAATCCGGTCAGTTTGGTGTGTACATCCGGGGCGACGCAGGTTTCAACACGGCAAGCGGTGGCAGTCTGGGCATCAGAAGCACCGACGGCAACATCAGCATCAATGGTCAGACCAGCTTCACCGGACGTGAAGCGGGCATCAAGATCGAGCACGCGGTTGCCGTCACCAGCGTCCATGGCTCAGTCACACTGACTGGCACCAGCGCCGGCAGCAACCAAAGCGGCATTGAACTGGACAACGACATCGCAATTGCCAGCACCAATGCAGCCGTCACCCTACGCAGCACGGGTAAGCTGTTTGCAAGCGGCGTCAACATCGAGGCGGCCACACTGCTGACCATCGACACCGTGTCCGACAGTGGCATTTTGCTCGGCAATCTGTCCGGTAACGCACATCTGGTCAAAACCGGCACTGGCAGCATGACGGTGTTTGCCAACAGTTCGCTAGCGGGTCAAACACGCGTTGAAGGCGGCCTGTTAAGCATTGAAGGCGAGCACAACCTGGGCGCCAGCGACATCATTCTGGGCAGCCCTGACGGCAAAGGCGTGGTAGGACTGGGTATCTTTACCGATTCAAGCCCGATCATTTCACGCAATATTTCGCTGATCGGCAATGCAGCCATCCTGCCCGATCAAGGTCCCGGCGTCACCTTATCCGGCATACTGTCAGGCAACAATCGGACCCTCTTTATCGACGGATCCGGCATGGTCTCTCTGACCAACGCCAACACACTGACAGGCGCAATCAAGTTGAACAGCGGTACGCTGGAACTGGGTCATCAAAACGCCATTGCCGGCATCAACACGATTGAATTCCGCGGCGGTGCGCTGCGCCACAGCGCCGCCAACACCACCGATTATTCAGGCATCTTCTCCACGGCAGGTGGTCAGTTCTTCAAAATCGACACCAACAGTCAAAACATCACGCTGGCGAATAACTTCGGCAGCGCATCCAGCGGTCTGGTCAAAACCGGCCAAGGCAAGCTGACACTGGCCAACACCGGCAGCAATACACTGCCAGCCGGTGTACGCGCTGAAGGCGGCGAAATCGAGTTTGCATCGACAGCCCAACTGTCGACCGGACCGATCTCCCTGCGCAACGCAACGCTGACCTACACCGGCGAGGACGCGCTGACGTTGACCAATGCCCTGTCCATCACGGATACGGCAACCCTGCAGACAGCGCATGCCGATGGTTTGAACCTCACCGGCGCATTGAATCTGAGCAATGCATTCCTGTTCTTGCGGGCTGACAAAATCAGCCTTGGCGGCACACTGTCGTCAAGCAATAGCTACATGACCCTGGTCGGTCATACAGAAGGACAGAACATTGCGATTGGCAGTACCGGAACGGCTGCCGACACGCTGTATATCTCCACCAGCGATCTGGCCAAACTGAACACGGTGAGGGGGCTGGGCTTTGGTGAGAACACCACCGGCGATATCACCATCACGGGCGCAGCCACATTCGCACCGTCGGTTCAGTTCCAGGGTGCATCGTTTACCACCGACAACAACCTCGTTTTCGGGGGCCGCGAAGTCGGCATTCTTGCCAACAGCATCAATCTCGGTGGAGGCATCAGCGGCACCAGTAACACGCAGCTGCAGATCTCTTCCAGAGACAGCAACTACAACATGGTGCTCGGCGGTCCGGCAGGCACTGCAGACAACACGCTGACGCTGGACTCTGCAACGCTTAACCGCATCTCCAGCGGTTTGGAGCGCGTGCTCTTCGGCGGCGACAATATTGCATCTCTGAGCACGGGTGGCGCGCTCACACTGGGCAACAACACCGCTGTCCTTGCAAATGCCATCTCTGCCCAGCATGCCATCGATATCGGCAACCGCAACCTGCGCGTGCAAGGCGACACGATTGACCTGAGCGCAGCACTGACCGGAACCGGTACAGTCGAAGTGGCTACGCGAGGCAAGTCAACCATCGCGATCGGTTCTACCCAGTCCGATGACAACACCTTGGCGATCAGCAACGCAACCCTGGGCAATATCAGCAGCAGCATCGACCGTCTTGTGTTCGATGCACCGTTCGTCAACATCAGCGGCAATTACACAGCGGCACACAACACCGAACTGCGTGGCGGATCATCGGTCACTGTCAGCGGTCAACTGGACATGAACGGCAAGAACCTGTTTGTGACCACCAACGAATGGACCTTTGCCAATGCGGTAACTGCAGGCTCCACACCGGGCACCGTAACATTGGCGCCGAGCGCTAGCCGTGAAGTGATTATCGGCGCGACATCAAGCACCCCGTCCTCGCTGGCCATCAATGCCAACAGCCTTGCACCCTTTACCAACTTTACCAATCGCGTCATCGGCAACGTCGACTCAGGCAACATCCGCATCATTGCATCCAACCTGTCCGTGGGCACTGGCGCAAGCAGCGGCGCCCTGGATCTTGGCAACAATGTGACTCTGACCACAGGCAACGACATTCGTGTCGAAACCGCGGTGAGCCTGTCAGGTGCCGGTACGCTCAACTTTGCAGCGGCTGGTAACCTCACATTTGCAGCCAACCGCAATACCCTCGGCAGCTTCAACAACTTTGTCGGTTCATTGACCGTACCGACCAGCGGCAACAATGGCGGTCTGAGCACACCGACCGTGCAGGTTGGCGGACAGACTTACACAGCGATTTCTTCCGCATCTGAAATCACATCGGCCAGCGGGCGCTATTTCCTCAACGCTGATATCACCACTGCGCAGACAGCGTCCCGTCGCCTTATCGGTCTGGATTTCACCGGCGCACTCGACGGCTTCGGCCACGTCATTGACGGTGTGAACCTGACCAACGGCGGCGACAATGCCGGTCTGTTCCAGAGCACGAACGGCGCGCGTATCGCCAACCTTGCCTTGACCAATTTCAGCGTAACGGGCAACACATACGTGGGTGCCATCGCAGGGCAAGCGACCGACACCATCGCCAACAACGTGCATGTGGTGGGTAATATCACCGGCACCGGCGAGCGCGTGGGCGGATTGTTCGGTCAATTTGTATCCAACGGTAGCGGTAAAGCCAGCATCACCAACAGCAGCACGGGCGGCATCTTCACGTGCCCGAATTTCCGCTGCGGCGGACTGGTGGGCTATTCCACACTTTCGGGCACCAGCAGCATGCTGGTAGACAGCAACACGGCCGTCATGGCCAACGGTATCGGCCAGTACTATCTGGGCGGCATCTTCGGTCACCTGGCCGCCAGCGGCGACAGCTCGCTGACCATCCGCAACACCACGTGGTCGGCACCCGGCCTGACCAACGGTGGCCTGCGTGTTGGCAGCTCTGCATCAGCCGGCTTTATCGGGTATCTGCAGGCAAACAACAATGCGAAGATTGAAGTCAGCGACTCGGCCGTCTATGGATCCGTACAGCGTGCGACAACCAACAACTCAGTTGCAACAATTGGTGGATTCGTCGGACAAGCCGACATTTATGACAACTCGCGCCTGACGGTTTCCGGCTTCACGCTGGGCAACACGGACTTCAGTGCAGATCCGATTTACATCGACGCCGGGGTTCAAAACGGTATCGGCGGTCTGATCGGTCGCCTGAACATGAACGGTACGGCCCAGACCTCCCTGAGCGGCATCGGCATGAACGCAAGCGTGCTGGGCCATAACGGTGTGGGCGGTCTGGTCGGTTATGTATCTGCATCCGGCAACAGCAAGCTGTCGGTCGCCAATGCCTCCGTGAACACGCCCCTGGCTGGCAGACAACTGCTCACCGCCACCGAACACAACGTCGGCGGCGCACTCGGTCAATTGGTACTGTCGGGCAACAGCTCGGCATCGCTTGAGAATATTGACGTCAACGGCACCATCACCGGTAGTCATTACATCGGCGGCCTGATCGGTTACGTCAGCCAGAGCGGTTCGGCTGCAAACCAACTGTCCATCCGCAACGTCAGGGTCGACAACGATGACACACCGATCAGCATCAACTCGTCTGCGCACTACGTGGGCGGTCTGATCGGTTACCACTACATGGACACGGCCAGCAAGACCACCATTGACAATGTGGTGGTAAACGCAAACGTGACGGCCACCGGCGAACAGATCGGCGGCATGATCGGCCGAATGGACATGCGAAACGATACGCGCATGTCCATCAGCAACGTCACGGTTGGCAGCGAGCATAGCCCCTCTACCATCAAGTCCGGCAGCAACTTCGCCGGCGGCCTGATCGGTGCCACCTATCTGCCCTCAAACACGCAAGTCAGCATCAGCGATGTACGCATGTTGAGCAGTGTCAACGGCAGCAGCACATACACCGGTGGTTTGATCGGCTACAACGACCAGTATGAAAGCTCGTCCGTCACCATCGAGCGCGTGGGTATCGCCAATTCGCTGGCACCCAACACCGTCAGTATCTACGGTGCCAACAGCTACGTGGGCGGCCTGATTGGCCAACAGGTTTCGCGTAACAACAGCGTGTTGAATGCCAGTGCCATTGATGTTGGCGGCCTGACCGCAGCCAACACCACCATCAACACCCCGGGCTCATACGCCGGTGGTTTGTTTGGTCAGGTCTACCACGACACCAACAGCGTGAGCCGCATCTCCGATATCCGCATCAATGCGCAGATCAGCACCAACAACGAACGCGCTGGCGGCATACTGGGCAGCACTGACCTGCACAATGCATCGCGCCTTGTGATTGACCGCGTGCAAATTGGCGCTCAGGGCGATGAAACCGCGTCGGTGAAAGCCAGCCAATATGCAGGCGGCCTGTTCGGCTACTACAACAACTACACTACGCAAACGACGAGCATCACTGACGCAAGCGTCAATGGTCTTATCAACACCAATGGCGCCTACACCGGTGGCATGACCGGCTATCACTACAGCAGCAACACCGGCAGCACCACATACAACCGTGTGAGCTTCGGCTCCGCCGGAAGCAACACCGACATCGTCAACAGCCAGGGCAGCATCTATGTCGGCGGCCTGGTCGGACGCGCCTATCTGGACACCGCCTCCACCCTGTCGGTCGAGCAGTCCAGCGTCAACGGCTCCATCACCAGTCAGGGCTATACCGGTGGCTTCATTGGCGAGATGCAAGTCATCAGCACATCGCACATCAACATCAGCAACTCGCGCTTTGGTACCTCTGGCGGCACGACCGACATCATCACCGGCAACAGCAACGGCCGCGTCGGTGGCTTTATCGGTAACCTGATCGTCAACGACAGCGCAACTGACAAAGGCCTGACCGTCACCAATTCGCAGGTATTCGGTACGGTTAGTACCAATGCAAACTTTGTGGGCGGTTTTGCGGGCTACGTCGATTCGTATTCCAACGGTCGCATCCTGTTTGATCATTCCAGCTTTGGCAGTGCCAACAGCAGCACCAACTTCATCACCGTCACCAACAACACCGGTGCGCATGCGGGCCTGATCACCGGCTACACGCTGTTGCGCGGCGGTGCCACTGAACTTGCTTACACAAACAACAGCTTCTCCGGCAACCTGACCCACTTCACGGGTAATGCCAGCCTGACCGGCTATCAGCAATTCCAGGGCAACAACAACCGTTACACGCTGAGCAACACCACCGTGCACAACACCAACGCCAACAGCGTGGCGCGCATCATGATCGACAACAGCAACGGCGGATCAACGTCGCTGCAGGTCAGCAACCTCACAGTGGACGGGAAGTTTGGCCTGAACCTGAACAACTCGATGAGCGGCTTTGCACTGTCGGGCAATCTGACCGTCTCTGGCGGCGCAGACTTTGTCCTGAATGCCGGCAGTTCGGTTGCATTTGCAACGCCCGCTACGATTGCGGCGACACAGGGTTCTGCCGGTACCGCCACGCGCATCAGTGGACCGATCAGCTTCAGTGGTAACCAGAGCAACATCACGCTGAACAACGACACCGATACGGTGCTGGCGCAATCCAGTTTCAACACCCTGACCGTCAACGCCAACGGCAATATCACCCAGACGGGCACCTTGAACGTCAGCGGCGGACTCACGCTGAACGCACCCGGTTACGACATCACACTTAACCACACCGGCAACAACCTGGGCAGCAACATCCGCGTCGTTGCGGTTGAGGATCTGGATCTCTACAGCCAGAACAGTGGCACGATCAAGAGCGCCAACGTTTCTGGCGACATGCGCCTGGCGTTCTTCTCGAGTTCGCAGTCGCAGGGTTCGACAACCGGCATCAACCTGGCCGATGTCACGTTCTCCACGAATAACGCGTGCGCCGGCGAAGGCGGTACCTGCAACAACCTGCCTGCAGGCGCTGTTGTGGTGTACGGGGCCAATGGCGTCTATGCAGCCCGGCGGGTCGAATCCGGTGGCAGTCTGGGCTGCAACAACAGCGTGTTCGGCGACCCCATCGGTGGCGTGGCCAAGGCCTGCTTCGTGGGTACACTGAACACCGGAACAGGTGGCGGCAACGGCGACAGCATTACGGTTGCCGGCAATACCTTCCTGACCGGCGGCAGCTCCACCACCTTCAACCTGACCAACCCGGCCAACGTCTTCACCGGCCCCATCACCGTGTCGGGCAACGGCTCCATCAGCCTGACCGGTTCAACCGGACTTGATATCCGCAGCGCAGCGTTGTTGAACGTCGGCAATCTCAGTTCCGCAGGCGACATCCGCGTGAGCAACACCAGCGGCAACATCACGCTAAACGGCAATGTGGTGTCCAGCGCGGGCGATGTACGTATCGAATCGGCTGCAAACTTCATCAATAACGTCAGCTCTTCACAGGCCATTCAGGTGGCTAACGGCAAGCGCTTCCTTGTGTACTCTGCCTCACCGCAGAACAACAACGAAGGTAACCTGGCCTACGACTTCCGCCAATACAACGCCAACCCGCAATCCACGGTTCTCGGACAGGGCAACGGTTTCCTGTATAGCATCGCACCGGTGGTGCGTCTGTCCGGTGGCGGCAACTTCAGCAAAACCTATGACGGCACAACCACGGTGGATGCACAGCAGGCATCGGGCATCAGCGTCACCGGTGTTCTGTCCGGCGACCAAGTCACGCTGTCCGGCGGCGCCAACAGCCTGGTCTATGATTCGCCTGACGCAGGCAATCGCACGATCACGGTCAACGGCGCACTGCAGATTGCATCGGCCTCCAACAACGGCCGCTCCATTTTCGGCTATCAGGTTGACTCCTCTTCAGGCACCTTCAGTGCGGTCATCAATCCGCGTCAACTGTCGGTGTCGCTGAACTCCGGCACCATTGCCAAGGAATATGACGGTACGCGCAATGTGGATTCACAGTCATCTGGACTGGCGCTCAGCGGTGTGGTGCAGGGCGAAACCATCAACGTGGGCAACCTCGCCGGCCTGTATGGCGACAAGAATGTGGGCACCGGCAAGTCGGTCACCGTCAATCTGGACAATGCCACCTTCACGGCAGGCGACAACACATCGCTGTCGAACTACATTGTTCCGACCGGCAGCATCACATCCCAGCAGGGAGTGATCACAGCCAAGACCATTACCGCCACGACCACACCCAACAACAAGGTCTACGACGGCAACAACACAGCCAACATGACGCTCACCCTGGTGGGCGCCATTACTGGCGACGACGTGTTTGCCACCGGCAGCGGAACATTTGCCGACAAGAACGTGGGCACCGGCAAGGCTGTCACCGTCACCAACTTCGGCATCTCCGGCACCGACAGCGGCAACTATCTGCTCAACAGCAACATCACCGCCAGCACGGCCAACATCACGGCACGTCCGCTGACCGTCAGCGGTATTGTCGGTGTGAGCAAGTCTTATGACGGCAACCGCGCCGCCGGTCTGGATGTATCTAGCCTGCAATTGCAGAACGTGATCAGCGGTGACGATGTACGCATCAACACCACGGGTCTGTTCGACACCAAGAATGCCGGCACCGGCAAGACCATTGCCATCACCAGCCAGTTCAGCGGTGCCGACCGGAGCAACTACAGCATCACACCGCAGACCACAACAACGGCAGACATCAACCGTGCGGTTCTGAGCGTATCGCTCAACAGTGGCTTGATCGAAAAAGTGTATGACGGCACGCGTGCGGTGGATCCAAACGCATCCGGTCTTGCATTACTGGGCGTGATTCAGGGTGAAAGCATCAACGTAGCCAATCTGGCGGGTCTGTATGCCGACAAGAATGTGGGCAGCGGCAAGACAGTGACCGTGAATCTGGACAATGCGGTGTTCACCGCAGGCCAGAACACGCTGCTGTCCAACTATGTGGTGCCCACCGGTTCGCTGGTTTCAAGCCTCGGACGCATCACAGCCAAACCCATCACAGCCACTGCCACGCCAAACGGCAAAGTGTACGACGGCAATGCCACTGCGGCACTGACGCTCACACTCATCGGCGCTGTGGAGGGCGACGATGTGGTGGTAACCGGTTCCGGCCTGTTCAACGACAAGAATGTCGGTACCAACAAGCAGGTGACCATCAGCAACTTCGGCATTGCCGGTACCGATGCAGGCAACTACGACCTGAGCAGCCAGATCACCACTCAGACGGGCACCATCGCCCAGAAAGCATTGACTGTCTCCGGCATTACGGTTGCCAACAAGGTGTATGACGGCAACCGCGTCGGCAGCGTTAACGTGACTGGCGTTCAGTTCAACGGCATCGTCGATGGCGATGACCTGAGCGTGGCCACCACCGGCCTTTTCGATACCAAGAATGTGGGCACGGCCAAGTCGGTTGCGCTGACCAGCACATTCAACGGCGCTGACGTAGGCAACTACGCGATCACACCGCAGACAGCCACCGTCGCAGACATCACGCAGAAAGCGCTGACGGTTTCCGGTATCACGGTTGCCAACAAGGTGTATGACGGCAACCGTGTCGCAGCCATCAATGTGGATGGCGTTCAGTTCAACGGCATCGTCGATGGCGATGAACTCACGGTGGCTACCACCGGCCTTTTCGATACCAAGAATGTGGGCACAGCCAAGTCGGTTGCGCTGACCAGCACCTTCGATGGCGCTGATGTAGCCAACTATGCGATCACACCGCAGACTGACACTACAGCCAACGTTACGCCCAAGGCACTGACCGTCTCCGGCATCACTGCTGGCGACAAGATCTTTGATGGTACCCGCAGCGCAGTGGTCAACAGCGCCAACAGCATTCTGAGCGGCTTGCTGGCCAACGATCAGGTCCGGCAGTCGGTCGTTGGTCAATTCACCGATCCCGAAGCGGGCGCCAACAAGACCGTACAGTTGACCAGTACCTACACCGGTGAGGACGTGGGCAACTATCAGATTGCGAGTCAGGCAACGGCGCTGGCCACCATCACGCCGCGCGTGGTGGTGACCCTGCCCCCGCCACCCCCACCGCCGCCACCGCCCCCCCCACCGCCGCCGCCGCCACCTCCGGCAGCAGCACCGGCACCTGCAGCAGCACCCACGGCCATGGGTGTGGCACCGTCTGCGCCCGCAGCCAGTGCACCGGCTGCGAACGCTCCGGCACCCTCGCCAGCAGCGGCAGCGGCTGCAGCAGCGGTTGACCCGGTCATGGCAGAACCCATTGCGCCGGCACCTGTAGCAGCAGCACCTGCTCCTGCACCGGCAGCATCGAGTTCGTCCAGCTCGTCATCAAGCGCTTCATCCGACAGCGGCTCTGCCCCTGCTCCCGCCGCCGCGGCTCCGGCACCTGCGGCAGCGCCAGCACCGGCCGCAGCAGCACCTGCCCCGGCCGCTGCCGCGCCAGCGCCTGCCGCTGCCGGTGCACCAATGAGCATTGCACCGTCCGCTCCGGCAGCCGGTCGTCCAGCCGCTCCATCCGGCGGGTCGACAGCCGCCTCGGCGCCCGCACCGGCACCTGTGGCAGCCAACCCGGCCGCAACCGCCAGCACCCCAGTCGTTGCACCACCGCCATCGCCAGTGGGTACCACCAAGCCGCCCACACCGCGTGACGCAGCCGACAGTGGCGACAAAACGCTGGCTGCCGCCGCACCGCCTGCACCGCCCAGACCACCGGCCCAGCCGCGACGCATGGTCGTTGTTCCTCCGATGATGACCATGGGCATGATCAACATGCAACAGAACATACCCAAGTTGCCGCCCGTGTCACCAGTCGAGCAGAGGTTTTCACTGATGGGCAACCTGAATATTTGGTAACCTAAGGCATCGGACATGACATGGGCACAGACCGCATGCGCACACACACACACAGCAACAGGTGAAAGCCGTCGCTCTTGCGATGTCGCTTTCACTGGCGTTTGCGACGGCTTGGGCAGACACAGCACCAGTAGCCATCGGTGAGAGCATTACGGGCGAGGCCTGCGAGCTGCAGGCCCGTGAAGACCTCACGCCGCTACCGGGGCTGCCGGTAGACGAACGTGTCGTCTGCTCCGGCCGACGCGTCGGCTCCGTCAGTTACGCAAAGTTCCTGCAGCCGCCCACACGCGATGCCGAGGCTTTCAAGGCTCAACTACTGACCCAGTACAAGGCCAGCCGGCCCGCACTGGTGCTCAAAAGCCGGATGACATGCAGCGAACCCGTCTGGCTGGACACCAAAACAGAAACGCCGGTTGCCCTGTTTCCCTGCCAGCAGAGCGCCGGTGGGTGGCAACATCTGGTATTGGTCTATGCCAACCGCGATGTGCTGGTGGTTGCCGAATCACCGCCCGCTCTTGTCTCCAACCTGCTGCGACATGCCGGCACCAGCGCCGAACAGGCGGCCGCCATCACCAGCCGCACAGCCCTGCAAGGCTATTGGGGCAAACCGGTCATCATGGCATCGGCAGGCGATCTCGATACTTTCCGCCAACTGATCCGTGACGGTCGCACGGCCAACAGCACCTTCCGGTACACCATCGCAGAAGACGCCTTCCGTCGCGCGCTTGAATTGCAAAGCAAGTTTCTCAGCCCTGACGACACTGCGATCGCAGACACCCTGCTCGACCTGGCATTGAACGTCAGCAACCAGGGCAAGCCGGAAGAGGCCCAGTCCCTGTTCCGCCGCGCCGAATCCATCATCCAGAAGTCCCCCTTTGACGCGGACCGGGCCCGCCTGTTCTTCTACCAGGGTCAGGAAGCAGCCAACCGCGGCGACTTCGACCGGGCCATCCAGTTCGCACGCGAAGCCACGGCCGCATGGCGCAAGCTCGCTGCAGGGCCGTCACTGACAGGCATCATGGGGCCGGGGGCGGACAACTCGGCCAACCTCGCAGAAAAGGGCGAGCTGGCGCTGGCACTCAACTTTGAAGCCCGGATGGCGCTGCGCAATGAAGACACCGTCTCGGCCAACGCAGCCGCCAGCGAAGCGCTGTTGCTGCTCAACCAGTTGCCCGCACTACCCAAGTGGTGGCGTGCAGATGCCATGATGACCTTGGGCGAGATCAGTATCACGCAAGGGCGCCTGTCTGCTGCGGAGACCTATTTCAATTCCGCTCTGGCCATTCGCCGGCAAACATTCGGTGATGGCCCGGGCACGCTGGCAGTGTTGACAGCACTGGGTCGTGCCTACCAGGCCGAAGGTTTGAACACATCGGCCATCATCACTTATCGCGATGCATTCAAGATTGCCAAGAACCTGAACATCAGCACAGAGGCCTTCACGCGTGAACAGGTCATCCCGTTTGGTGCTGCGATCGCCGACTACGCGACCACGCTGAAGGACAGCAACGACAAACAAGGTCTGTATGCCGAAGCCTTCGATGCCTTCCAACTGGTGCGATCCGGTGTGGTTGAAAAAACCATCGCCAAGGCGCAGGCGCGCTTGGCCTCCGACGACCCCAAGATCACAGCCCTGATCGAGCAGTTGCAGACCACTCAGCGTGAACACGACTCTGCGCGCGCTGAGCTGGCGCTGGAGCAGGCACTGCCTGACGAGGAGCGCAGCGGCGACGTCGAGAAGAAGCTCATCGCCTTCATCCGCGGCAAGATTGCCGAGATTCGCACCCTGCAGGCTCGGCTGAAGACCGAATTCCCGTCCTACAGCCAGCTCGCTTCACCCGCGCCGCTGACACTGCTGGATCTGCGCAAGCAGCTCGGCGATCGGGAGGCATTGGTCTCTTTCCTGATCGGACGCAAGCAGTCATTCATCCAGTTGACCCGCCGGGATGGCAATTATGTCGCCCGCATACCGGAGGGTGAGGCATCGATTGCAGATACGGTCAAGGCGCTGCGCCGCGCGCTTGAGATTCAGGGCGGTTCGGTCAACGAATTCAACATGTCCCGGTCCAATGACCTGTACAAGAGTCTGTTTGGCGGACTCGAAGCGCAGCTCAAAGGCATCGACCACCTCATCGTCGCACCGGCGGGTCCGCTGTCCAGCCTGCCCTTCAGCCTGCTGGTCACCCAGATGCCAAAATCCGGCGAATACAACGATGCAGAATGGCTGACGCAAAAGCTCGCCATCTCGCATGTGCCCTCCATCCAGGCGTTTTACAGCCTGCGCACCACGCTGCCCAAACGTCTGCCTGCCAAAGCCATGCTCGCATTCGGCGATCCCATTCTGACCGGACAGCCTCCCAAGGCAGGCGAATCGGGCGGCCTGGAAAAAGCCATGACGGAATGCCGTCCCAACGGCCCCATGAATGGCGACACGCTGCGTGCCATGCTGCCGCTGCCTGAAACAGCCACTGAGGTCAAAACCGTCTCCAACATCCTGGGAGCCAACAAATCCACCGTGTTCCTGCGCGACCAGGCCACAGAACCCACACTGCGCGCCCAGAACCTGCAGGACTACCGAATCCTCTACTTTGCCACCCATGGCCTGCTGCCCGGCGAACTCAAATGTCAGGCAGAGCCTGGTCTGGTACTCACACCGCCAACACAACGCGCCACCGACAAGGCCGCTGACGGCCTGCTGGAGGCCAGCGAAATTGCTGCGCTGAAGCTCAATGCCGATATGGTCGTGCTGTCTGCGTGCAACACGGCAGGCGGTGGGGGCAAGTTTGGCGGCGAGGCCCTGTCTGGTCTGGCAGAGTCCTTCTTTTTTGCCGGCGCCCGCAGTCTGGTGGTGTCGCACTGGCAAGTGCCCTCCGCTGCCACAGCGCAGTTGCTGTCCGGCATGTTCGGCAAACTGGGCCCGGACCTGAAGGGCGGATCAAGCCCAGCTCTGCGCGCTGCTCAACAGGTCATGATCAAGGATCGCAAGACGGCGCATCCGTTCTTCTGGGCTGCGTTCGTGGTGGTCGGTGACGGCATGGCGGCATCCAGCGCCAGCCTGCTGGCCGCCAATACCGTGCAGGAGGCCGCGCGATGAAACCCCGGATGCACAGCACAACATCAGAGGCAGGCCAGCCGCCTGCCAACCGTCAACACGCCCGCCAAACGGGACCGAACCCTGTCGCCGGCCTTGCGCATGCCGTGTCAATTGCAGCAGCCATCTGCGCACTGAGCCTGTCGGTCACGGGTGCGAATGCAGCCAAACTGATGGTGCTGGAAGCCCGTGGTGGTGGCCTTAAAACCGGCATGAGCATTGACAGCGAGGCACCCATCACACTGAAGGAAGGCGAGCGCGTCACGGTCATCGGTCCGGACGGCAAAAGCACCGTCATCAAAGGTCCCTTCTCGGGCGAGCCGCTTCCCAAAGGCGGGGTGACCGCAGACCCCAAGCAGGCATTGGCTGCACTGGTGGCCACGCGTGACGCACGCACAAGCTCTGTCGGTGTGATCCGCGCCGGTACCGACGCCGTGAAGATTCCTGAACCCTGGCTGATCGACATCACACGCCCCGGTCCGCGCTGCCTGCTCGAAGGCGACCTGCCGGTCTGGTGGAGGCCCACGCCCGAAGCAGCCGATGCGTTCACTGTTTTCCCGATCGACCGGTCATGGCGAGCGGACTTCACTTGGGAAGCGGGACAGGACAGACAACAGGTTCCGCCCCTTTCCCGCTTTGAGGGTCCCAATGTATTTGTCATCCGGCAGGGCGAAGCCGAATACGCCATCAGCCTGAACATTGTGCCGCGCGGCATCGACAACAACATGGTGTTAAGCTCATGGATGCTTGAGAAAGGCTGCATCCAGCAAGCCGACGCCCTGCTGAACGAACTGAGAAAAACCACGGATCTCAAACAATGAAAGTCAAACAGGTCAAGGAACTGGCCACAGCCTTCGGGGTGGCCATCGCCGCCTGTGCGCTCGCCGTTGCCAGTACTCGCTATCTCACCTTCATCGGTGGCTTTGAAAACATTGCCAACGATATCCGCATCGCAGCCCTGCAACCGCCCATGCCACAATCCACCAATATCGCAGTGGCTGGCATCATGGAAGAGACGGTCACCCAGTTTCCGTATCGCTCTCCGGTAGACCGCGAGTTTCTGGCCAATCTGCTCAAGACACTCGAGGCCAAAGGTGCCAAGGTCATCGGGCTGGACGTGTTGCTGGACCAGGCCACCGAACCGGAGAAAGACGAACTTCTCAAGCGCACGCTGCGCGAGATGAAAGTGCCGGTGTTTGTGAGTTATTCGAACGATCCGCGCATCGTCAATGAAGACCAACTGGCCTACATGAACGACTTTGTGCCCGAGCACATGCGCGCAGATGCGCACCTGGCCACCGATCCATTTGACGGCACCGTGCGCTGGGTCTATCCCGGCAAAGCCGGTGAGGTGCCGGGCTTTGCCAAGAAAGCAGCTGAACTGATGGGTGGCAAGGCTCCCGACCAGAAAGTGGAAATTGCATGGCGCCCCTATGCGGACTCCGAGACACCTCCGTTTCCGGTCTACCCGTCACACGCCGCCCCCATCCTTCCCGAGGAGTGGTTCAAGGACAAGCTGATACTGGTCGGCGCCATCCTGTCAATCACCGACCGTCACCGCACGCCGCTGGCTGTGGTACGTGAAGGTGACGATGCCAACATGCCCGGTATTCTGGTGCAGGCTCACGGCGTGTCGCAGTTTCTGGAGAACCGCAAACCCCTGAGCCTTGGGCTGGAATGGTCCATCGGCATGAGCCTGCTGCTGGCACTCATCGGCGTGGCCATCGGCCTGTTCAAGAAGGGCATTGCATTCAATGTGATTGCCGGTATTGTGATCATCGTGGGCATGTGGGTCGGCGGAGTGGTGGGCTTCATGTATGGCGTACCCATGGTGCCGCTGGTAGCCCCCACCATTACACTGGCCCTGTCGCTGTGGATGATGGACGTGCTGGTGGGCAGTGCGGAACGCAAGCAGCGTGAGTTCGTTCAGGGTGCGTTCTCCCGCTACGTCTCTCCCGCCGTGGTGGGGCAGTTGGTGGACAACCCCGAAGCGCTCAAGATTCAGGGTGACCGCAAAGAATTGACGTTCGTGTTTACCGACGTGGCCGGCTTCACCACCATGTCGGAAAAGCTGTCGTCCGAAAAGCTGTCCGAGGTGTTGAACGCCTATCTGGACGGCGCCTGCGAAATCATTCTGCGCTATGAAGGCACCATCGACAAGTTCATCGGTGACGCCATCATGTCGATTTTCAATGCGCCCATCCCGCAGCCCGACCATTATTCGCGCGCGGTCAAATGCGCTCTCGAACTGGATGTGTACGCAGAAAAGTTCCGCGAAGAACAGGTTGCAGCGGGTATTCCGATGGGTGTGACCCGTATCGGCCTGCATGCGGGTCAGGCCGTTATCGGCAACTTCGGTTCACGTTCCCGCATGGACTTCACCGCACTGGGCGACACCGTCAACACGGCGGCCCGTTGCGAAGGCGTCAACAAATATTTTGGTACGCGTATCTGCTGCACCGAGAGTGTGGTGGAGCACGTCAGCGATGTGAAATTCATGCCGGTCGGTGACGTGGTGCTCAAGGGCAAGCTCACACCGGTGGGACTGTTCAATCCCATCAGCGACGAGAAGGCAGCATCCGAGCTGTATCGGCGGTACATGGAAGCGTATGCGCTGCTCAAGGCCGAGTCGCCCGATGCACCGGAGGCGGTGCGCAAACTGTATGCAGACTATCCGGATGAGCCGCTGGTGTGCTTCCATCACGAGCGAGTTGAATCCGGCTTGAATACCAGCCTGGTGGTGATGGAAGACAAATAAGCAACAGGCGGCGCTTGCGCTGCAGGACACAAAAAACAATGAAACAAAGAGGACTGCGTGTGAAACTGGTTCAGACATCCGACAGAAACGATGGCGCGCTGTGCGGGGGCATCTCTGGCATCTCTGTATTGGCAGCTGCAATGCTGGGTCTTTTCAGTGCAAATGCGATTGCCCAGCAAAACAGCCCATTGCCGCCAGACTTTCAGCAACTCAAGCAACAGCTTGAAAACCCCTCTCGCGACCGGGTGCAAACACCGCTGCCTCGCACACCCAATTTCGACCTGCGCATCCAGGCACCGGAAAAGTCCGCAGTACCCAAAGCGATCGAAGAAATCCAGTTCGATGTCAAAGGCGTCGAGTTTGAAGGCATGAGCCTTTACGCGCGCGACGACATCCTGCCCCTGTTTGCCGACATCGTTGGCAAAAAAACCAGTCTCGACCCGATCCGCAAAGCCGTTGAAGCCCTCGAGAACCGCTACCGCGACCAAGGCTATTTTCTGACACGGGTATTCATTCCGCCGCAGCAGGTCAGGGACGGCATTTTCCGGATCCGCGTCATTGAGGGGTCGATCGGTCAGGTTTTTGTGGAAGGTGCTGATGAGGGCATCAACGCAACGGTACTGGCGCTGGCCCAGAAACTGGTCGGCAAAAAGCCGCTGGACCTGGCCAGTCTTGAGCGCGTGTTGCTGCTCATCAACGACATTCCCGGAGCTACTGGTTCGGGCATTTTGCGACAAGGCGCAGACCTCGGTGCATCTGACTTGGTCATCACCACGGCACCCGCCCCGGACGTTCACCTGATGATATTGAACAATACCGGTTCGAATGCCACCGGCCCCAACTCCGTCGGCTACAACGCCACACTGGCCCAGCCTTTCGGGCTGAACGGTTCGCTCAACGCTGGCGTGACCGGTGTGGGTGGCAGTCTCAATGAAGTGCAGTCCACGGTGTTTCGCTTCAGCACTGCCATCGGAGCAGATGGCTGGCAAGGCAGCATTGGTGCCTTGGCATCCCGCGCGCTGCCGGGTTCCAGGACAGCGAAAGAGCTGGGGCTGAAGAGCGACAGCTATTCCATCTCCGGCCGCCTGCGTTACCCCTTGCAGCGCTCGCGCACCAGTTCGGTTTACTTCGACACCGGCATGGCCTACAACCGGTCAGATACGCGCGCGGGCAAAGCCGACGAAATTCTGGCAGCTTCCATCAACAAAGGCGACAAGAGCACTGTGGTGGAGGCCACCCTGTCATGGGCGCTGAACGGTTGGATGGATGGAGTGCAGAACGTCAACCTGAGCTTCTTTCACGGCACCACGCTGTTCAGCGCCTTGACAGACTCCAACGACCCTTATGCATCGACCCCGGGCTTTGAGCCGCGCTTCAAGAAGATATCCTCTCTATTCACGCGCACCCAGACCTTGCCCAACAAATTCAGCTTGCAAACGGTTTTCCAGACCCAGTACACGCGCGACAAACTGGCGGCAGGCGAAAGCATTGCATTCGGCGGCCCCTTTATCGGGCGGGGTTTTGATCCGGCCAGCATTGTCGGTGACCGGGGTTGGGGCGGCTTGCTGGAACTGCGCTACGACTCGGATGTGAACGTCATGCCCACCATCGGCAAGATACAGTTCTATGCGTCCTATGACCACGCGCACACGCGGGTGTCCCAGTTCCAATTTCTTAATCGAAGCGCTAACCCGGTGGGGTTCGAACCGGGTGGCGGCACCGAAGCCACGCTGTCATCCCGCGCGTTCGGCATGCGGTTTCCGCTGCTCAAGGACAACCTGATCGACCTGCAGTTTGCCAATGCCCACCGCGATATACGGGGTGAAGACCTGCGCAGCAGCCCGCGCATACTGTTAAGCGCGTTAATCCGGTTCTGATTGCTGCGGCTGCAAAGCAGGCAGGCAGGCGCGATGCGGTCGCTTTAACTGCCTGTGTTCTGTCGGCTTCAGCCCCCCGCCTGCGCGATCTGGTCTTCAAGCCAACGCTGCAGGCCCGGTTGGTTGCGCACAAAAATGCGGCCGCCCATCTGACCGATCAGCCCGGCAGCTTCCAGCGCCTTGACTTCGCGGTTGATGCTCTGCCGCGCCAAGCCCAGCATCTGGGCCAGATCTACCTGCGACAGCCGCAGGTCTATCATCAGACCTTCTGTCACGGGAACACCGTGCGTTTCACACAGGTCGAGCAGACGGCGGGCCACGCGCACCGCCATGGGCATGAAGGTGTCCTCCACAAAATCAAATGCTACACGCAGCTTGCCGCACACCACGCGGGCCAACTCACGGTACAGCAACGGATTGCTGTCGAGCAGTTCGCTGACACGGGCGGCCGGTGCAATCAGCAGTTCCGCATCCTGCATCACCACGGCATCGGTGGGCCGCGGGCCGTGGTCAAATACGGACACCTCGCCAAACCACGTACCCGGCGTGTAGAGGCCTGCGATCAGTTCGCGCCCATCCGGTGAGGTGAACATCATGCGCACCACGCCGGTGACCACGCCGAACATATCGCGATTGACATCCCCGCGGCGATAAACAACGTCGCCCGTCATATACGTGCGTCGAAGGCTGATGGACTCCAGCGCGCTGGTCAGGTCGTCAGATACCACACCTTCCCAGGGGCGGCTCCAGTTGCTGTTGCTCATGGTGCGCACAGCTCAAGCCCGATGGCTGTGGCTTCGCCACCCCCAATGCACAGGCTGGCCACACCACGCGTCTTGCCCAGCCTCTGCAGCACGCCGATCAGCGTGACAATGATGCGGGCGCCACTGGCACCGATCGGATGCCCCAGTGCGCAAGCACCACCGTGCACATTGACGCGGTCTTCCGGCAGCTGCAGGGCATCAATGGCAGCCAGGGCCACCACTGCAAAAGCCTCATTGATCTCCCATGCGTCCACGCTGTCGACGGACCAGTCCAACTTCTTGAGCAGGCTTTCAATGGCTCCGGCCGGCGCAACCGTAAACTCAGCCGGCTTGCGCGCATGGCTGGCACACCCCAGTAGCCGGGCAATCGGCTTGAGTCCGTGCTGCACGCCGTATTGCTCCGAGACCAGCAACAAGGCGGCTGCGCCATCGGAAATGGACGAACTGTTGGCCGCAGTGACTGTGCCACCCTGACGGAAAGCCGGCTTGAGTGTGGGAATCTTGTCCGGACGGGCCCGAACGGGCTGCTCGTCCCGGCTGATGCGCTGCGAGCGCTCACCCTGCCCAACCGTCAAGGGGGCCATCTCGGCATCAAACCAGCCCGACTCGGCTGCCAGCAGCGCGCGGCGCAGCGACTCCAGTGCAAATGCATCCTGCCGTTCACGGCCGATACCCAATTGCCCCGCGCAGTCCTCCGCGAAAGTTCCCATCAACCGGCCCTTGTCATACGCATCTTCAAGGCCATCGAGAAACATGTGATCCATCACCTGCCCATGTCCCATGCGCAGACCACCAC